>Ga0081539_10003901_pt1 | contig 17357 bp, 14 predicted proteins | sample TabmetS4T2R2_FD_71023 | JGI IMG/M metagenome (GOLD analysis project Ga0081539, IMG submission 71023) | Tabebuia heterophylla rhizosphere microbial communities from the University of Puerto Rico - S4T2R2 | ecosystem: Host-associated > Plants > Roots > Rhizosphere ...
GGACGGCTACGCGTATCCGGCCGGCTTCCCGCGCGGCGACGCGAGCTTCACGACGCCGAAGGTGATCGTGGCGAAGTCGTTCCCCGGGCCTGGATCGGGCAAGGCCGGTCAGCTGCCGCTCGACCGGAGCGAGTCCTTCCACGGCACGCACGTCGCGGGCATCGCCGCCGGAGACGAGAACACGACCGCGCCGCCCGGCCGCGACCACCCGTCCGTCTCCGGCCTCTCGGGCGTCGCGCCGCACGCGTTCATCGGGAACTACCGCGTCTTCACCGTGCCGACGCCAATCGGGAACGTCGCCAACACGCCCGAGATCGTGGCCGCGTTCGAAGCGGCCGTGGCCGACGGGATGAACGTGATCAACTTCTCGGGCGGCGGGCCGGAGACCGACCCGGTCAACGACGCGATGATCGAGACGGTCCGGAACACGGCCGCTGCGGGCGTGGTGCCCGTGATCGCGGCCGGAAACGACCGTGACGACTTCGGCCTCGGCTCGACGGGCTCGCCCGGAACGGCCCCGGCCGGGATCTCGGTCGCGGCCGTGACCAACACGCACGTGTTCGCTCCGGTCCTGTCCGTGACGGCCCCGTCCGCCCCCGACACGCTCAAGCAGATCCCGATCGAGACGAGCGGCACGACTCCTGCGGCCTGGGCCGTCGCGGACAACCCGCTCGTCGACGTGTCCTCGATCGTCGTGAACGGAGCTCCCGCCGACCCGTACCTCTGCGGGCCGCCGCAGAACCCGAACGCGCCCGTCGCGACGTTGCCCGCGCACTCGCTCGACGGCGCGATCGCACTGGTCCGGCGCGGGCGGTGCGCGTTCGTGACGAAGTCGGACCGCGCGCAGGCGGCCGGCGCGATCGGGATCGTCCTGATCGACAACCGCCCCGGGAACGCGAACCCGGTCCCGATCGCGCTCTCGCTGCCGGCCGGGATGATCTCGGACCTCGACGGCGCGCGGCTGAAGGCGTACCTGGCGACCACGGGCGGCCTCACCTCGGTGCGGGTCGGCCACGACCCGTTCGACGTCGAGAACGGCCGGAGCGCAGTGATGACGAGCTTCTCCTCGGCCGGCCCGACCGACTTCGGGCACCTGCTCAAGCCGGACGTGTCCGCGCCGGGCGCGCAGATCCTGTCCTCCACGCTGCCCGAGTTCGCCGGCTCGCCCTTCGCGGTCTTCGACGGGACGAGCATGGCCACTCCGCACGTGACCGGCGCGGCCGCGCTGCTCGTCCAGCGGCATCCGGGCTGGACGGCGCAGCAGGTGAAGTCCGCACTCGTCTCCACGGCAGGCGCGGCCTGGGCGGACACCCAGCGAACGCAGGAGGCGCCCGTCGTCCTCGAGGGCGGCGGGCTCGTGAACATCCCGCGCGCGGACGCGCCGCTCCTCTTCACCGACCCGGTGTCGCTCTCGTTCGGCGACCTGAACGTCTCCCGCGGCGCGCGCGCGAGCGGCCAGCTCGTCCGGCTCGTCGACGCGGGCGGCGGCGCCGGCACCTGGCAGCTCGAGCTGAGCCCGCAGTCGGCGAGCGCGGGCGCGACCCTCGACTTCCCCGCGACGGTGGACGTCCCGCCCGGCGGCGAGGCGGACATCCCCGTCACCGCCCGCGCGCCCGCGACCGCCGCCCAGGGCGACGACTACGGCTTCGTCGTGCTCCGGCGCGGGAGCGAGACGCGCCGCATCCCGTACCTCTTCCTCGTTACGAAGCCTGCACTGGCCGCGGCGACGCCGGTCGACCTGAAGCCGACTCAGACCGGCGACACGCGCACCGGCACCTCGTTGGTCGACGTCTACCGCTACCCGTCCGAGCCGTTCGGCCCGCCGCCCACGTACGTCGGCAAGCCGATGGACGAATCGGGTGCGGAGCAGGTCTACGTGACGCACCTGAACCAGCCGGCGGCGAACCTCGGCGTCGCGGTCGAGGCGGCGAGCCAGGGCTCGCAGATCGACCCGTGGCTCCTCGGCTCGCTCGACGAGAACGACGTCCAGGGCTACGCGGGCACGCCTGTCGACGTCAACTCGCTCACCTTCGACTACTTGGTCGACATCGGCGCCGCGGGAGCGATGTTCCCGCGCCAGAAGGCCTACTTCGTCGCCGTCGACTCCGGCAGCGACATCTTCACCGGCCAGCACCTGCCGGGGCAGTACCTCCTGCGGTCGTGGGTGAACGACGTGACGCCGCCGAGCCTGCGCGTGCTGACGACGCGGGTCGCGTCCGGCCGGCCGACGATCGCGGCGCGCGTGCTCGACGCCGGGGCCGGTGTCGATCCCCTGTCGCTCGTGATCGGCTACCGCTCCGTCCTCGTCGGCGCCGCCGCGTACGACCCGGTCAGCGGCCTCGTGCTGTTCCCGCTTCCGACCCAGGCGCCCAAGGTGACGGGGCCGCGGACGACCATGGCCTTCCAGGCTTCGGACTTCCAGGAGACGAAGAACGTGAACACGACCGGCGCGAACGTGATGCCGAACACGCGCTTCGCGAGCGTGAAGCTGCACGTCGTGAACGGCCCGGCGGTGAGCTGGCTCCTGCCCGACCCGCGCGCCTGCTTGCCCCGGCGGACGACCCGGCTCGCCGTCGCCGCGAGCTCGACGGGCCGGATCGCGTCGGTGGTCTTCCGCGACGGGAAGCGTCGGATCGCCCGCGGCACGACCCAGGGCGCCGGCCTCTACGTCGCCGACTGGAAGGCGCGCGGCGCGCGGCGTGGGAAGCACGTGCTCGTCGCGGTCGTGACCGCCTCGGGCATGAAGGCGAGCGCGAGGCTGGCCGTCCGGCTCTGCAAGTAGCGGTCGTCACCGGCGGCTCGAGCGGGATCGGGGCGGCGATCGCGCGGGCGCTCTCGCGCGAGGGATACCGCGTCGTCCTGCTCGCCCGGCGCGAGGACCGCCTGCGCGCCCTCGCCGAGGAGCTCGACGGGGAGTACGAGGTCTGCGACGTCGCCGACCGAGCCTCGGTCGACCGCGCCGCGGCGGCCGTGCTCGAGCGGCACCCGGCGATCGCGCTCCTCGTGAACAACGCCGGGATCCCCGGCCGGAGGGGGTTCCTCCAGATCGACCCGGATCTCCTCGAGGCCGTCGTCCGGACGAACTACCTCGGCGGCGTCTGGTGCCTGCGCGCGTTCCTGCGCGGGCTCGAGGCGGCCGGCCGGGCGGACGTCGTCAACGTCGTCTCGGTCGCGGGAACGGTCGCGTTCCCGCCCGGCGGCCCGTACTCGGCCTCGAAGCACGCCCAGCTCGCGTTCTCGCGTGCGACCGCGGCCGAGCTTCGCCCGCGCGGGATCCACGTCCACGCGATCAACCCGGGATTCGTCGAGACGGAGGGCTTCCCGCAGCGCGGCATCCTCTCGGGGCCGCTCGCTCGGGCCGTGATCGAGCCGGAGGACGTGGCCGAGCGCGTGCTCCGCGCCATCAAGCGCGATCGTGTCGAGACGTTCGTCCCCCGCTGGTATCGCGCGTTCGCGATCGTGCAGGCGCTCGCTCCCGGCCTCGTCGGCCGCCTGGCCGCGCGCTCGCGGTATCGCGCCCGCCGGCACTAAGATCGTCCTGTGGAGCCAGGGGAGCTCGACGCCGAGGCGGTCGCACGGGTAGCGGAGTTCCGCGCCGCCCTTCGCGGCTTCCTGCGGAAGAGCGAGCGCGTCGCCCGCGCGTCCGGGCTCACGCCGCAGCGCTACCTGCTGCTGCTGATGATCAAGGGCGCGCCCGACCACAGCGAGCAGTCCACCGTGACGGAGCTCGCCGAGCGCCTCCAGCTCGCGCAGTCGAGCGTGACGGAGCTCGTCCGCCGCGCCGAGGAGGTCGGCCTCGTCGGGCGCGAGGCGTCGAGCGCCGACGGCCGCGTCGCACACCTCCGCCTAACGCCTGAGGGCGAGCGGCGGCTCGCGCGCTCGTTCACCTCGCTGGCCGCCGAGCGCGAGGAGCTCCGCCGAGCCTTCCTCCACCTCGACGAGGGGTGAGGAAGGCAGGGGCGCCGCGGTTAGCGCCCCTGCCTTCCCGAAGGCGCGTCAGCGACGCGCGTACATGTCGTCTTCGGCCTTGCCGGTCCGGCCGAGGGCCGGAATCGACAGGTCGCGACGCATGTCTGTCCACGTGACGTGGATCCGGCCGAGCGTGTCGAACGACGCGCCGATGTAGTCGCCGATGAAGCGCGAGCAGGTCGCGCAGTCGGGCGCGTGCGCCTGGAACCACACCGAGTGGTCGGCATCCGAGACGGCATTCGACACCGTCTGGTAGCTCCAGCTCGCCCCGTCGTTCGTGGAGGTGGCCAGGTTGGTCACGTACAGCCCGGTCCCCACCTCTTCCTGATAGGCGACCGCGACCTTCCCGCCGCGGGCGGCGACCCACGGGAACCACTTGTCGGTGGGCCCGGAGGTAACCCGGATCGGAGCGCTCCACGTCGCGCCCTCGTTGCTCGACACGGACATGAACACGTTCGTGTCGGTGACGGGGTTCGCCACGTCGTGGGCGCCGTCGCGGTTGTCCGTCCACACGACGTAGACCTTGCCGGTCACCGGATCGTTGCCGAGGTTGCCCCAGCTGCCGGTCCGGAACTGGAAGCCGGTCTGCGTCGCGCGACCGTCGACGTTCGCCGGGTAGTCGGTGAACTTGATCGACTCGATGCCGCCGTCCTCCATGCCGGCGACGTGGACGGGATTCGACCAGTGGACGCCGCCGTCGGTCGAGCGGACGACCATGATCTGGTCCTCGAACTCGTTCGGCGATTCCCACGCGGCCGCGTGCTGCTGGTTCATGAAGCCGACGACGACGTCGCCGTTCGGCTCGACGGCGCCGTACGAGAAGAAGCTCTCGTCACAGGCTCCGGCCGGGCCGGCCGGACCCTGGTTCGCCGTGCAGAAGGCCGGATTCGAGCCGGAGATGTCGATCGGATGCGACCACTTCTTCCCCGCGTCGTCCGAGTACGCGAAGTCGACCGGCGAGCGCAGGAACGCGCCCTTCGAGAACTCGATCCGGTCCCAGCTGAGGTACAGCCGGCCGTAGTGCGGCGACGACGGGTTGTTGTCCGCCACGAGCCATTCCTTGTCGAGGAACGTGCCGGTCGCCGACGGGCCGATCGAGGCCTGGCCGATGTCGACGGTGACCGGCGGCTTCCAGGTCAGACCGCCGTCGTACGAAGTCGAGACCGACACGTCGATGTGGCCGGCGTTCGGGTCCCTGCCCTGGCCGATGGCCGCGCTCAGCTGCGCCATGTGCGCAGTGCCGAACTTGGCGTCGAAGGCCGGCGACGGGTCGCCGTTGCCGCCGCTGCCGCCGTTCCCCATCGGGATCTGGCCGTCGGTCCAGGTGTGGCCGCCGTCGAACGAGGTGAAGAACCCCGTCGGTACGCGCTCCTGGATGCCGGAGCCCTTCTGGGTGATGAAGTAGTCGTTCGAGCCGGCGAGCAGGTGGTTCGGGTTCGTCGGATCGGCGACGACCGGCGTCTCGTTGTCCGGCGAGGTGTTGCTGTCGCAGTTCAGCCGGATGTTCGCCGTCGGGTCGCCGGTCGAGGTGCACGTCGACTTCGGCAGAGAGCCGCCACCGACGCCGCCTCCTCCTCCGAGCGCGAACAGATGCGTCAGCCCGCCCGAGAGATGGCCGTACTCGTCCCTGTCGATCGGGTTCTCGTCCGCGCTCGACAGCGCCGGGATGACGAGGAACGCCGCGATCGCAGCGACCACGGCCCACCTCAGTCGTCTCCTCCGCATTCTCCCCTCCTCCGTTGGTGAACCGCGGGAGTCTAGCGGTTTGATCTAGGAAGCTCTACTTGTGCAGAACGAACCACGACGTCTCGGCGACGTACGCGTCCGGACCGCCCGGGGAGAGCGCTCGCGCCCGCTCGGCGTCCTCGCCCGCGCAGCCGGCGAGCTCGAGGTACGGGCCGAGCTCGCGCCGGTGCGTCGCCCGCTCCGACCGCTCGAGGACGAGGCCGTTCGCGTCGAAGAGCCCGCGGAAGTCCTGGTCGGAGAGCGTCCGCGCGTGCGACGGGTCGCGGGCACGCTCGAACCGGTCGAGCTCGATCGCGGCGAGCGGGTCGGCGGGCGCGAGCTGATCCTCGACGACGACTCGCCCGCCGGGCGCCGTCACTCGCGCGAGCTCGGCGATCGCGAGCTCCGGCCGGCGCATGTGGTGGAGCGTCCGCCGCGTCGCGGCGAGGTCGAAGTAGCCGTCGTCGAACGGGAGGCCGGTCGCGTCGCCTTCGACGAAGGTCGCGTTCGCCGGCGCGTGCCGCCGCGCGGCCTCGAGCAGCTCGGGCACGACGTCGATCCCGACGACCGTGCGGACGAGCGGGGCGAGCGCGAGCGCGAGGACGCCCGCGCCGGTGCCCACGTCGAGCGCGCGCTCGTCGCCGCGGGGCGCGACCAGGCGGACAAGCTCGGCCCGGACCGGCTCGAGCTCGTGCTCCGCCCGCTCGGCGACCCGAGCGGCGGTGGCCGAGAAGCGGGCGCGGACGGGGTCCACGCCCGCATTCTCGTGGCTTACGCGGGTGTGCTCACGCTCGCCTGCACGAGGCGCCGCGTCGAGACGCCCGTGAGCAGGTTGTCGCCCGCCTTGCGAGCGCGCACGAACACGACGAGCGCGCCGCCGCGGACGAGCGGGAACCTGGCCGTCGGCTGGACGGTGAACGTCACGTAGCCGTCGGTGCCGGTCTCCTGCTCGGGTACGAGCGCGATCCGGTTGTACGGGATCCCGATCATGTAGACGAGCGCGCCGCGGACGACGAAGCCGCGGGTGTCGCTGACGCGGAAGCGCGCCTGGAACGGGTCGCGCGAGCGGATCGGGCTCGGCGTGAACGTGACCTCCGAGACCACGAGCCGCTGCGGAGCGCTGACGCTCGTGACCGGGATCGAGGTCTTGCCGTCGGCGAGCTTGATCTGGCCCGCAGGCCCCGGCGGTGGCGGCGGCGTCGTGGTGGCGGGCTTGACGACCGCGGTCCGGGCCGACAAGGCGCTCGCCGATCCGGCGCTGTTCGTCCCCTTCACGAGCACGCGCAGGCGGTGGCCGACGTCGGCCGCCGCAACGACGTACGTCTTCGCCGTCGCGCCTGCAATGTCGGTGCAGCTACCCGCTGCGTTCGTGCACTGCCGCCACTGATACGTGAAGGTGATCGGCTGCGTGCCGCCCCACTCGCCCTCGCGGGCGGTCAGGGTCGATCCCTGGCGCGCCGTGCCCTGGATCGACGGGAGCGCGCGCACCGTGGGTGGGTTCGCCGTCGTCGCGCCGCCGGCGATGCCGACTACGCTCGCGAGCGTGGCGAGCAGCGCGCCGGCCGCCGCGGCGGCCAGGATTCGTCCTCGAGTCTTCATCTCGTTCCCCCTGTCGTTAGATGGCAGGTCCGGTACCCGCCCGACCGCGAGGCGAACGATCGATTTCGGCGCTTTTACAGGCGTTTTACGTTGGCCCGAACGAGCTCGAGCGCCTCCTCGCGCGTCGAGATCGTGCCGGCGGCGCGCTCTTCGGCCACCAGCTCGAGCAGGCGCCCGATCTCGGGCCCGGGCGGAATGCCGAGCTCGTCGCCGCGGAGGAGCGGCTCCTTCGGGTCGGTCGAGCGGGAGCGTTCGAGGGCTGGCGCGAGATCAAGCGCGTCGACGAACGCGAGCGCGTCGTCCGCCCACGGCTCGGTGCGGCGGCGGAAGCGGTGGAGCGACCGCGGCGAGTCGTCGGGCGGACGCTCGGCGCGGAGAAGTGCGGCGGCGTATCGCCGCAGCTCGTTCGAGACCGGCGAGCGTGCGAGCCGGTCGCCGAAGACGGAGACGAGGCGGTAGCGCGACGAGTCGACGCGGTCGTTCAGGCGGTCGAGCGAGCCGCCGAGCGGCTCGAGCAGCCCGAGCTCGTCGAGCCGCCGGAAACCGTCGCTCGAGAGCCGCTCGAGCTCGCCGACGATCCGCTCGCCCGACGGCTCGCCGACGCGGCCGGCGTCCGCGCGGAGAAGCGCCTCGGTCGACGGGTCGAGGCAGAAGCCGAGCTCGTCCTCGAGCCGGACCGCCCGCAGGAGGCGCAGCGGATCGTCGGCGAAGATCGAGTCGGAGACGGCTCGGAGGCATCGGGTGGCGAGGTCGGCGCGGCCTCCGTACGGGTCGACCGGCTCCCCGCCGGCCAGCGGCACCGCGATCGCGTTGATGGTGAAGTCGCGGGTCGCGAGGTCGTCCTCGAGCGGGCCGGCGAGCGGGGTGAAATCGACCGTCCGCCCGCCGTCGAGCGCGACGCGCCACGCGCCATGCCGCTCGCTCAGCGGGAACGGCGCGCCACCGGAAGCGCGGGCGAACCGGCGCGCGGCGCGCTCCGGGTCGGCGATTGCGACGTCGAGGTCGACGAGCGGCCGGCCGAGCAGCTCGTCGCGGACGGCGCCGCCGACGACCCACGCCTCCTCGCCGACGAGCGCCTCGCGAACCGCGTCACGCATCGACGACCTTTCTGTCGGCGCGTGTCGCGGTCGAGCCGGCTCCGATCCCGCACACGAGCTCGTAGTTGATCGTCCCGGCGACGCGCGCGTGCTCCTCGGCTCGGAGCCCGTCGCCGAGCAGGACGACCGTGCTCCCGACCGGCAGCTCCCGGTCCAGCTCAACGGCGAACGAGTCCATCGAGATCGTCCCGACGACCCGGCGGCGCTCGCCGTCGACCAGCACTTCCGTGCCGGTCAGGTCGCGGCGGAAGCCGTCCGCGTAGCCGACGGGGACGATGCCGATCCAGGTCGGGCTCTGCGCCATGAATTGGCGTCCGTAACCCGTGCTCTCGCCTACGTCGAGCCGCTTCACCTGAGCGAGCCGGCTCTGCCAGCGGAGCACCGGCTCGAGGCCGTCGTCGGCCGGGTCGGAGCCGAAGGGCGAGAGGCCGTAGAGCGCGACCCCGCATCGGGCCGCGTCGAGGCGGGCCGACGGGAGCCGGAGCGCGGCGGCACTGTTCGCGGCGTGGCGCGTCAGGTGCGCGTACGGCGCGGTCGCCTCGAGGAACAGCTCGACCTGGCGCTCCGCGAAGGACACATCCGTGTCGGCCGTGGCCAGGTGGGTCATCAGGCCGACGACGCTGGCCGGCGGCTCGGGAAGCTCGGAGAGGCCGTACCGCCCCATGCCGGTGTCGAGCTTCAGGTGGCAGCGGACGCCCTCGGGGATCCGGCCATCGGCGATGGTGAGCTCGAGCCTCGCTTCGCGCGCGTCGGCCGCGTCCGCCGGCCCCATGACGAGGATGCGCCGGTCGGGGAAGTCGCGGCGCAGCGCGAGGCCCTCCGCGACGGTCGCGACACAGAGAGCCGAGGCGCCGGCCTCGAGCGCGGCTCGAGCGACATCGGGCGCACCATGTCCGTAGCCGTCCGCCTTGACGACCGCCCAGAGCTCGGCGCGGCCGAGCGCGCGCCTGAGCGTCGTGACGTTCCGCCGCAGCGCGCCGAGATCGACGGTCAGCTCAGAGCGGTTCATACGGGCGGAAGTTTCGCGCCAGCTCCGAGACGTACCTCCTCCCGAGGCCGTCGCCGTTCGCCGGGAGCCAGTCGCGGAAGCTCGCGCGGCCGAGCGGCGGCACGTGCGAGACGAGGAGCTCGGCGGCGAGACCGGCGGCCTCGTCGCGGGTCAGGATCGCGTCGCGGCGGGCGAGGCCGACCGCGGCGCCGACGGCGAGAGCGGCCATGGTCGGGACGTGGACGAGCCGCCGCCGGCACCCGACGGCTGCACCGATCGCGCGCACGAGCTCGTCGAACGTGTAGACCTCCGGCCCGGCCGCGTCGACCGTGCCCTCGGCGGTCACGGCGATCTCGGCCACGTCCTCGGCGGACACGGGCTGGAGGCGATAGCGCCCATCGCCCGGCACGAGGAACACCGGAAAGCGCCGGAGGATCCACGCGATGTTCGAGACGAGGATGTCGCGCGGGCCGAAGACGAGCGTCGGCCGGACGATCGCGTGCTCGAGCCCCGACTCCGCGAGCGCCTGCTCGCAGCGCGCCTTGCCGCGGAAGTACGGGAGCGGCGAGCCCTCGCTCGGGTTCGAGACGCTGACGTGGACGACGCGCTCGACGCCGGCCGTGCGCGCGGCCCGGAAGAGCAGGCGGGTATTCGAGACCGCGCGATCGAACGTCGACCCGCCGTGCTCGAACCGGATCCAGTACGTGTTGTAGAGCGTCCGCGCGCCGCGGAGGCTCTCGACGAGCGCGGCTTCGTCCGCGAACTGGAGCGGCGCGAGCTCGACGCGTCCGTGTAGCGGGTGCGACGGGTCGTCGCGCCGCGAGAGCGTGCGCACGGCGACGCCCACTGCGAGCAGTCGCTCCGCGACGAAGCTGCCCGTGAACGAGAACGCGCCGGTGACGACCGCGAGCTCAGGCAAGCGCGCGCGGGAGCAGCGAGATCACGTCGCTCGCGACGAGGCCGGCCTGGTGCGGGGCGAGGCGCGCGGCACGGGAGTGAGCCGCCGCTGCGGCCGCCGCCGCGACGCGAGCGTCGAGGCCCTTCGCGAGGAACGCGCCGACGATCCCGGTGAGCACGTCGCCGGTGCCGGCCGTCGCAAGCCCGGGCGCATTCGAGACGTGCACGAGGACGCCTTTGCCGGGCGCGCCGACCAGCGTGTCCGCGCCCTTGACCAAGACGACGCAGCCGAACCGATCGACCGCGCGGCCGAGCGCCTCCAGCCGGTGCGCGTCGACCCAGCTCGACTCCTCGCCGATCAGCCGCGCCAGCTCGCCCGAGTGCGGCGTGAGGACGGTCGCCGCGTCCCGCTCGAACGGCTCGAGCTCGTGCAGCCCGTCCGCGTCGACCACCGCCGGAAGCGACGTGTCCTCGAGCAGCCGACGGACGAGTGCGCGCTCGTCGGGGCCCCGCCCGAGCCCCGGCCCCAGCGCGAGCGCCCGCATCCGCGGCAGGAGCTCGTCGATCGCGTCGAGCGGGCGCTTCACCGCCTCGAGCAGCCGCTGCTCGACGATCGGGAGCGACGGCTCCGGGACGGCCACCGCGACGTAGCCCGCGTCCGCCCGAAAAGCCGCCTCGGCGGCGAGGCAGACCGCGCCCGTCAGGCCGGGCGCGCCGCCGACGACGAGTAAGGCTCCCGCCGAATACTTGTTGTCCTCGCGACGGCGGCGCGGGACGAGCCGGAGGATCTCGTCCGTCACGAGGCGGTTCCGGGTCTCTGCGTGGTCGACGCCGATCGGGACGACCTCGACCTCGCCCGCGTGGAAGAGGCCGGGCGCGACCGCGAGGCCGACCTTCGGCGCGTGCATCGTCACCGTCAAGGCCGCGCGCACCGCGGCGCCGGCGACCTCGCCCGTGGACGCGTTCACGCCCGAGGGGACGTCCACCGCGACCACCGGGGCATCCACAGCGTTCATCCGCTCGATCAGAGCCGCAGCGTCCGGCCGAGGCTCGCCGTGGAAGCCGGTTCCGAAGAGCGCGTCGACCACGACGTCCGCGTCCTCGACGAGCTCCTCGACCGCGTCGCGCCCGGCCTCGCGCAGCACGCGCGCCGCGATCCGTCCGTCGCCGCCGTTCGCCCCACGGCCGCAGACGCAGGCGATCCGCCGCGCGTCCGGGTAGCGCCGCAGCACCGCCTCGGCGACGCCGCGCCCGGCGAGCTCCATCATCGCGTCGACGTCGTGGCCCGCCTCCGCCGCGCGCATCTCGTCGGCGGTGTAGAGCGGCTCGAGCATCAACCGTCGACGACGCAGGTGGCGGAGGCGAGCTCGCGCGAGTGCGTCATCGAGAGGTCGATCTCGCCCGCGCCGACTCGCTCCGCCCACGCCTTGACGCGCCCGTGCAGCCGCACGGACGGCTTCGGGCGGCCGACGATCTCGACGTCGCGCCACGCGAACGCCCGCGCGACGCCGAAGCCGAGCGCCTTCCCGACCGCCTCCTTGCCCGCGAACCGGCCCGCGTAGCTCTGCGCCGGGTTCGCGCGCGACTCGCAGTAGGCGCGCTCGGCCTCGGTGAAGCAGCGCTCGCGGAAGGCGGGGTAGCGCTCGAGCGCGCGCCGGATCCGGTCGATCTCGATCAGGTCGACGCCGACCTTCACGCCGTCAGACCGCCGTCTCGAGCCATTCCGGGAGGTGTGCGATCGAAGAGACGATCGCGTCGGGCCGGACGTCGCCGCGCTCGACGGCGTCCGGCCGGAACTTCCCCGTCCGGACGAGCACCGTCTTGAGCCCGAAGCGCTGCGCGCCCGCGACGTCCGCCTCGACGTCGTCGCCGACCATCCAGGTCATCTGCGCCTCGGCGTCGAGCGCCTCGAGCGCCGCGGCGAAGTACTCGGCGCTCGGCTTCCCGACGACCACCGCCTCGACCTCGGCGGCGTACTCGAGCCCCGCCACGAACGCGCCGGTGTCGAGCAGCGGGCCGCGCGCGGTCTGCCACCAGCGGTTCTTGTGCAGGCAGTAGAGCTCAGCCCCGGCCTCGAGCTCGTGGAACGCGCGCGCCAGGTTCGTGTAGCTGAAGACGTGGTTCGTCTCCGGGGTCTCGTCGGCACCGCCGATCAGCACCGCGTCGGCGCCTTCGCCCACGAGCTCGATCCCGTCGAGGTCGTCGACGATCCCCGGCATCGTCAGCGCGAGGACGCGCTTCCCGGCGAGGGCGCGCGCGGCGGCCGTCGCGGTCGTCTGGAGCTCGTCGTCGGCGAGGTCGAAGCCGAGCGCGCGCAGCTCGGAGGCGAGCGCGGCGCGGGAGCGGGTGGTCGCGTTCGTGACGAACCGGAGGCGGTGGCCGTCGCGCCGCAGCTGCTCGATCGCACCGGGCCCGCCGGCGATCGCCTCACCGGAGACCATCAGCACGCCGTCCACGTCGAGGAGAATCGCGGACATGGACGGCGAGTCTATTCGGGTCACCCGCTCGGTCGCGATCCCGCTCGCGGAGATCCAGCTTCGCTTCTCGCGCTCGAGCGGGCCGGGCGGGCAGCACGCGCAGAAGTCAGAGTCGCGGGTCGAGGCGCTCTTCGACGTCTCGGCGTCGAGCGCCTTGACGCCCGTGCAGAAACGGCGCGTCGTGGCGCGCGCCGGTCCGGTGCTGCGCGCGGTCGCGCAGGACGAGCGGAGCCAGTGGCGGAACCGCGAGCTGGCGGTCGAGCGGATCGTCGCGGCGCTGCGCGAGGCGCTGCGCGTCGAGCGGCGGCGCGTGCCGACTCGGCCCTCGGCCGCGGCCAACGAGCGGCGCCTGGAGGAGAAGCGCCGTCGCGGCGAGCACAAGCGCCTCCGCCGCCCGCCCGAGTAGGGGTCAGACCCCGAACCGTCCCAAACGGACAGCCAGGCCCGCATGAACAAAAGCTTTGCGGCGCAGCACCGGCAAATCGGCCATGTCTCGCCGCGCCGCCTCCGGGGTCAGACCCCGGTTTCGCGCGAAACGCTGACAAGTCGTCCACAGTGGCTTCGCGAAACCGAGTCGCCATCAGGGATTCGCGCCGCCGCGCCTCGTTCGGGGTCTGACCCCGGGGTTAGCGCGGCTCGCCCGCGTAGCGCTCGGGCACGGCCTCGAAACGCGCCCGACAGTCCTCGCCGCAGAAGAAGTACCTCCGTCCGTTGCGGACGACGGTCGGGCCGCCGGCCGTCCGATCGATGGTCATCCCGCAGACCGGGTCGCGCGCGCCGCGCCGCACCGTCAGCGCGAGGAGCCACGCGGCCACGACCAGGAAGACGACGTTCAGGAAGGTCGTGTAGTTCCAGGAGACCCCGCGGGCGACGATCGAGTCGACCGACGGCCGATGCCGCGGGACGAGCCCGGCCGCACTGAAGATCCCGTCGACGACGAGCGCGGCCACGACCATCGTCACGAACATGATCGCGACGAGCCGCCACGTCAGCCGAGGGCCGTAGTAGCGCCGGTAGACGATCACGAGCGGCACGATCAGGAGGTCGGCGAAGACGAAGGCGATCACGCCCGCGAACGAGATCCCGCCAGCGAAGAGCACCGCCGCGAGCGGGATGTTCCCGACCGAGCAGACGAACGAGAGCACGGCCACGACCGGCCCCACGACCACGTTCTCCACCAGCCGCACCGGCGCCGGCGCGTCGGTCACGAACAGGCCGTTGAAGACGCGCATCGGCAGGAGCGAGACGAAGCCGGCGATGACGAACCCGGCGACGATCTCCCGCCAGAGCATCGCCCAGTCGCTGCGGAAGTTGTGCGCCACGTCGGACCAGCTGTCGAGCGACGCGACACGACGCCACACCCCCACACCCGAGCGCCCCGCCGACACATGCTGGTGCCCGGTGTCGGCCGCGACAGCTCGCGCGCGCGCCTCCGCCTCGAGCCGCCGCGACACGAACGAGCGGACGAGCACCCACATGAGCACGATCAGGACGACCCCGCCGACGAGCTCGGCGAGCGTGAACTGCCAGCCGAGGAAGATCCAGGTCACGATCCCGAGCTCGAAGACGAGGTTCGTCGAGGCGAACTGGAACGCCATCGCGGCCGCGAAGCTCGCGCCCTTCTGGAACAGCGACTTCGCGATCGCGACCGCCGCGTACGAGCACGAGGACGACGCCGCGCCCAGTGCAGTCGCGAGCGCCAGAGTCCGCGCGTCCCGCCCGCCGAGCGCCCGCTGCAGCCGCGGCCGCGGCACCCACGCCTGCACGATCCCGGAGAGCAGGAACCCGAGCACCAAAGCCCACCCGACCTCCCACGCCATCTGAAACGCGTTCCACAGCCCCTGCCCGATCTGGCTCACGACGTGCACTACACAGGAATAACAGCCGCGTCCAGCCAGAAGCGCGCCGCGCCTAACGCGGCGTCGGGCTAGCTATCCGACGCGCGCGTCGCCGAGCAGCAGCGTCGGGAGATCCGCGCTGCGCTCGCCGACGATCCGCCCGGCCGCGAGGTCGACGACCTCGATCGTCGAGATGCCGTTCTGGCCGTTCACGTAGACGTACGCGCGACCGCCCAGCTCAGCGGCGAGGCCGGTCGATTGACCGTCGAGGACGTGGAACCGGAGCTTCCGGTCGGCGCCGTACGCAGCGAGGCCCATCCCCTTCGGGTCGCTCCCGTCGCTCGACCACCGCGAGCCGGTAGCGAGCAGGAGCCCGTCGAGCGGCATGACCGCGTCCGCGCCGCGGTCGAGGGTCCGGATCGTCCAGTCGCGCGTGTCCACGATGGCGAGGCCGGAGGGCGTCATGCTCATGCTCATCGTGCCGTTGGCGTCGCGCGACGCGTGCTCGTCGGTGCCCGTGACCGCGATTAGCCCGTCGCCGAGCCACGTCCCGCTGCGATGCGGCCCGTTGCCGCCCTTCGCCAGCGCGGGCGGGCTGAGCCAGTCGCCGAAGCGCGCGATCAACGACTTCGGCGCCGTGAGCTCGTGGTACGAGACGGCGAGCGTCCGCAGGTCGACGTCCGCAGCAGGGCCGTCCGCCTGCACGACGTACGCACGCGAGCCGACAGGGTCGACCGCGAGCGCCGGCACGCGAAACTTTCCGATCGGGTCGCTCTCCGCGCCCGCGGGCCAGAACGTCCCGGCGGTCACGCGATCGAGAGCGACGGATCGGAGGGAGCCGTCGTCGCCGACGACGTCAAGCCAGGCCGGCCCGATCTGCCCCCGCGGCGTCATCAGCAGGACGAGCGAGGAGGAGCCGCGCGCCGACGCGCTCACCTCGCCGGGAAGCTCCTGCCTCGACAGGACGCGGCGCGCCCCGGCGTCGACGACGACGAGCTCCGAGGCACCCGCGCAGCACTTGTCGACGACCGCGACGAGGCGGTCCGGCCGCGCCCAGAGCAGCGCCCGTCCGCCGCCGGGGAGGGGCACCCTCCGCTTGACGAGACGACGCGACGCGACGTTCGCGAAGCGGAGGCTCCCCTCCTCGTCGTTCTCGTTCGAGCGGGTCGCGAGGACGACGAGGGACGGGTTCGCGTGCGAGAACGCCCACGTGTCGACGAAGCCGAGCGGCGCGCTCGCCCGCCCGCTCGGGCGCAGCGTCTGCTCGTCGACGGCCGTGAGGCGCATGCCGTCCCACCGCCTGATCAAGGCCGGGACGAGGCCCTTCGCCCGCAGCTGCGGCCCGTTCAGCGAGAGCGAGCGCCCGGCGCCCGGGCCGGCGAGGACGAGGAGGAGCGCCAACGCGCCGAGCGCGAGCGGCGCGGTCACGAGTCGTCGCATCGTCCGCTCGTACACCCCTGCGGCCCGCGCGGTTCCCATCGACTATCCGACGGGCGCGTCGTCGAGGAGCGGCGTCGCCAGCGGGCCGGGGCGTTGCGCGAGCACCGCGCCGGAGGCGAGGTCGACGACCGCGATGCTCTCCTGCCCGATCCCGTTCTCGACGTACGCACGGCCGTCGAGCGCCCGTAGCACCCACGAGGAAGCTCCCTGGAAGAGCCGGAACCGAAGCGAGCGGTCGGCGCCGTACGCAGCGAGCCCCATCCCCGTCGGCGTGTCCTGCCCCGACGCGAGCCGGCGGCCGGTCGCGAGCAGGACGCCGTCGGCGACCGTCACCGTGTCGGCTCCGGGATCGAGCCGTTGGATCGACCAGTCGCGCGTGTCGACGATCGCGAGCCCGGCCGCGTCGTAGCTCATCGCGATCGACGAGTCGCTCTTCCGGACGGCGTGCTCGTCGGACCCGGTGACCGCGAGCAGGCCGTCGCCGAGCCACGCCGCCGTCCGCCTCGGCCCGTTCAGCCCCTTCGCGGCGGCCGCGGGCGCGAACCAGGCGGAGAAACGACGAAGCAGGGAACGAGGCGCGGCCAGGTCGTGGTACGAGACCGCGAGCGTCCGCAGCGCGATCTCCGCCGCCGGTCCGTCCGGCTGGACGACGAAGGCGCGGTGGCCGGCAGGATCGACCGCGAGCGCGGGCTCGCGCTGCGTCCCGAGCGGATCGCCCGAGCCGTCCTGCGGCCACGTCGCGCCGGCGATCACCCGGTCGAGGGCGACCGACCGCACCGTGCCGTCGGCGCCGATCGCGTCGAGCCGAGACGGCCCGATCGCGTTCGACGGCGTCTCGAGGACGACGAGGCCGTCGGGCGACCGAGCGAGCGTGCCGATTTCGCCGTCGAGGTTGCGCAGCGAGACGAGCTTCCGCGAGCCGGTGTCGAACGTCTCGATCGCGGCGCGCCCGTCGCAGCAGGTCGAGACGACCGCGACGAGCCGGTCCGGTCGCGCCCAGAGCAGCGCCCATGCGTAGCCGTCGAGCTGGATCGTCCGCCGGACGAGCCGGCGCGAGCTGAGGTTGACGAAGCGGACGACCTGCGTCGAGTCGTTCGCGAAGAGCGTCGTGGCGATCGCGGCGAGGTGGCCGTCCGGTCGCTCCAGCGCCCAGGTCCCGGCGAACCCGACGCGCGCGCTTCGCGGCCCGAAGGGCTCGAGCGTGCTCTCGTCGAGCTGCGACAGCCTCGCCCCGTCGTCGGCGTAGACGAGCCCGACGAGCTCCTTCGCCTGCCGGTCGGGCCCGTGCAGCACGAGCGGCCGCGCCGCCTCGCGCCCCGGGACGAGG
>Ga0081539_10003902_pt1 | contig 17351 bp, 17 predicted proteins | sample TabmetS4T2R2_FD_71023 | JGI IMG/M metagenome (GOLD analysis project Ga0081539, IMG submission 71023) | Tabebuia heterophylla rhizosphere microbial communities from the University of Puerto Rico - S4T2R2 | ecosystem: Host-associated > Plants > Roots > Rhizosphere ...
TGCGCCTCGCCTTGTTGCGGTCCACCTCGTGCACCGCAAGACGCCGCAACTCCGCCGCCGGCACGTCACTCCGGATCGGCAATCCGCGTGAAGGCATTCTCGTCCTCCCACCAGGGCAGGACACAACCAGAATCACAGCCCTCCGCGTCGCGCCAACTCACGTCCGAGTCAGCAAAAACGCTCACCGGTATGAGGCGGCGGCACGCGGATGAAGTCGCCAAGCACGTCGTAGTAGGCGCGCTCCCCGCCGATCCGGAATTCGGCGTCTGAGGTAGCGATCAGCGCCTGGACCCGCGGCTCGATGAGCGAGGTCTCCGCAGGCGGTGCCGCTGCGGCGATTTCGGGCGGCAGGCGGTCGCACTGCTCGACGTTGAACACGGTGAAGCGCTTGAGGAAGTGGATCGCGCGGGCGTCCTTGCCCGTCTCCTGCGCGCGCTGGCGTTCCTCGCCGGGGATGAAGCGGTCGGCGTAGACGACGGTCGTGCCGCGCTCGCCCTTGCGCACATTGCCGCCCAGCTCGAGCGCCTGGCGGAAGGTGAGCCAGCTCTGGCCGGCGTAGCCGCGCTCAACAACGGCACCCCAGAGGATCAGCACGTTGATCCCGGAGTAGCGCCGGCTGGTCGCAGCGTTCTTCGGCAGGGCGAGCGGCGCGGCGACACCGGAGGTTCCCCAGGGCTGCACCCAGGGCAGGCGCCCGGCCTCGAGTTCAGCGATGATCTTGCCCGTGATCTCGTCGTAGAGGTTCGCGCGGTCACCCGAGGCTCGGCCGCTCGGGGCCGGCCGCGTCGCGGAGCGGGTCATGGCGGTTCTCCATGACGGGCCGGCCGCGAGCCTCTCTCTCGGCCTCGAAACCCGTCACGGCGACAGCCGCCGAACTCTTACTCGCCCCTGAATGCAGACCGCGTCGGCACGGGGGGCTGCCACGACACCTCGACCCGCTCGGCCGGGACTGCTTGCGTGACGCGTAGGCGGTCGAGTTCGTCGGCCCACCACTGAATCATGGCAACGCGCTGATCCCAGAAGTCACTGCGAGCGTAGGCCGCGCGGACGTCATTCTCTTCGCCGTGGGCCAACTGGCGCTCGATGGCGTCCGGATGCCACCTGCCGGACTCGTTGAGCAGGCTCGACGCGGTTGCGCGGAAGCCATGCGCCGTTACCTCATCCTTTGCGTAGCCGAGCCGTCGAAGCGCGGCATTAAGCGTACCGTCGGAAATGGGTCGTGCGGCCGATCGGACACCCGGAAACAGGAGCTCGCCAGGCGAAATGCGTCGGAGGGCCTCAAGGTGCTCGATGGCCTGTCGTGAGAGGGGAAGTCGATGAGGGCGCCGCATCTTCATGCGTGTGGCCGGGACGCTCCACACGGCACGCTCCAGATCGAACTCGCCCCAGGTCGCCAGCCTGAGCTCGCCGGGACGAGGAAAGAGTAGCGCCAGCAGTTGGAGCGCGATCCGCGTCCCTGGCTGTCCGTCGAACGCGTCAATCACACGAAGCAGAGCGCCAAAGCGAAGCCCGTCCGTGATGGCGGCGCGCGGCGAGGGCCGCGCCTGTGTGAGGGCCCCCTTGAGCGCATAGGTCGGATCCACGTCGGCCCGGGCAGTGGCGATGGCATAACGGAACACGGTGCCGATCGTGGAGCGAAGCCGACGGGCGGACTCGTAGCGCTCGCGCGTCTCGAGGCGCTGGAGCACGCGAAGGATCGCGGGTGCGCCGATGGCGCGGATGGGGTCCTGGCCGAACTCCGAGTTGGCGAAGGATAGAAGCCACTCGGTCTTGGCCAGGGTCGCTTCCGCGCGTGCTTCCCGTTTCAGCTTGGCCAGGTATTCGTCGGCGATGGTGCGGAAGGTTGGCGCATCGGCTGCGGCACGTGCGGCGTGCTTTCGCTCCGCAGCGGGATCACGTCCTTCCGATAGCAGGCGCTTCGCCTCGTCCCGCACCTGGCGGGCCCGGGCGAGCGACACTGGTGGGTATACGCCGAGGGCAAGGAGCTTCTGCTTCCCCTTGAAGCGATAGGCGAGGCGCCAGAGCCTCGCACCGCTCGGCTTGATCCAAAGCTGCAGTCCGCCGCCGTCGGACAGCTTGGTGAGTTTCGCGACAGCGACCTGGGAGCGGCATTTGGCATCGGTCAGTGGCATTGGCACCGGCCCCTTCGGCTGGCACGATACCAACATGGGGGTCGGATACCAACAAAAGTACCAACACGAGCCGCCCGATACCCGGGGCGCGACAGAGCCGCCGGCAATACGCCAGAGCACGCGGAACTAGCTGAAAAACCTGAATTCCTGCCCGTCCCAAGCGCGCTCCAGCGCGGTATCGGCGGCAGAAAGAAGCGCTGGCGGAGGGGGAGATGGTGCCCAGGGGCGGAATCGAACCACCGACACTGCGATTTTCAGTCGCATGCTCTACCAACTGAGCTACCTGGGCCCATGAACGCCCCAGGGGGCGCGGCAGAGGCCGGCGGATGTAGCGGAGGGGAGGCAGCCTGTCCAGCCTTCCCGCACCCGTCTCAGCCAGCATTCGCCCGCAGCGCGCCGCTCTGCGCCGGTGGTCAGCCAGCAGAAGAATTTCTCGACGTTGCATTCGGTCGCTTCCCGCTGTCCCTCGCCGATCGCTTTGGTCGCGTCCTTCGCCATCACCGGGAAGTATTCGTGGTGATCTGCGTCGCGCAGCGTGCTCTCGACGCAGACACTGGTGGCGACGCCGCAGATCAGCGTGGTGCGGATGCCGTGCGCGCGGAGGATCTGGTCGAGTGGCGTGCCGGCGAAGCCGCACCACGACATCGACGGGCGCCGGCGCCACCGCGTCCACGCGTTCGAACAAGCAAGACTGGGGGGCGGAGTTCACTCCGCCCCCCAATCTTTCTGCCCCGGCGCGCTCAACCTTCCTCCTCCTCGGCGTAGGGATTCTTCGTGCCGCGCGTCTGCAAGCGGATCGGCACGCCGGGCATGTCGAAGGCCGCGCGGAAGGCGTTGACCAGGTAGCGGCGATAGTCTTCCGGCAGCTCCTCCGCGCGGGTGCCGAACGCGACCAGGGTCGGCGGGCGCGCCTTCGGCATGGTGGCGTAGCGCAGCTTGATGCGGCGGCCGTCCACCAGCGGCGGCGGGTGGCGCGCCAGCGTCGCTTCGAACCAGCGGTTCAGCTCGCCGGTCGGGATGCGGCGGTTCCACAGCGCGTGGACCCGGCGCACGGCGGGCATCAGCTTCTCGACGCCGCGGCCGGTCGCCGCCGAGAGCGGCACCACCGCGACACCCTTCGATTGCGCGAGCGAGGCGGTCAGCACGTCCTCGAGCGCCTTGCGCGCGGCGGCGCGGTCCTCCACCGCGTCCCACTTGTTCAGCGCGATCACCGCGGCGCGGCCCTCGCGCTCGATCAGCCGGGCGATGCGCAGATCCTGCTCGTCCATGCCGAGCAGGGCGTCCACCACCAGCACGACGATCTCTGCTTCCTTCAGCGCCGCGAGCGTCGCGCCGACCGACATCTGCTCGAGCTTCTGCTGCACGCGCGCGCGCTTGCGCATGCCGGCGGTGTCCACCAGGCGCACCTTGCCGCCGGTCTCGTCGGTCCATTCCACGGCGACGGCGTCGCGGGTCAGGCCGGGTTCCGGGCCGGTGATCATGCGCTCCTCGCCGAGCAGCGCGTTGAGCAGGGTCGACTTGCCGGCGTTGGGGCGGCCGACGATGGCGAGGCGGAGCGGGCGGTCCTTGTCCTCCGTCTCTTCATCGTCCGGCTCCGGCAGCCGGCTGCGGATCTCGTCGTGGAGCTCGCCGAAGCCGTCACCGTGCTCGGCGCTGACCGGGATGGGGTCGCCGAGGCCGAGCTCGAAGGCTTCCATGGCCGCGGTGACGCCGCCGCGGCCTTCCGCCTTGTTGGCGATCAGCAGCACCGGCACGGGGGCGCGGCGCAGCCAATCCGCGAAGGCGCGGTCGGCGGGGGTGATGCCGCTGCGCGCATCCACCACGAACAGCACCAGGTCCGCCTCCCGCAGCGCGGCCTCGGAGGAGGCGCGCATGCGGCCGGCGATGGTTTCTGGCGGCGCCTCTTCCAGCCCCGCAGTGTCGATCAGCCGGACCTCGCGCCCGGCGATGCGCGCTTCCGCTTCCTTGCGGTCGCGGGTGACGCCGGGCGTGTCGTCCACGATGGCGAGCCGGCGCTGCGCCAGCCGGTTGAACAGCGTGGACTTCCCGACATTCGGCCGCCCGAGGATCGCGATGACGGGCCGCATGGCGCTCCGTTCTCAATTCCGACAACGCGGCGGCTCTCCGGGTTCCGGTTGCCGCCTGCGCCAAGTCACCAAAAAAAGGAGGTGGGGGGTCTGGGGGGCGGAGTTCTCTCCGCCCCCCAGCCTTCTCTTTTACCCGCCCCCCCGCATCGCCACCAACGTCGCCTCCTCCGTCGCCAGGAACAGCGTATCCCCCGCCACCCCCGGCTGCAGCGTCGCCGGCCCTGGCAGCCGCTGACGTCCGTTGACGCTGCCGCTCGCCGGATCCAGCGCCACCAGTTCGCCCCGGCTGGTCGCGACCAGCAGCCGGCCGCCGGCGAGCACCGGCGAGGCGAGCTGGACCGGCTCCGGCGGGCGGCTGCCGCGGCGTTCCGGCCGCAGCGAGCTCACCCAGCGCAGCTGGCCGCTGTCGCGGCCGATCGCCACCGCGTCGCCGCCGCCGGTCACGGCGAAGATCCAGTCGCCGGCGGCCCAGGGCGCCTCGGTGCCGGAGAGCTCGCGTTCCCACAGGCGGCGGCCCGAGCGCAGGTCCACGCAGATGGTGAGCCCGCTCATGCCGATCGCCACCACCCGGCCCTGGCTGATCACCGGCATGGCGCGCATGCCGGCGACGTCGCTCATACCGCCGGCGCCGCTGGGGGCGACGCTCTCGGACCATTGCACGCGGCCATCGGCCACCCGCAGCGCGAAGATCTCGCCGGAGCCGAAGCCGGCGACCACCACATCGCCTTCCACCGCCGGCGCCGGCAGGCCGAGCGGCACGGCGGTGACCGCCGCGGCGCGGTGGGTCCAGGCGCGCTTGCCGTCCTCGGCCGCGAAAGCGACGAGCTGGTTCTCGATGGTGGGCAGGAAGATCTTGCCCGCGGCCACGGTGGGCGCGCCGCGGGAGGGTGCCGGCACCCGCACCCGCCATTTCACGTTGCCGTCCGCCGCGTTCACGGCGAGGAGCTCGGCGAGGCCGGAGGCGATGTAGACGGTGTCGCCTTCCACCGCGATGCCGCCGCCGACGGCGCCGGAGCCATCGTCGTCCTCGCCGCGGCGGGTGGTGTCCAGCCGCCAGCGCCGGCCGCCGCGGGCGAGATCGAAGGCGGAGACCACGCCGAAGGCATCGGCCGCGTAGACGGTGCCGCCGGCGGCAACGGGGGGCGCCGTCAGGCGCCGGCGATAGGAGCTGCCGCTGCCGAAATCGGCGCGCCAGGCCTCGGCCAGGGTGGGCCCGAGCGCCGGGTGGCCGCCGGCATGGGCGGCGTCGCCGCCGGCCTGCGGCCAGTCCGCCCGCGGCGCCGGCGGCGGCAGGCTCACCGGCAGGGCGGCTGCGCCCTCATCCACGCTCAGCGAGCGGTCCGGCAGGTCCAGCACCGGACGGCGCTCGCCGGACAGGCGCACCTTCCTCTCGCCGAAGATGCTGTCGAAAGTCTCGCAGCCGCCGAGCAGCGCCGCGGTCGCCAGCAGCGCCGCCCGGCGCGAAAACGCATCCGCCATCAGCCCTCGATCTCCGCCGCCAGCCGCTGCGCCCGGCTCCGGATGCCCTGCGGGGCGGTCACATCCTGCGCCAGGGCCTGAAAACTCCGCCTTGCCGCGTCCTTGTCGCCGCGCCGCAGCGCGAGCAGACCGGCCAATTCCTGCGCCGAGTACCGCCACGGCCCGTCCGGCCGTGCCAGCGGCGCCAGCCGCAGCGCGAGCTGGGCGGGATCGCCGGTATCGAGCGAGCGCAGCACCCACATCAAGGTCGCGAGCTCCCGGTACAGCGGATCGGCCGCGCTGTCATGGGCCACCTGGTCGTAGAGGGCGAGCGCGGCCTCCCGTTCCCCCACCTCGGCCTTGAGCGCCGCCGCGCGCAGCCGCGCCAGGGTCCGGTAACCCGCCGGCGAATCGTTGCCGATCTGCACGAAGCGGTCGGCCATGGCCTTGAGATCGGCGCCTTCGGCCTCGGTCGCGTTGTGGACGGCGAGATAGGCTTCGGCCGCGCGCATCGCGAGCCGGTTCTGCTGCCAGCGCCAGGCCTGCCAGCCGGCCAGGGCGAGCAGCGCCACCGCCAGCAACGCCACGAGGATTCCCCCGTAACGCAGCCAGATCTGGCGTGCGCGTTCGGCGCGTAGATCCTCCTCGACCTCGTCGAAGATGTCGGGCAACGGCGACTTCCCCCCGGCCAAAATGGCGGCGGACCATAGCGGGGCGTTGGCAGTGCGTTAAGCCCGCGATGGCTTATGGGCGGAATGCGCGCCACCGTCCCGCTCACCCTGGCGATCCTGCTCTCGGGCTGCGCCGGCGCGCCGAGCCCGCTCGGCTGGGTCGCGGTGGCGGACATGGCCTCGATCGCCGTGCTCCATCGTTCGATGGCCGACATCGTCGTTTCGCTGGCGAGCGGGCGGGACTGCTCGGTCGTCCGCCTGGCCCGCGGCGAGACCTACTGCGCCAGCAACGACCCGCCCCCGGCCCAGCCCTTCTGCACCCGCAGCCTGGGCAAGGTGGATTGCTGGACCACCCCGCCCCCGGCCTGGCCGCCCTACCGGACCGTCGCCGACGGGCCGGCCGGCCTCACCCCCGCCCAGGAAGCGAACCGCACGGCGCGCTGGCCGTTCTGAGCCCGCCGTCTCGGGGGGCAAACCGGCCTTCTTCCTGGCCGGCGCCGCTGTTCCAGGAACCCATGTCAGAACCTCCGGTCAGAGGCCGGCAGAACGCTGAGCTGCCCGGCGGAATTTCCGTGATTTTTCCGGCCGACCCGACTATATGCCCCGCCATCGACGCCGCCGCACGTGCCGCGAGCCCCTCCCCGGGCACAGCAACGACGTTACGCGTCCTTTCCGGTCGGCCGTCCCTGGGTGGGACGGCGTGCTGAAGGGAACGGTCATGCTGCTCGCCCCCGCCGTCACCAGACGCCAGCGCCCGCGTTGAACGCAGGCCGCGACCGCCTCTTTCCACCGCCGCTTTCCTGAGGAGTTCACGCGATGAAGCATGTCCGCTTCCCGGGCCGCCTGGTGATGGTCGGCTTCGGCAGCATCGGCCAGGGCGTCCTGCCCCTGATCCTGCGCCATATCGACATCGCGTCGGAGCGCATCACGATCGTCACCGGCGACGCGCGCGGCCGCGACATCGCCGCGGAGCACGGCATCCGCTTCCTCGTCCAGCCGCTGACCCGCGAGAACTACCGCGAGGTGCTGGCGCCGATGCTGGGCGCGGGCGACTTCCTGCTCAACCTCTCGGTGGACGTGTCCTCGGTGGCGTTGATCGCGCTGTGCCGCGAGCTCGGCGCGCTCTATCTCGACACCTGCATCGAGCCCTGGGCCGGCGGCTACACCGACCCCTCGCTCACGCCCTCGCAGCGCTCCAACTACGCGCTGCGCGAGAGCGCGCTCGCGCTGGCCGCGGAAGGCAATGACGGCCCGACCGCGGTGCTCACCTGCGGCGCCAACCCCGGCCTCGTCTCCTTCTTCGTGAAGGACGCGCTGCTCGCCATCGCCCGCGACACCGGCGTCGACGCCGTGCAGCCGACCACCCGCCAGGGCTGGGCGAAGCTCGCACGCGACCTCGGCGTGAAGGTGATCCACATCGCCGAGCGCGACACCCAGGTCGCCGACCAGCCGAAGAAGCCGGGCGAGTTCGTCAACACCTGGTCGATCGACGGCTTCGTGGGCGAAGGCTGCCAGCCCGCCGAGCTCGGCTGGGGCACGCATGAGCGCCACTTCCCCGCCGATGGCCGCTGCCACCAATTCGGCCGCGGCAGCGCGATCTATCTCGAGCGGCCGGGTGCCGCGACCCGCGTGCGCAGCTGGACGCCCGGCGAAGGCCCCTTCCACGGCTTCCTGGTGACGCACAACGAGTCGATCTCGATCTCGGACTACTACACGCTGCGGGATTCGACCGGCATCGGCTACCGCCCGACCGTGCACTACGCCTACCACCCCTGCGACGACGCCGTGCTCTCGCTGCACGAGCTCGCCGGGAAGAACTGGCGCATGCAGGCCGAGCAGCGGCTGATGATGCGGGAGATCGTGAGCGGCATCGACGAGCTCGGCGTGCTGCTGATGGGCCACGCCAAGGGCGCGTACTGGTACGGCTCCCGCCTCTCGATCGGCGAGGCGCGGCAGCTCGCGCCGCACAACAACGCGACCAGCCTGCAGGTCACCGCGACCGTGCTGGCGGGACTGATCTGGGCGATGGAGAACCCGCGCCGCGGCGTGATCGAGCCGGACGAGATCGACCATGTCCGCGCGCTGGAGATCGCGCGGCCGTATCTTGGCGAGGTGGTCGGCGCGTATTCGGACTGGACGCCGCTGCAGGACCGCGGCGTGCTGTTCGCGGAAGACCTCGATCCGAGCTGCCCGTGGCAGTTCAAGAACTTCCGCGTCGCGTAAAGGAAGATCGGGGGAGGAGTGAACTCCTCCCCCGAACCCCCACCTCCTTTTTCTTGACACTTGGCGCCGCTTCACGCCGCACTCTCAGGCGCCGCGCCATGGTCTTGTGGAGAGCGGAGCAAGCCACCTCTTCCATTGTTCAAAAAAGGGAGGTGGGGCGTCTGGGGGGGGTCGCGGCACTGCCGCGACATGAACTCCGCCCCCCAGCACGTCAGACGGAGCCGCTGCCGGTGAAATCGGCGGCGAGGTGCAACATCGCGCGGAGCCCGGTGATCAGGCCGGATTCATCCACCTGGAACCGCGGCGAGTGGTTGGGCGCGCCGCGCGTGCCGGGCGGCGCGATGCCGACGGTGAAGAACAGCCCCGGCGCCTTCTGCGCGAAGAAGGAGAAGTCCTCGCCGCCGGAGATCCGGTCCATCACCCGCGCATTCTCGCCTGCCACCCGCACGAGGCTCGGCGCCATGCGTTCCACCATCGCCGCATCGTTGACCACCGGCGGATAGCCATTCGCTTCCCAGATCACTTCCGCGCGCGCATTCATGCCGGTGGCGATGCCCTCCGCGATCTCGCGCGTCCGCCGCATCATGCGCTGGCGGATCTCCTCGTCGAAGGTGCGCAGCGTGCCGCTCAGCTCCGCCTTGTCGGGAATGATGTTGTAGCGCAGGCCGGCATGGAAGGTGGCGACCGTGAGCACCGCGGCCTGCTTCGTCACATCGGTCTCGCGGCTGACGATGGTCTGGAGCGCGGTGACGATCTGCGATGCGACCGCGACCGGGTCCACCCCATCCCAGGGCTGCGCGCCATGGGTCTGGCGGCCATGCACGATCAGGCGGAACCCGTCCGAGCTCGCGGTCATCGCGCCGGCGCGATAGCCGATGCTGCCCACCGGCAGGCCACTGACGACATGCAGCCCAATCACCGCATCGGGCTTCGGATCTTCCATGACGCCCTGCTCGACCATCAGCCGCGCGCCGCCGATCTCGCCATAGGGCAGCTTTTCCTCGGCCGGCTGGAACAGCAGCTTCACCGTGCCGCGCAGCTCGCCGCGGTGCTGCGCCAGCACCTCCGCCACGGCCATCAGGATGGCAACGTGGCAGTCATGCCCGCAGGCATGCATGACGCCGACCTGCTGCCCCTCCCACTCCGTCCGCGCCTTGGAGGCGAAGGGGAGATCCACCTCCTCGGCGACCGGCAGCGCATCCATGTCGGCACGCAGCGCGAGCACCGGTCCCGGTCCCGCCCCGCCTTGCAGCACCGCGACCACGCCGGTGACCGCCACGCCCTCGCGCACCTGATAGCCGAGCCGCCGCAGATGCGCCGCGACAAGCCCGGCCGTGCGATGCTCGCGGTTCCCGAGTTCCGGATTCTGGTGGATGTCGCGGCGCCAGCCGATCATCCGCTCCTCGATGGCGCGCGCCGCTTGATCGAGCCTGCCATGGATCGGCCGGACCGGTCCCGCTGCCACGCCCTGCGCGGCGACGGTGCGAACGCCCGACAGCAGGCAGCAGGTGCAGGCGAGGCCGAGCAATCCGCGCCGGGAGGTGGTGACCGCCTCCGCCCGCAGCGCAGTCCGGGGGCGGCGCGAGAGAAAGCTCGGCATGGGGACTATCCTGCGCATGGGCCGCGCCAAACTAGCCCCTCCGGCTCGTGCCGAGCAAACGCGGCTGGGCTAGCTCCCCAGCGGCAGGCCGACATAGTTCTGCGCCAGCACCGTCGCCGCCGCGGTGCTGCTTGTCACCAGCTCCAGCTCGGCCAATTGCCGCCGATCGTCGAACTCGGTCGCGTCGGCGAATTGGTGCAGCATGGACGTCATCCACCAGGAGAAGTGCTGCGCCCGCCACACACGCTTCAGCGCCGCAGCCGAATAGCCTTCGATCAGCGCGGTGGCGCCGCTTTCGTACCAGGCGGTGATCGCGCGCGACATCAGGAACACGTCGTTCGCGGCAAGATTCAGGCCCTTCGCCCCGGTCGGCGGCACCGTGTGCGCGGCGTCGCCCGCGAGGAACAGACGGCCATGCTGCATCGGCTCGCAGACCAGGCTGCGCAGCGGGACGATGTTCTTCTGGAAAATCTCGCCTTCCTTCAGCCGGAACCCGTCGCCCTCGGTGCGCGCATGCAGCTCCGCCCAGATGCGGTCATCCGACCAATTGTCCACGCGGTCGTTCGGGTCGCACTGGAAGTACATGCGCTGGACATCCGGCGAGCGCGTGCTGATCAGCGCGAAGCCGCGCGGATGGCGGGCATAGATCAGCTCGTCCGACGATTGCGGCGCGCGCGCCAGGATGCCGAACCAGCCGAAGGGATAGATGCGCAGATACTCCTTGTGCAGCGCCTTCGGGATCGCCGAACGGCATACGCCATAGGAGCCGTCGCAGCCGGCGACGAAATCGCAGGCGAGCTCGTGCTCGACACCGTCCTTGCCGGCATAGCGCACCACCGGACGATCGGTGCCGACGTCCTGCACCGCCTTCACCGCCGTCTCGAAGCGGAGATCCGCGCCGGCATCGAGGCGCGCCGCGATCAGATCCTTCAGCACCTCATGCTGGGCATAGACGGTGATGACGCGGCCGCCGGTCAGCGATGGGAAATCGATCCGATGCCCATGCCCGGCGAAACGCAGCTCGATCCCATGATGGACGAAGCCTTCGCGCTGCAGCCTCGCACCGACGCCGGTTTCCACCATCAGATCCACCGTGCCCTGCTCGAGCACGCCGGCACGGATGGTGCCCTCGATCGCGTCACGCGAGCGGGTTTCCAGGATCACGCTGTCGATGCCGGCGCGATGCAGGAGATGGGAGAGCAACAGCCCCGCCGGACCGGCGCCGACGATGGCGACCTGGGTGCGCGCGCTGGCCATCTGGATCCTCCCTCCGCTTGCGCACCGAAGATGCGCACGAAGGGGATGATCTTCCAATGGACAGAGACGCGATTCTGTTGGACGAAACTGGCCGGTGCACGACGGCTTCGGCGGAGCAGCATGGCGTGGGCGCAGGTCTGCTTGGACGAAAGCGGGGAATTGAGTAAGCTGGGGGGCGGAGAGAACTCCGCCCCCCAGACCCCCCGCCTCCTTTTTTTGGTGATCTGGGAAGGGTGGGAAGGGCAGTTCTCGACGGCCGGGCGGCGCAGCGGCTGAGAGTGCGGGAAGGAAATGGGCAGCGAGACGCGGCGCAGCATTCCGGTGTTCGGACTGTATGGCGATGGCGCCGTGCCGGCGCTGGTGCATGTCGAGCACATCACCTTCCGTGCGCCGCAGCATGGGTGGGAGATCGCCGCGCATCGGCACCACAGCCTGTCGCAGGCGCTGCTGGTGACCACGGGCGGCGGGCGGCTCAGCATCGACGCGGCGTGGAGCGATTTCGCGGCGCCCTGGCTGGTGTGGGCGCCGGCCGGCGTGGTGCATGCCTATGAGTTCACGCCGGGAACGGATGGCTATGTGGTCTCGATCACCGATGCGCTGCTGAGCGCGGCGGTAGAGCATGATCCCGACGCGGCGTTGCTGCGCGGTGCGACCGACACCGTGTTCAGCGGGCGGCTGGCGACGGCTGAGGAGATCGCGATCGATCTCGAGCGGGTGGCGATGGCGCTGCTGCGCGAGGCGACGGGGCCGCTGCCAGGTTCGGCCGGCGCCGCGACAGGGCTGGTCAAGCTGACCCTGGTCGGGCTGTTGCGCACCCGGGCGCTGCGCGCGATCGCGGAGCCGGCGGTGGAGCGCGGCGCGCTCTATCGCCGCTATCGCCGGCTGATCGAGGAGCATCTGCGCGAGAATTGGAGTGTCGGCGCCTATGCGGCGGCGCTTGCCGTCACCGCGGACCGCTTGCATGCGGCCTGTGTCGAGGCCTGCGGCAGGCCGCCGCGTGCGATCCTGCATGATCGGCTGATCGTCGAGGCCAAGCGGATGCTCGCCTACACCGCCCAGCCGGTGGCCGAGATCGCGTTCGGCCTCGGCTTCAGCGACCCGGCCTATTTCTCGCGTTTCTTCGCCCAGCGTGCCGGCATGAGCGCCGCCGCTTTCCGCCGCAGCGTCCTCTCTCCCGCACTCTCAGCCCGTGCTGGCGTTGCTTGCTGAGTGCTGCGCTCTCCACCCTTCCCAGGTCACCAAAAAAAGGAGGTGGGGGGTCTGGGGGGCGGAGTTCACTCCGCCCCCCAGTCCTGCAGTTCGAGTGCCGCGCGCGGCTCGATATGCCCGTCATACAGCGCGCGTCCGATGATCGCGCCCGCGATGCCGGCATTCGCCTCGCGCAGCGCGCGCAGGTCCTCGATCCCCGCGACGCCGCCCGAGGCGATGACCGGCGTGTGCACGCTGCGCGCCAGCGCGGCGGTGGCTTCCACGTTGACACCGCCGAGCATGCCGTCGCGGTCGATGTCGGTGTAGATGATCGCGGCGGGGGAGGCGGCTTCGAAGCGGCGGGCGAGGTCGGTGGCGCTGATGGTAGTGGTTTCCGCCCAGCCTTCGGTCGCCACCATGCCCACGCGGGCATCGATGCCGAGGGCGACGCGGCCGGGGTGGGTGCGGCAGGCGGTTTCGGCGAAGTCCGGGTCCTTAACCGTGGCGGAGCCGAGGATGACGCGGGCGACGCCGCGCGTGAGCCAGGATTCGAGCACCGCCATGCTGCGCACGCCGCCGCCGAGCTGCACGCGCATGCCGGGCACCGCGGCGAGGATCGCTTCCACCGCCGCGGCGTTGGCGGGCTTGCCGGCGAAGGCGCCGTCGAGGTCGACCACGTGCAGCCAGGAAAAGCCGGCCGCGGCGAAGGCGCGCGCCTGGGCGGCGGGGTCTTCCGCGTAGATGGTGGCCTGGTCCATCTCCCCGCGGCGCAGGCGGACGACCTGGCCGGCCTTGAGGTCGATCGCGGGATAGACCGTGAAGCTCACGCGCCGTTCTCGATCAGCGCACCGGTCGGGCGGCCGCGGCCGGGCTCGAGCAGCTTGCAGTAGTAGCGGCCGGCGACGGTCTGGCCGCGCACGCGGGCGTAGAAGGGATGCGTGCCCCAGTGCTGGTAGCCGAGGCTTTCGAACAGCGCGATGGCGGTGCTTTGCGTCTCGCGCACGTCGAGGTTCAGCACGCGGTGGCCGAGGGCGGCGGCGCGTTCCTCGACGCGCTGTACCATCAGCCGCGCGAGGCCGTGGCCGCGGGCATAGGGCGCGACATAGGCGTGGGTCAGGGTGGCGGCGAAGGCCTGGGCTTCGTTGTTGCGCGGCGGCCGCACCAGCAGGGCGGAGCCCACCACATGGCCGTCGAGGCGGGCGATGAAGAGCTCGCGTTCCGGCACCAGCAGCAGGCCGCGGAAGTGGCGTTCGAGCGCGGCGCGGCCTTGCGGCTCCACCCAGCCGAAGCCGCCGCCTTCGATGATGGCGGCGTCCGTCGCCTCGCAGAGCTCGGCTAGGTCGGCTTCCGAGAGGCGGGCGGCGTGCTCGACGGCGAGCTGGCGGGCGAGCGTGTTCATGGCTCCCACCGCAGGAAATTGGCGAGGATGGTCAGCCCGACATCGCCGCTCTTCTCGACATGGAATTGCAGGCCGGCGAGGTTGGCGCGCGCCACCGCGGCGGTGACCGGGCCGCCATAGTCGGTGGTGGCGAGCACGTCCTCCGGCTCGGCGGCGCGGAAGGCGTAGGAATGGACGAAATAGGCCTGGTCCGCGGTGGTCAGGCCGTCCAGCAGCGGGTGGTAGCCGGGTTCGAAGGCAAGCGCGTTCCAGCCCATCTGCGGCAGCGGCAGGGGCGCGCCGTCCGGCCCGCGCGGGTCCATCGGCGCGACCTCTCCGGGGATCCAGCCGAGGCCGGGGGTGACGCCGTGCTCGAGGCCGCGATCGGCCATCAGCTGCATGCCGACGCAGATGCCGAGGAAGGGCGCGCCCTGGCCGCGGACACGCTCCTCCAGCGCCTCCACCATGTCGGGGAGGGCGTCGAGGCCGCGGCGGCAGGCGGCGAAGGCGCCCTGGCCGGGCAGGATCACGCGGTCGGCCTCGCGCAGCAGGGCGCCGTCGGTGACCAGCCCGGCCTGCACGTCGAGCGCGATATGGCGTGCCGCGCGGTCCAGGGCGCGCTGGACCGAGGCGAGATTGCCCGAACCGGGATCGACGATAGCGATGCGCATGGCCATGGGTCAGGCGAGCGCCGCGCGGGCGAGGTCGGGCCGCTGCTCGGCGATGCGGGCGAAGGCGGTGTCCTCGTCCGGCGCCGCGACCAGCGCCGCCAGCGCATAGCGCCGCCGCGCCAGGCCGTGGCGATAGAGGTCGCGCGCCTCGAAGCCGACCACAAGCTGCAGCGCGAGCAGCGCCCAGCCCGTCCAGGGCGCCGGCACGGCGAGCAGGATCACGAGCACCGCCACGGCATGCAGGAAGGCCGCGAGCCACAGCCGATGCAGCAGGAACCAGGGTGTCGGCACCAGGAACGCCCCCCAGGAGAACCCCTCGCGGACCAGGACCGGTGCGCTGCCAGCGTCTCCGGACCTGGCATGCACCGTGAACACCCGCATGCTCAGCTCTCCAGAACCCCCTTGGTGGAGGGGATCGCCCCGGCGGCGCGGGGATCCGTCTCCACCGCCTGCCTGAGCGCCCGCGCCAGCGCCTTGAAGCAGGCTTCCGCCACATGATGGGCGTTGTGGCCGGCCTTCAAGGTGACATGGAGCGCGAGGCCGGCCTGGAAGGCGAAAGCGCGAAAGAATTCCTCGAACAATTCGGTGTCCATCTCGCCGATCTTCGGCCGCGCGAAGGGCACCGACCAGGCGAGGAAGGGCCGGCCCGAAATATCCACCGCCGCCTCCGCCAGCGCCTCATCCATCGGGATGACGGCGTGGCCGTAGCGCCGGATGCCGCGCTTGTCGCCGAGCGCCTGGCGCAGGCACTGGCCGAGGACGATGCCGACATCCTCGGTGGTGTGGTGGAAGTCGATATGAAGGTCGCCGCGGGCCTCGATGGTGAGGTCGATCAGGCTGTGGCGGGCGAGCGCGGTCAGCATGTGATCGAGGAAGCCGATGCCGGTGGCGATCGCGGCCGATCCGGTCCCATCCAGGTCCAGGGCGACGCGGATATCGGTCTCGCTCGTGGTGCGGACGATCTCGGCGCGGCGCGGCGGGGTGGCGAGGCCTTCCATGGGAGCCCCTCTCTACGCCGCCGGCCGGGGGGCGGCAACGATGGCCCCGCGAGGCGTGAAGAAGAGCTGGGGGGCGGAGAGAACTCCGCCCCCCAGACCCCCCGCCTCCTTTTTTTGATGACTTGGCAAGCGCCGTGGGCGCCGCCTGCCGCCCGGCGGCGTTGCGCGCGCCGATAGTGCGGGAGGTGCCGAGCCTCCCGGCCTCAGCTGCGGATCATGGGGCAGCCACCCTCGGCCAGGGGGCGGAAGGCCTGCTCGGCGGGGATGGTGGCGGCCAGGCGGTAGACGTCGCCGGGCCCGGCACTCTGCTCCGGGCGCTTCACCTCGTAGAGATGGGCGGGGTGGAGCTTGCGGCCGTCCTCGCGGATGGTGCCCTGGCCATAGGCGTCGTCATCGGTCGGCATGCGCTTCATCAGCGCCACCACCTCCCGCCCGCTCGCCTTGGCGCGCGCCGGGCCGAGCTCCTTCACGGCCTTCAGGTAGTGCACCACCCCGGAGTAGTTGCCGGCATGGACGTAGTTCGGGAAGACGCCGGCCGGCAGCTTCTGCTGGACGCGGCGGGTGAAGGCGCGGGTGCGCTCGTTCTGGTCCCAGTAGAAGGTTTCCGCGATGAACATGCCCTGCATCGTCGGCAGCCCGGCGGCGATCACCCCGGTGACCGAGCCGATGATCGCGGCCAGCCGCACGCCGCCGCGCGTCAGCCCGAATTCCTGCGCCTGCTTGACGCAGTTCACCAGGTCGTCGCCTGCCATGGCGAGGCCCAGCACCTTGGCGCGCGAGGCCTGGGCCTGCACCAGGAAGGCGGAGAAATCGGTGGTCTGCGGGAAGGGGTAGCGCGAGGCGCCCACCACCCGGCCGCCGGCGGCCTCGATGAAGCGCGTGGTGTCGCGCTGGATCGCATGGCCGAAGGCGTAATCGGCGGTGATGAAGTACCAGGTCTCGCCGCCCATCCGCGTCAGCGCCGTGCCGCTGGTGTTGGCGAAGCACCAGGTGTCGTAGCTCCAGTGGATGGTGTTGGGCGTGCAGGCGCGGCCGGTGAGGTCCGAGGTCGCCGCCGAGGCGTTGAGCTGGATGCGGTCGCGCTCCACGCAGATCGTGTTGATGGCGAGCGCGATCGCGCTGTTGCCGACATCGGTCACCACATCCACGCCGCGCTCGTCGAACCACTGCCGCACGGTGTTGACGCCGACATCCGGCCGGTTCTGATGATCGGCGACGATCAGCTCGACGCGGATGTTGGGGTTGCGGGCGGTGAACTCCTCCACCGCGAGCCGCGCGCAGGCGACGCTGGTCGGGCCGGTGACATCGCGATAAGGGCCGGACAGATCGGTCAGCAGGCCGATGCGCACGACATCCTGCGCCTGCGCGCGGGCGACGAAAGGCATGGCGACGGTCGCGCCGAGCACGACACGGCGGCTCAAGGACATGTGGACGCTCTCCCCGTTGGCGGCAGGGACGGTAGCGAGAAAGGCGAGGCGAGATCGAACACGGCGCCGAGGCCCGCGGCGTTTTCCCGATGCGTGGTTTGGCGGGGTGGTGCTTCGAGGCCGGGGTGCGGGCCAGGAGGGGCGCTGCCCCTCCTGGACCTCCCCGCCGGGGGGCAGCCGTGCCCCCCGGACCCCGCGTGAGTGTTCAGGTTCGGAAATGGGAAGGGGCATGTCCCGCCCGTTGAAGCGGCGCGCGGGTTG
>Ga0081539_10003903_pt1 | contig 17350 bp, 14 predicted proteins | sample TabmetS4T2R2_FD_71023 | JGI IMG/M metagenome (GOLD analysis project Ga0081539, IMG submission 71023) | Tabebuia heterophylla rhizosphere microbial communities from the University of Puerto Rico - S4T2R2 | ecosystem: Host-associated > Plants > Roots > Rhizosphere ...
AAAGGGGAAAGACCGAGAAAAAAAAAAAAAAAAAGGTATTGCAAAAAAACGGGTGGGGGCGCCCCACCGCGCCGGCCAGGGCTTTAAAAAAAAGGCAGGGGGGGCAAGGGGGGCCCGCCCCTACAGTTGTACCTGTAAAAATCCAGTCTTCTATTCGGTGTCGGTGCGGGTGAAACAGACGAGGCTAGGTTTTTATTCTGAGACTGCCGGTGTTGCTGGTTTGTGAGTGGGCTTTGATCGTTACCGCACACCGGCCGGGCGCGATAGTGGCAGGCAATCTGAAGGTCACCTGCAGAAAGTCGGTGTTAGGTACGCCGCGTACAGCTTCAGCCGCCACATTGAAACTTTGATTATTCGCGTCGACTAAGTTAACCAGAATCGACAAAGCAGTCTCACCCTGCACTAGCTGAAGGTTCCTTACGAACACAATCACTCTCGTATTTCGATCGCTTGCCTGGCTGAGCAGGTCTGTGCCATTCACGATCGGAAACGGATCTCGGACAAATTCCATCGAGTCAACACTCGCAACCTGATCAACTGCGGGACCAGTCGAGTCGAGCAACAACTGCATCGGAACGGATGGCGTCGAAGCCGCGCTCGAGGCTGTGAAGCACCACGTTGTGCCACCGGCCGTCCGGTTAGCCATCGTCTTTCCTACGACGCGCCAGCAGTACGAAGCGCCATTCTGCAAACCCGAAACCACATAGCTCTCCGCGCTGTCTGCGCCGAACGCGCCGGTAACCAAGTCAGAGGCAATGAGGGATAAGTTGTTTTCTCTCGTGCCGAAATAAACGTCGTACTTATGCGCCCAGCGTCCGCCTTCCCAGCTAAGCATGACAGACTGTCCGACAGTGCTCGCGTTAACAGGTGACAGGTACACTGGAACCGTCGGCGGCTGTGGCACAAACGGCTCAAACTCCGTCGCCGAGTTCCACTTGCGGTTGAACTGATCGACAAACCATTGGAAGAACCACGGCTTCGTCGTGAAGTAGTTGTGCTCTTCCTGGTAGTTGAAGGAAGGCGAGCTCCAGTTTGACGAACCGAAGATCGTGAGACCGCGCCCGTAGAGTGAGATCGACTTCTGGTGAGTGAGCCCGAGATGCTTTCGCATGCGGATCTGCACTCCTGCGGCATACAGTCGATCGATGTTGTAAGGGCCAGTCAGCTCCGCACCCTGTCTGCTCGCGCTGAAGCGATACTCGTCAGGCTCGGCGAGCAAACGCACTGCCACGCCGCGCGCCACCGCTCTTAGTAACGCATCGCAGATCCGCACGTCTGTCATGCGATACATCGTCAGATCGATTTCCCTGTTCTCCTGATCGATTTGCGCGATCGTGCGGGTGCTGTAGTCTTCTGCGAGATCGTGATTGGGCAGGAAGTTGATCGACGGATCGATGGGATACGTCTGGTAGCGGCGGGTTAACGGTCCGGCAATGTTGGCGTAGTCTCCGTAAGCGACGGTGTTGGTCCAGATATCGTCGTACCTCGTCTTGAAGCTGTTGACGAGTGCCAAGTCGTCGCTGAAGTACCACGCGCCGTCGACGTAGTTGGAGTATGGCTCGTAAGGTCTGAGATCGGCGTCACCGAAGTTGGAGCTACTGAAGACGATCCTGTTCTGACCGGCGAGCAGAATCATCTTCACGTGCACGATGCCGTCAGCGAGTTTGTAACGCATCGGGATGCCCGCAGCTTTGAACTTATCGATTATCGTTTGGTTATCCGGAAACTTCAGATTTCCTCTTGGCTCGACAGTAATGCGAACCCGAACGCCGGCCTGGTGCCTGCGAATGATCGCGTCCGCAAGTCCCGGTAACTGGATCCCGTAAAACGCAAAGTCGATCCCGACGGTCTCAGCCTGGACGGCCCGGACCAATGGCGTGTAGCAGTCTTCAAAGGATGGGTCGCAGAGTCGTTCCTGGGCGTGCGCCAGCCCGCCTGTGAAAAGCAAGCAGGCAAAAGTAAGCCAGAAATTGCGCACAACACGTATCGGGCGAATCATGCGTATTCCGAACTGCGATGTATTGCTATTCGAAGGGGTGAAACTTCGACGGAAGAATATGCTGATACGCACCCGAAGGCAAGTTTACTTAGATCAGCAACTCGATTTTGAGCCGGTCCAAAACTTCGCTAATCGGGTTTACCACACCGCACCCTGCGACTATTTGCACCTGAGCGCTACTGCTCTGCTGGTCCTGTGAAGTACCAGCAAAAACAAGACCGATCACCTGCTGCCCTTCATCAATCGCCACCGAACCACTATCACCTTTATCAACGAATTTTGGATACGTGGGCGAGACGGGTTTAATTAGAAACTGATTTTTGAAGAAGGCTGATTGCCTCGTGCGATCGTAGTAGATCCAAATGTCGAGATTGATCGAAAAGATGCAGCCCACGGTGTAACCGGTGCTGCGTCCAAACTTCCGCGCCGTTTCTCCGATCTCCACGTCTTTTTGCGGCACATGACCATTGACGGCACCGATAAGCGGGATCATAGGCTGGTGCGGTTGTGATTCCCATAGTTTGCAGATCGCCGCGTCGACAAAGTTTGGCTCGCCGTCAAACGTAACTGGAGAAAAATTTGTCAACGTTCCAATCGGACGGTTGCTTGCACGTTCACCCGGACTCGGTTGCACGATCAGCTCGCTATCGTCTGCTTTCGGATTTTGCAGATCGACGAACACGTGCGAATTGCTCAACAGGTAAACTTCTTTGCGGCGCCATAGTTTGCTTTTGCGCGTGCAGAAGTATCCGATGGTGCCACTCTGGCCGCTCAGGTTCACGTTGGCGCCACTAATCCCGCCAATTATTACTGCCTGCTGATCGCGGATGCCGTTCGCGTACTGGCCCAAGGCGAGATCAGTACTGGTAGCCGCCAAAAAACCTACCCTCGCCATCTGGATCAAAACGAGTGGGATTCCACGAAAGAAGCTGCCCGCTAATGTCGCGGCTGCAACACCGGGCCACAATTCCTGCGTCGCATCAACGACAAAAACCTGAATGCAATAGTCACCGCCCGGAGCGAGCCGGCCTATGCCAACTGCATGAATGTTGTTTGATAAACCCGGGCGCAGGTATTGCGAGCTCAGCTCGTCTTTGATTTTGACGACTCGTTTCAGCAGCCGGTAGTTGACGCCCCGCGGCGGACGTCGCAACGCACGAAGACGCCGGTATCTGCGTATCAGCAACCACGCGATCCAGACCACAGCCACCGCTGCTACGATCCAGGTTACTTGATCGTAATAGTGATAGTAGATGGTCCCGCCGCGGCCGTCCGGGCGGGAAAAGATAATGTGCTCTTTCAGAATTAGTAACAGCATGTGGTTATCGTTGCGTCGGCTGCAACTCAGTTGGAATCGTTTACAGTTCATTGATGGAGCTGACGGGAAAAATGATCGGGTGACAGAAGTCTTCCTGGTTCACCGATCCGCCCTGGGCTGCGTTATCGTCGTCTTCAGTGATTGGCTTCAACTCAAATTGCTTGCCGGTCGGGCTGGCGAGGTACTTGTAGTAATCCGGCATGTCGCTGTAGATTGCGTTGGCGTCGTAATCCATGTTCTTTAATTCGATTCGATACGGAAGTCCGGCGACGCGCGGAAATGAATGGCTTGTTTCCTGATCGCCGATGCGAATCGTGAGACTTACTTCGTCGCCTTCGAGCTTCACGCCGAGCGTTTCCGCCACGTTGCCAAAGACCTCCCGTTGACCTTCCACCCCGCCCGCATCTTTTTCAACCTTTTCGAAGAACAGGTCTTGGTCCAGTTTGTGAGTGTAGAAAAGACCGTTGTTGATGTAGACGGTGGATAAGGGATACGGTTGCTGCGAAGTCGGGCTCAGTTCGCCATTGCTATGAAGGTCGCTCATGCTGACCAGCCAGCGGAAATCATTTTTGTCGGCTGAGCCAAGCCGATCGAAGTCGCCGTTTTGGTAAATCTCATAACCGGCAATCGGTGCGCCGTGTGCCTTGATCTCGATGCGCACGTTCTCCTTCGGAAGTTGCTCATACGACACGACGTTGCGATAGACGATGATGTCGCTTTCGGCTCCGTCCTGGTAAACGGGACATTGGACTTTGATCGACAACAGGTGTTTGTCGTCGCGGATGATGCCGATTTCACCTCGCTGGTCTTGTTGGTTGAAGCAGATAATTCCCAGACCCGTGAATCGGATAAGTGCGGTAGCGGAACTTTCTTGAACAGGCATGTCTCTTCTCCTGACTGAGGTTTGAATTGAGAAATAACTTTCAGGTTAGAGTGATCTTTTCGGGGTAAGACGTAACAGAGTCAGATGCAAGTCCAAAATCGCCAGACTTTGGAACAGCGCAGGTTTCGTCTTCCTCTTACCGGAGCCATCTGCGGGCCTCTGATCTGCCACACGAAGTCAGCCGTAACTGCCGCAGTCTTGCAGGGTTTGGTAAAGAAGATCTGAGGGTCAAACGCAATAAGCGTGAGTTCAACTTTAACGGGTGGTCTATCAGGGTTCTTATCGACGTTGATCCGAGGCGGGTCAGCTGCGATCATGTTACGTACGATACTCATGATCGTTTGCTTATGGCGCTGCATGTCAGCGTCGGAACAGTCCGGCGCGTTGGTGTTGGTGTTGACGTTGGTATTGGTGTTGACGTTGGTATTGGTGTTGACGTTGGTATTGGTGTTGGTGTTGACGTTGGTGTTGACGTTGGTATTGGTGTTGGTGTTGGTGCTGACGTTGGTGTTGGTGTTGGTGTTGACGTTGGTATTGGTGTTGACGTTGGTATTGGTGTTGACGTTGGTGTTGGTGTTGACGTTGGTGTTGGTGTTGACGTTGGTGTCGGTGTTGACGTTGGTGTCGGTGTTGACGTTGGTGTTGGTGTTTGCGTTGGTGTTGGTGTTGGCGTTGGCGGTTGCTGTCGGTGTTTCCGTTGAGCGTGATGGTGATGGCGACGGTGACGGCGACGGCTCAATTAATGATGGGATGAGCGATGGCTGCAACAGTTGGGGCGACGGGTTTGAAGCTGGGATTTGCGCAGTTACCGCTTGCGGTGGTGTTGACGGTGTTTCGGTCTGGGGCTTGAGATAGATGTAGGCGTTCACCACTACAACGAACATTACCGACGTCGTCACCAGCATCGTCGTTACAGTCATAAACGTACGTCGTAGTTTCGACCTGCGTTGCGCTTTCCTGACGACTCTGGCTTTTTCTTCAAGTATTCGAGCGCCATTGCTCCACGCCGGTCCATCCGGATCGACATTCACGAGCGGCGCACCGTCGGCCAGGCAAAACATCACTCCTTCGCCGCCGTAATAATCACCACATTTTGTACAGACACGGATCATCTCAATTAATTGAATCAACTGCCGTCCGTGGCCGCCCCAGGGTTGCCACATTGTGTTTCCACGCACGGGTGGCCACAGAGGGCCACCCCTACAGTTGCATCCACGAAGTCCAAATTTCTTAGCACGTCCATTTCAATAGTTCCCGTAGCCACCGAACAAAGAGAACGCGGCCCAGTGAAAGGGCACAGCCTGCTTCCCGGCAAGCAGCGCGAGTTGCGCCTGTCGCAGACTTTCGACAGAAGACATTCGCTTCTCTACACGATTTCGATGAAACGCAATCATCAACTCTTTCGTCTGCGCTGAGTCGACCTTCCAGATACTCGCCACCACCATCGGCGCACCAAGCGCGAGAAAGGTGCGCGCAATTCCCACGGCTCCTTCACTCCGGTTGAACAGCTCCGACCCTGTCTCGCAAGCCGACAACACGATCAGCTTCGGCCTGGACAACGCGTGCGCGCTCAATTCAAACGAACGCAGTTCTCCCCCCGCGAAAAGCAGTTTCGAGTTCGCCGGTGATTGCCGGTTAGCGACGTAGTGTCCCGCAAAATGGACCACGTCTACCTTGTCCAGATTTTTCAGGAACCTCTCTTTCGTCGCCGCACTGCCGGTGAGTGCCAACGCTCTTTGATAATTGCTCGCCACGCTTTTCGACTCTTCCTCGGCTGAGTCGAGATCGGGCAGACGCGCATTCTCCTCTCGATCGAAATCAGGATTACCGACGCTAAGCACACTCTCATTTCCGAGCGGCGCTTTGTTGCGCGCATGTTCCGAGGCCAACACCAACACCGAAGCACTCGGCGCGTAGAAGAGGGGATAATCCTGAAGTAGATACCTGCCCTCGTTCGACACAAGCGTCGCGAACGCAAGCCCGTGCAGAAACTTGTCCGGCACGAGACAAAGCTGCTTTTCAGAAGCAAGGCCCGGCGGGATCAAAAGATCGTGAAGCTCACGCGCGGCCGGCTGAATGTTTGCCCCCTGCTCCTTCGAAAGGATCGCCGTCTCATACGAGGTGATTTTGTTTTCGAGCTCGACAGCCGTGATCTGCTTCTCGTGAAATTCAAAACGCGTGCCCGACACAGTCCAGATCGCAACCTTGTCCGGCAACACCGCATACTGCACGAGCTGCACTTGCTCCGGCAGCCGCGATTGAATCTCCGGCAATGTGAGCGCACGAGCGACGGAGGGAAAGTCGTTCTCAACTTCCGCAATCGACTTTCGCGATTCCACAAACTCCAGCAACGATCGCGCCTTAGAATTTTCCACATACGAAAACGCATTGGCGAAGTCGCCGTTGCTGATCGCATCTTCGGTCGCAGCTTCGAACACATCCTGTTCGTTTGCAAAGAATGCCTGCCGCGAACTGTCTTCACGAATCGTGCGGCGATACTCTTCCGATAGCGCCAGTACCGTTCCCAATTCCGCGGCGAAACTCTCACGAGCATTAAGCTCGCGGAAGCAAAACAATCTTCCCTTGTGAATCTGGTATGAGCTGATCGTCAACTCCGGCAGACGGCTAAATAACTCGAGCGCCTCGTCATAGTCAGTCAAAGCTCCGCGACAGTCTTTCGCCTCGCTTTTTACTTCAGCACGCAAGCGATAGATCTCGGCCCTGGTCCGCAGGTTCCTTTCGTCCTCAACACTGGCAAGCGCGATCTGCAGCGAATCGCCGGCATGCTTCACGGCGCTGTCGTAGTCCTTCAGGGCCACCGCCGCCTGGACGAAATGACGAAGGGCATCGTTGAGCTGAACACCCTGCGCCACGCTCAGCATCTCTTTCGACAAGTTATACGAAGTGGAAAAGAACTTGAGCTTGATTGACAGGCCGGCGAGGGTTCCTCTCGTGCGTAACCACTGGTTCGGACTCTGATAATGCAGCGTGTCGTCAAAGAGAAGCTTGGAGGCGTAAAAGAGCGTCGGCTCGAGCTCGCCGAGTTTGGAATAGTTCAACGCGAGGGCATCTTCAACGTGCGCCACTTCGAAGAAGTTGTTGCTCGCTGCAGCCAGTCGCAAGGCCGTCTCGAGATTTTTGGCTGACTCCGAAAAGCGATTCTGATCGTAGTCGCCCATGCCGAGCCAGTAGTAAGCCGATGGCGGCAGCAGCATAAACTTCTTTTTCTCTGCATTGCTGATCGTAGCCGTCAGCCGGCGACGGCCTTCGTCAACTCTGCCGGCATGCCGAAGAAATTGTGCGGCCCAGTTTTCCGCGATCGCCGCGTCACATTCGTCGCCAAGCTGGGCAAACAAGTCTCTACTCGTTTCGGATTGCGAAATGGCACGTTGGTAATCGCCTTTTTTGGCAGCCTGATAACCGGCAGCGAGAGTATCTTGCGCCTGCAACAGTCGCGCTGCTTTATCGGCGCTGACGTTCAGGTGAAAGCCCGCGAAGTCAGTAAAGAATGAATCGGCGTTCTGCGTCTGCTCGTAATCGGCGATGAGTCTTAGCGCCGCGCTGCTTTCTTCTGCTTCGGCATTGTCACCACGCTGTTTAGCCTGAAGGTAATGGCGTGAAAGCTGCAGCGAAACCGCTGGTCCTCTCAAGTAGCCCTTTGTTTCATCGTGGATTCTTTGCGCGCGAGTGTGATCACCGTTGCGATATGCGTTGAGAAAATCAGCGAGCACCTGCTCCGTTAACTTTTGCTCATCGGAATTGAATGACGTCTGCCCCTCGAGGCGCGCCAGGTGCTTTCGCGCTTCCTCGGCCCAGGGCGAAGTTGGATCCTTTTGCAGGTAAAGCTGCCACGACTCTCGCGCCTGTCGCGGCATTCCCAGCTCCTGCAATGCGAGCGCTTTATTGAAAAGCGCCTCGAGCAGGTTGCCGTCGAGTTCCGTGGCCTTGCTGAACTCTTCAAGACTGCGCGCGAGGTCCTGAAGCTTCTTCTCGTCGTGTTCTGTTTTCGCAAGCTCGAAGTAAGCCGAGCCGAAGTCGTTATGAATCTTCGCGTCGTTGGGAGCAAACTTCAGCGCGTCCTGAAACTCTCTGAGCGCCTCCGGATACTTTTGCTCGGTGAGATAAAAGATTGCGAGGGCATGATGAGTCTGCGCGTTTGGACTCTCCTGTACCGCGTTGAGAAAACCGTTCTCGAGGATGCGCCGGCGTCGTTCGTCAGCGGCGTCCGGGGCTCCGCGCAACTGCACTAACGGTGCATATGCAAACTCGGAGATGCGTGTTTCAGTCGGCCGTGATTGCGCGTACAGCGAACGCAATTCAGCCAGATGGTCCGAGTTTCTGCTCTTTATGAAATAGAAAGCGATGAGGAATACAGCGACCAACATCGCTGCGAGCACAGTGACGTAGCGAGGCTGCTGAAGAAACGTGCTTATCGATCTAAAGATCGAGACCCGGTCATGCCTGGCGGCCGCATTTCTAGCCAGTGCTCTTTTTCTTATCTCCTCCGTCAACTGTGTTTTGAGCAGCCTGTCAGGATCCGTCTTTAGTGTTTCCACGAAGCTTTGTGAATCTGCTGCATTGAGCCGGCCGCGGACGTAATCGTAGATCAGTCCGTCTTCAGCAAGCCCAACCTGGTTACAGAATTCATCGTCGGTGAACATAAGTTCCTCTATCGCTTCGAGAGTTTCCTCATCCGAAACTCGGCGCAGCAAATACTCACGGATCGCTTTTTCACTTCTATCCATTGCCGCTAACTCAATGTGCTTATTCTTTCGATTACGTAACACGCGTCTCGCTCATGCAGTCGCGGACGCAGTTTTTCAGGCTTCGCATGGTTCGCGATACTCGCATCCGCAGCGCTGTCTGGGTGGTCTTCAGTCGCGCGGAAATCTGCTGGCGCAAACGGATCTTGGCAGATTCTTCTTCCGAGAAATAATCAAGCATCAGCTCCTGGCTTTCCGCAGGAAGCTCCGCGAGGCATTTGTCCAAACACTCGCGTGAAAATGTCGGTTGATCGGGTTGTGTGGCCGGCAGGGTTACTTCTTCGATATCCAGATGGACTCGCTGCTTGCGCAGAAATTCGCGATAGACATTCCTCGCCACACCGTAGAAATAGGCGAGCTTGTTTTCGATAGTCTCTTCGGAGCTTTTCAGGATGACGCGGTTGATGGTTTCGTCCGCGAGCTCGTCAGCGTAGCAACAGCGACGATTCGCGAAGAACATGTACAACGTGCCGCGCACGCGTTCGTACTCTTCCGCAGCGCGATCGACATCAGGGCTGAGCCAGGCGAGGAAGCTGGAGAACCGTTCGACGGTGATGTCTTGACCTGGCTTCTTGCTGCGCAACGGTGGAGGCCTTTACGCGCGGGGGTTGAGAAAGCGGCGGTAGCATAGCGCAATTACGCAATTAACAGTAGCGCCACCGTCGGTGGTACGGGTGCAGTTGAAATACGCCGAAGGCGTTCGCTAATTTCAGCCCAGGGTTCGAGCGCAGCGAGAACCCTGGGTTTGGTAACCCAACGATGAATTAAAACCCGGTAAGGGTTCGCCAACCCACCTAACCCTTTCAGGGTTGGCCGTGTATTTTAATTTGATACCCAGGGTTGTCGCTTGCGCTCCAACCCTGGGCTGAAATAGCGAACGCCTTCGGCGTATTTTCAAACTGAACCCGTACGCCTCGATGTCCACTCTTGTTCGAAAAATTAAGGTATGTGGTTGATGTTCGAAATGTCTTCGGACTTGATAGGCCCGCCTCGCTTAAACGGTCCGTAACAGCGGATCACTTCACAGGTTCTGCAGTCTTTGGTTGTGAAGGTGTATTTGACGCAGAAGGTCAGAGCGTCTCTGCACTTAAAGCTCGTTGGCGGCGGTGGAAACTTGATCTGCATCGGAAAATTCACACCACTCACACTCGTGGGCCCTCCGTGCCAGATTACTTCGTGGCCATTCGCGACCGGCATCGAGGCAAGCAGATTTCCAGCATTGGAGGCGCTCACCACATAACTGTTAACCGGACCGGCCGTGCCACAAACAGACGGAGAATATGTCACCGACGAGCTGATCACGTTCGCAGTGACACGAATGATGTTTGCCTGGTTTACTGACAGCACCGGCGTGACGTTATAGACACCACCTCCCACATGATTAAAGCTCGCGAGATCAGTCTTCGCCTGAATATCCTTACAGCTCTCACACTGAAAGAGCTCACTGTCCGGAGGAACCTCTTGCAGGCAAACGTTATCAATCCAACCCCACGAAACCGTGTCGGGGTCTTGCAATATATTATCGTTTTCGGGATTGATCGTTATGGTGTCGAAGTTGTTGGACGCGGTCCAGTTTGCCGTCACGGTGATGGGAGTCCATGTGGTTTGAGTGATATTTTGAGTGACACCGATCACTGCCGCATTGGCTGTATAAGAGGATAGTGGGCCATTTGAGGCGCGCACGTTGAACCGAACATAGTTGGGCAATTTGGAGTTGCTCGTATCCACGCGAACGCAGGCCGTAAGCTTGTATGTGTGGCCTTGCTGAATGTTAACTGTTTGTTTTATTGCTTCGCCGACCACCTTGTTGCCCCACATCCTTATGTATCCAGAATTGCCGCAGCCATCCAGTTTAGTGAGTTGTGGGGAACCAAAGGCTTTAGACCAATCGGCTAACGAGCTGGGTGGCATGCTTCCGTCACCAACTACGACAACGCCGGCAGAGAAGTCTCCATTCTTTAACAAATTCCCCGGACAGGCGTTTTGAGCACCCGAGGATGTTTGGAAGGCGACGGAACCTGAGATGAGGAACAGTGGTAACAGCAGGGCAGCTAATCGCTTGCAGGCTTTGATGTTTCTAAACATTCTTATCTCCTTGAGGGACAAAGTAAACTCACACGGAGTTGATTCTCCGTGCCTGTACCTGCAAGTGACTTTTGGGTGGAGAAACGTAACGGCGTGCCTATCAGGCTTGAATTACAACAACCTCCCGGGGATCATCTCTCTAACGCTTTAGTCATTAGACAGGATTAACAAGATGTCTCAAGATTGACATGTAAATCCTGAAAACATCCGCAGCGTCGTATTTGGTTTCCGACGCCAAATACGGCGTCGCATTAGTCTTGTGACTTTTTATCCGGTCAAATCGGTGGTATAAACGCGCTACACACACAAAGGAGGAGGTACACAGATGATTAATTTCATTGGCTGGTTAATCGTCGGGTTAATCGCGGGGGCACTGGCGCGTCTGATCATGCCGGGAAGGGATCCGATGGGGATCATCGCCACGATTCTCCTCGGCATTGTCGGCTCGATCCTTGGTGGTCTCGTGAGTTGGGCCATTTGGGGTTCCGACACCAGAGGATTTCAGCCAGCCGGCCTGCTGCTTTCGATACTCGGCGCCATCATTGTGCTTTGGATCTGGCGCATGATGAAGAGCCGCAGTACCGTTTAGCAGATTAGAACTGAGTGCCTGAGCTGCCGGACATCGTCGTTTATATCGAGGCCCTCGAGAAACGAATCAAAGGCAGTGTTCTCGAACGCGTCCGTATCGCGAGTCCTTTTCTGCTGCGAACGGCCGTGCCGCCGCTGTCCAGCGTCGAAGGCAAGAAGATCGTCGAGCTGCGCAGGCTTGGCAAACGGATCTGCTTCGGCCTCGAAGGAGACCTGTGGCTCGTGCTGCACCTGATGATTGCGGGCAGGCTGCACTGGTATAACGAGCGCGCGAAGGCTGCAAAGGGTCGAAGTCTGGCTGTCTTTGACTTCAGCACCGGCAGTCTTCTGTTGACTGAGGCGGGGACACAGAAGCGTGCGTCGTTGCATGTGGTCCAGGGTGAAGCCGGACTGGACAATCTCGATCCCGGTGGGCTGGAGGTTTTCGACGCCACGCTCGCAGAGTTTACCCACGCGCTCCGTGCCCGCAATCATACTTTGAAGCGTGCCCTCACCGATCCGCGCATACTCAGCGGCATCGGTAACGCTTACTCTGACGAGATCCTTTTCGAAGCGCGGCTCTCTCCATTCACGTTAACTCAGAAACTTACGGACAAAGACGTCGAGCACCTCTTCGAGTCGATCAAGCGCACGTTGACTGACTGGCTCGAACGCCTTCGTGTTGAGTCCCGCGATCGCTTTCCCGAGAAAGTCACCGCCTTCCGTCCCGACATGGCTACGCATGGCAAATACGGCGAGCCGTGCCCACGCTGCGGCAGCAAGATCCAGCGCATTCGTTACGGCTCAAACGAAACGAACTACTGCCCGACGTGTCAGACTGGGGGCAAACTCCTCGCCGACCGCGCCCTCTCACGTCTATTAAAGGACGACTGGCCCAGAACTCCGGAAGAGCTCGAAAGTCTTACGAAGTCTTAGCTACAAAAGCACATTTTTTGTGTTTGCCTTTAACGAAAGTGCGACCGCGCCTTTTTAGACCGATTGACTAATTCGTTAAGCTTCGCATCCATAGAGTTAATCTTTGCATCCATCGATGAGAGCTTGTTTTCAACCTTTGCCAGTCGGTCTTCCACGCCTGTCAGCCGGGTTTCGACATTTGTGAGCCGGCTTTCTACACCTGTGAGCCGGTGTTCTATAACAGTGGTTCTCACTGTCAGGCTATTCGGATCTTCCAAAACCGCGCTGTAGACCTTATTAATGGTCTGTTCAGAACCTGAGACTCTAGCGTTGATAGTTCCAAGCCAAAAAGCAAAACCCAAGAGCCCTGCCAACGTAACGGTGGCGGCGCGCATTAACCATTTTAACGAGTTCTCGTTGATAGTGACCCTTTGCTCCAGACTTAGATTCTTTGCTTCGTGAGGCATGAGTGATGAGGATTCTCCTTTCTGAGTTAAGACACCGTCACAATAGCCTCTTGCTTTTTGTAAATCAAGCAATATCTCTCTCATCAGAGAATAACTATTGATTTTCGCTAGTTAAGCTATTGGTTTTCGGTGCTAAGCCGGCGCCTGTGGCTTGTAGAGCTCGTCACTGCCGACATCGAACACGCGGTTCAAGCGCGCGCGGTAGTTTTCGAAGGCGATCTGGCCGCCGAGTTGGAGTAACTGCTCTTCGGAAAATTTCTCGCGCAGGCGCGCGTAGAGATCGTCAGAGATATTCGATGGTGTGTTTGCCATCTCGTCCGCGAGCTCGATCACGAGCTTCTCAACGTCTGAGAACGGCGCGAGATCGTTCTTCACAACTGCCAACAACTTCTCATCACTCAAACCAGCTTTTCTGCCGACGGCAGAGTTGATGTCCACTCAAAACGGACACCCAACACGCGCCGCAGTGCGCACCTTCGCCAGCTGAATAAACCGCAACGAAACCTTGCGCTTCCGGCCGAGCCCCGCCTCCATCGCGATGCTGCCCCAGACCATCCCCGGCACGCGCATCTGCTGCTTTACCGGCGTCAGATCTTTGCCAAACATCTTGCGCATGGTCGTGTAAAACCAGCGCAGGTGCCAGGGCGCCTGGCTCTTCTCAAGCCCCGAGATCCTGTTCATCGACTAATCTTCCGTTCCGCATTTTCAAGATGTCTGGTAGTCGAATCCGTCACGCTATAGTTCGTCGGGATAAACTCACTCGTATCGGGTGTTTTCAAACCGCGCGGGGCCGGTCCTTCGTCCAGACTCTTCTGCTTGTTCTGCTCGCGCTCGATAACCTGGACCATTTTCTTGCTGACAATGGTGCCATTGATGATTAGCGCGAGCCCAACCATGAAAGGGATGACTCCTGCAAGCCAGATACTCCTGAGAAGCTCAGCGTCGCCAGGAGGATTTTGAGCGGCAATCGCGTTCATTAGGAAAAACAGGAAGATCGACACACCGACGCCAACGCAGCTCACGATCACGCCGGCTTTGATCTCGTTGTAGCGCTTCACTTCAGGCGTGATGCCGAGCTGGCGTTCCATCTCACGTTTACGCAGCTCGTTGGCCTGGCCCGACATGAACATCTCGGCCACCCACGTATTGTTCCAGTTGAACTTGCCAGCGGCGTCCGGCGCCTGGAGAGCCTCGCGCACCGCCTGAAGGTTCGCACCGCAGGACGTGCAAAATTTTATGTCGTCACCCTGATTTGACGCACAACGCGGACATATCATAAACAGCTCCCTCTCTCGCCAGCGATTCACATAGATCAGAACATATCTGTATCATCTGCGTCTATCTGCGGCTAAAATTACGATATGAAGCCTCTCCCGGTTCAAACCATTGCACATTACCGCATCCTCGAACCCATCGGCGCGGGCGGTATGGGCGCTGTTTACAAAGCTTACGACAACAAACTCCAGCGCACCGTCGCGCTCAAGCTCCTCCCTTCAGAGTACGTCTCGCAACAGGACCGCCGTCGCCGCTTCTTCCAGGAAGCACGCGCGGCGTCGGCGTTGAGCCATCCACACATCCTGACGATTTACGAAGTCGGCGAAGACGACGACGGCACACCATACATCGCGATGGAGTTTGTCGAAGGCCAGACACTTCGCCAGAAGATCAAAAACAACGGCCTGCAGCTTAAAGAGACTCTCGACATCGCGATCCAGATCGCGGCTGGTCTCGCACGCGCACACGAGTCGGGCATCATTCATCGCGATCTGAAACCCGAGAACCTGATGCTCAGTCGCGACGGCTACGCGAAGATCCTCGACTTCGGTCTCGCAAAGCTCGTCGCCGAACGCGAGCGCGCGCTCGTCGCTGATAGTGAACAGAAGACACTCGTGCTCGGCGTGCAGACTGAGTCGGGCACACTGCTGGGCACGGTGAACTACATGGCGCCCGAACAGTTGCTGGGCCAACGTGTCGATCGTCGCTGCGACGTGTTCTCGTTTGGTGTCGTCTTGTGCGAGATGCTGACGGGCACAGCGCCGTTCGTGCATGACAACCGCATCGACACGATGCACGCGATCCTGCACCGCGATCCGCGTTTTCCGAGTGATGGTCGTCCGCAGTTGCCGTTTGATCTACAACGCATTCTTGGGAAGGCGCTCGCCAAGACACCGAAGGACCGTTACCAAACAATTGACGAGCTCGCGGAAGAGCTCAAAACGATCAAGCGCGATCTCGAGCTCGGCAAAACGCTGCCCGTCACGCCGCGAACGCGCCTCGTGTTGAAGCGCACGGGTCCACGTGTTGTTGATTACGAGAAGGAGCTGAACGAAGCGCAGTTCAAAGCAGTCACAACGACGGAAGGACCGCTGCTGATCGTTGCCGGCGCTGGAACCGGGAAAACGCGCACCCTTGTTTATCGTGTCGCACGTCTCGTTGAGATTGGCGCGAAGCCTGAGTCGGTCCTCTTATTGACTTTCACCCGCCGTGCGGCTGCGAGCATGTTGACGCGCGCCGCGGCTCTGGCGGATGCGCGTTGCCAGCGAGTTTCAGGTGGAACGTTTCATTCGTTGGGCCACTCGGTGTTGCGGAAGTTCGCGGATGAAGCGGGCGTCGCCAAGAACTTCACCGTGCTGGACCAGAGTGACACGGAAGATCTGATCGATCTCTTACGTCGCCAGATCCGGCTTACAAAAGCACAACACTTCCCGCGCAAGCCCACCATCGCGGCGATGTTCAGCATGATGGTCAACAAGGTCCTGTCGCTGAAGCAGGTGCTCAACCAGCATTACCCGCAGTTTGTCGACGAGCGCAGCAATCTCGAAACGCTGTTCAAGTCGTTTGAGGAGTTCAAACGCAATCGACACATGCTGACGTACGACGATCTGCTCGTGCGATTCCGCGAAGCACTCGAAAACAGCCAGACCATGCGCGAACAGATCTCGGACCAGTATCGCTACATCATGGTCGACGAGTACCAGGACACGAACAAGCTCCAGGCGCAGATCGTCAAACTCATGACCGCGCGACACGACAACGTCGCAGTCGTCGGCGATGAGTTTCAATCGATCTACTCGTTCCGCGGCGCAAGTCATCGCAACATGCTCGAGTTTCCGAAGCTCTTCCCGTCAACGAAGATCATCAAGCTCGAAGAAAACTTTCGCAGCACACAACCGATTCTCGACGTCGCCAACGCGATCATTTCCGACGTCAAAGAGAGCTTCAAGAAACGGCTTTATTCGCGCATCGACGGCGGACAAGCGCCGGTGGTGGTGAGCGCGCACGACGAGAACGAGCAGTCGCGCTTTGTCGCGCAGCGCATCGCGGACCTGCGCGAAGCAGGCGTGCCGCTGAGTGAGATCGCGGTGCTCTTCCGTTCCAGTTCGCATTCATTTGATCTCGAGATCGAGCTCGGCAAACAAGGGATTCCGTTTCGCAAGTTTGGCGGGATCAGGTTCGCGGAGTCGGCGCACATCAAGGACGCGCTCTCGTTTTTGCGCGTGGTCGTGAAGCCGTCTGACACGCTCTCGTGGTTTCGCGCGCTGAAGCTGATCGATCACATCGGCGATGCGACCGTCTACCAGATACTTGAACATCTCGGCGTCGAGCAGCGAGAGTTTCGATCGCCGAAAACTAAAGCAGCACTGTTCAAACGACTCCTGCGCTTCCCTGCCCGTGCGGCTTACGAAGCTCAACTGACGCGCCTCGCGCGAGTGTTTTGCGCAATCTGTGAAGCCAAAGCGCCAGGCGAACAGTTATCAACCATACTGCGTTTCTACCGGCCGCTCTTGAAGAACAAGTACGACGACACACAACGTCGCGGACGCGATCTCGAGCACCTGCAATCGATCGCGAAGCGATACAAAACGCCGGCGAAGCTGCTCGACGACATCGCGCTCGATCCGACTGAAGCCGTGCAGGAGAACCTGCCGCGGCGCAGCAGTGGTTTCGTGACGCTCTCGACCGTGCATTCGGCGAAAGGCCTCGAGTGGGACAACGTGTTCCTGATCTGGATGACTGATGGCTGGTTTCCGTCGAGCCGGTTTCAGGATGAGTTTGACGATTTCGACGAAGAGCGACGGCTGCTCTACGTCGCGACGACACGCGCCAAGAAGGATCTGCATTTCGTCTATCCGGCAGTCGACGTCTACCGCGGCCCGGAAACAGACGGCACCCCAACCCTCTCGCGCTTTCTCGAACCCATCCCGCCAGCGATCCTCCCACACGCCTCATTGGATATTGGTGCAGTTTGAATTGAGCGTCTCCTTGGAGTGCGGCGGCCTGGCGCCGCTTTGTTATCGATCACGCCTGATCAAGACCAAAGCGGCGCCAGGCCGCCGCACTCCAAAGAGGCCT
>Ga0081539_10003904_pt1 | contig 17349 bp, 16 predicted proteins | sample TabmetS4T2R2_FD_71023 | JGI IMG/M metagenome (GOLD analysis project Ga0081539, IMG submission 71023) | Tabebuia heterophylla rhizosphere microbial communities from the University of Puerto Rico - S4T2R2 | ecosystem: Host-associated > Plants > Roots > Rhizosphere ...
CCCCCCGCCTTGGCGGCGCCGGCCCCCCCCCTGAACACCCCCCAGCCCCCCTTTGCCGAGCCGCTCCTCCACCTGGACAAGTCGCAGCTCCACTTTGTCGAGCCGCTCCTCCACCTGGACAAGTCGCAGCTCCACTTTGTCGAGCCGGTCCTCCACCTGGACAAGCCGCAGCTCCACTTTGTCGAGCCGCTCCTCTACCTGGACAAGTCGGGTCTCGATCGCTTCGAGGCGCTGGTCGATCCCGTCAAACCGCTGATCCATCTTGTCGAGGCGCTGGTCGATCCCGTCGAGGCGCTGGTCGATCTTGTGGATACTTTCGCTGACGAGGCGAAGGCTTTCGCTGACTTCACGAAAGCCTTCGTCCATCCGCGCGCCCATCTGGTCCACCATTTCGTTCAGGTGGTCGAGCCGGTCATCGCTCCAGGTCTGTCGCATGGCCTCCATGATGCCAGTTTGACAGACAAAACGTTACATGTGGCGCGCGAATTGCAAAATCTTCGTGCCAGTCCGGGAGGCCGTCAGGCGGTCAGGGCGGCGAGCCAGCCGTCGAGGTCACGAACCACCAGGGCGATCGAGTCGGGCTCGCCGCGCTCGTTGGTCCAGGCGACCTTCAGCAGGGTGCGCCCGACCCACTTGCCGAGGTGCGACTTCGCCGTCCTCACCTCGAGGATCGAGGTGCGGGGGATCCGGGTCACCCGGTTCGGGACCCACTGGGCGAAGATCAGCTCGTCCGCGGTCAGGGCGAGGTTGCCGTTGCCGCGCACCTGCGTCTTGCCCGCCGACTCGATCCCGAGGCTGTTCGCCCCCTCCTCTTCCCGCAGCACGTCGAGGCCCTGCAGATGCTTGCGCGCGCGCCGGCTGAGCCGGCCGGTGATCAGCCCCATGGGAACACCAAAGTGCTCATCTTGCAGGAGCTTATTACCGGGCCACGAGTGTCGCCGGGTGCTCGAGCGCCAGCGCCAGCGCCGCCCGCGACCCGGTTCCGATCGCCGCCGCGACCGAGCGCAGGCGCTCCGTGGCCGCGTCGCCCACCGCGTAGACGCCGGGCACCGTGGTCCGGCCGTCGCCGTCGGTGAGGATCGTCCCGCCCTCGGCGAGCTCACAGCCGAGCGCCGCCGCGAGGCCGTTCGGCTGCTCGCGGCGGGTCCGCACGAACAGCGCCTCGCGCTGCTCGGCGGCGCCGGAGACGAACTCGATCGCGACGAGGCGGCCGTTCGCGCCGGCCAGCCGGCGCACCGGCTCCTCGCGCACCCGCACGCCGGCTGCGCGCAGCGCCTCCGGTCCCCCGGGGCCGAGCCGGGCGGGACCGTCCGTGACCAGGACCACGTCGCTGCTCCAGCCGGAGACGAACAGCGCCGAGCCGACCGCTTCCGGCCCGTTGCCGTGCACCGCCAGTGCCCGGTCCCGCACCTCCCACCCGTCGCAGAACGGGCAGTGGAACACCGTCCGCCCCCAGAGCGGCTCGATGCCCGCGAGCGCGGGCGGCTCGTAGCTGAGCCCGTGCGCCAGCACCAGCGAGCGGGTGCGCAGACTGCGCCCGTCCGCGAGGCTGACCAGGATCTCCTCGGCCTCCCGCTCGGCGCCGTTGACCGCCACCTCCTGAACTGCCACCGTGGGCAGCTCGGCGAGCTGCTCCCGACCCGTCCGGCGCAGCTCGGTCGGCGCGACTCCGTCCTGGCCGAGCAGGCCCCCGATCCCGCGCGAGGCGAGGTTCGCCGGCCGGTCCGTGTCGAGCACGACGACATGCCGGCGCGCCCTGCCGAGGACGAGGGCGGCGCTCAGACCCGCCGGGCCGCCGCCGACGACGACCGCGTCGAGCGCGGGCGCCGGCGGATGCGGGCGCGAGTGGCGCAGGCGCCGACGCCCGTCGTGTCCGCTGCGCCGGGAAGAGGCGTCAAGTGGTGGTGGGAGCAGGTGCTGCATTTCGCAGCCGACGCTACGGGCCGATCGGGAGCGCGGCTTCCCCGGATCCGGCCATCTCCGCCCCTCCGGGTCCGCTGGCTGTTTCCGGCCATGGCGCGGTCTGACCGATGAGTTTCCGGGCCCGCTCGGGTCCTAACTGACATGCCAAACAGAAAAGTGGTTCTCAAGATGGTGCTGTCCCTCGACGGCTTCGCGACCAGCCCCGACGGGACGCATGACTGGATGTTCGAGTTCTTCGGCGAGGACAGCAACGAGTGGAACCTTCGCGCTCTCGAGGAAGCCGGGACCCACGCGATGGGCCGCCGCAGCTACGAGATCATGGGCCCGCACTGGCAGGCCTCGGAGGGCCCGATCGCGACCTCGATGAACGAGAAGCCCAAGGCGGTCTTCTCGAACTCGCTGGAGAGCGGGGACTGGGGCCCGGTCGAGGTCTTCGCCGACCCCGCCGCGGCGATCGCCGAGCTCAAGGCCCGCGAGGACGCCGGCACGGTCCTGATCCACGGCGGTCCGACCTTCGCCAGGTCGGTGGTAAGGCTGGGTCTGGTCGACGAGTACCAGCTCTCCTGGGTGCCGGTCGCGATCGGCGCCGGCCGCAGCCCCTTCGCCGATCTCGATCGGCACCTGAAATTGGACCTGGTGCGCGAGCAACGGTTCGCGAGCGGCGCGCTCGGGCAGACCCTCGTCCCGAGATCCTGAGCCGGGGGCCGGCCCGGGGCCTGGCGGCGCTACCCGAGGTGAACGCTCTCGGCTGCCGCCAGGGCCGCCGCCGGGGCGAGGAAGGGAAGGCCCTGGCCAGCGGCTACGGCCTCGTTGGTCAGCTGGCCGGCGAGCGCGTTGAGCCCGGCGGCGAAGCCGGGATCGCGACGCAGAGCCGCCTCGACGCCGAGGTCCGCCAGCCGCGCCAGATAGGGCAGCGTGGCGTTGGTCAGGGCGTGGGTCGAGGTGATCGGCACCGCGCCGGGCATGTTGGCGACGCAGTAGTGGGTGATCCCGTCGACCTCGAAGGTGGGGTCGCGATGGGTGGTCGGGCGCGAGGTCTCGAAGCAGCCGCCCTGGTCGATCGCGACGTCGACCAGGACCGCGCCGGGCTTCATCAGGCCGAGCTGCTCGCGGCGCAGGACGTGCGGGGCCTTCGCGCCCTGGACGAGCACGGCGCCGACCACCATGTCGACCTCGGGCAGGCGCTGCTCGATCTCCAGGGTCGAGGCGTAACAGCTGCTGACCCGGTCGCCGAAGATCGCATCGAGCTCGCGCAGGCGCTCGAGCGAGCGGTCGTAGATGTAGACCTCGGCGCCGAGGCCGGCCGCGACCCGGGCGGCGTTGTAGCCGACGACGCCGCCGCCGATCACCATCACCCGGCCGGGGGCGACGCCGGGGACGCCGCCGAGCAGGACGCCGCGGCCGCCGAGCGGCTTGCCGAGCATGAAGGCGCCGGCCTGGCCGGCGAGCTTGCCGGCGACCTCGCTCATCGGCGCCAGCAGCGGCAGGCGGCCGGCGTGGTCGGTGATCGTCTCGTAGGCGATCGCGGTGGCGCCGGAGTCGAGCAGGCCCTGGGTCAGCTCGGGATCGGGGGCGAGGTGCAGGTAGGTGAAGAGGGTGTGGTGGGTTTCCAGCAGCGCCACCTCGGAGGGCTGGGGCTCCTTGACCTTGACGATCGTCTCCGCGGTGGCGAACACGGCGGCCGCGTCGGGGGCGATCGACGCGCCCTGGGCGATGTATTCGGAGTCGCCGATCGCCGAGCCCTCGCCGGCGCCCGCCTGGACGATCACCTCATGGCCGGCGGCGAGGAGCTCGCGCGCTCCGGCGGGGGTCAGCGCGACCCGGTACTCGTCTGGCTTGATCTCGGTGGGGACCCCGATGCGCATCTCTTTTCCTCCTGTGGCTTTTGCAGGAGAATGGCGCAGGACTTCGCAAAGTCAACAGATAGGCTTCAAATCTCTCGTTTCTCACAGCTATGGATGAAATCGACACACAGATCCTCAGCCTGCTCCGCGCAAACGGAAGGGCCTCCTTCGCCAGCATCGGCGAGCAGGTCGGCCTCAGCCCCCACGGCACCGCCGACCGGGTCCGCCGGCTCGAGCGCAGCGGTGTGATCAGCGGCTACACCGCCAAGGTCGACCCCGGGCGGGTCGGCCGCGCGGTCGACGCCCTCGTCGACGTCCGCCTCCTCCCCGCCACCGACCCTGACCAGTTCGAGCGCCTGGTCGCCGGGCTGCCGGCGGTCACCGAGCTGGTCTTCCTCACCGGCCGCTTCGACTACCAGCTGCGGGTCGCCTGCAAGGACGCCGAGGACCTCGACCAGACGGTCCGCACAGTCCGCCGCGAGGGCGGCGTCGCCGCCACCGAGACCCGGATCGTGATGCGCTCGGCGAGCTTCGAGCAGCCTGCCTGACGGCGGTCACTCCTCGCCGAGGGCGACCGCGACGAGCAGCTCCTGCTGGGCCTCGCGGATGTGCTCGACCATGCTCGCGCGGGCGGCCTCGCCGTCGCCGGCGGCGATCACGTCGGCGATCCGCCGGTGCTGCTCCATCGTGCTCGGGAGGACGACTTCGAAGCGGATCGAGTCGAGCGGCCCGAACATCGCCGCGCGCGCGTCCTCGACCGCGTCGCGCAGGCGCGCGTTGCCGGCGGCGACCGCGATCGCGAGGTGGAACTCGTTGTCGGCGGCGCGGAACTGGCCCGCGCCGAGCTCGCCGTCGAGCGCGGCGATCGCCCGCTCGATCCGGGCGAGCTGCTCCGCGTCGCGCCGCCGCGCCGCCAGTTCGGCGGCGGCGCCCTCGCAGGCGAGGCGCAGCTCGCAGATTTCCTCCAGGCGCGCGCGCCGCGCCTGCTGGTCGGCGTCCGCCTCGCTCGCCGCGCCGCGAGCGGCGACCACCAGGGCGCCGCCGCCGGAGCCGCGAGGCGCCCGCTCGAGCAGCCCGCCCGCCTCCAGCTCCGAGAGCGCCGCGCGCAGGGTGACCCGGGAGACGCCGAGTTGCACCGCCAGCTCGCGCTCGGCGGGAAGCCGGTCGCCCGGCAGGAACCTGCCCAGCTCGATCCCGCGGCGCAGCTGCCGGGCGACGAGGTCGGCGGCGCTTGGCACCGAGACCGGCTCGAGCGTCGGCGGGCGGTCGGCCATCGCCCGATCGTACGCTCAGCGCGCCTGCAGGGCGAGGGCCGCGGCGAAGGCCCCGCGGATCTCCGCCGGCGACCAGGGCTGCGGCGACTGGGTGATGAAGAAGTCCTCGCCGGCCAGCCGCGCCAGCTGGTCGAGATCGTCCTCGCCGACCCCGAGCGAGCCGAGCACCGGGAACTCGAGCTCGCGCAGCAGCTCGCGCACGGCGGTGACCGCGCGGGAGCCGTCGCCGCTGCCGTCGGCGGGAGCTCCGAGCGCGTCGGCGACCCGCTCCAGCTGCCCGGGAACGAAGCGCCGCTCGCGCTCCAGCGTCTCCGCCAGGACGAGGCCGATCGTCAGCCCGTGCGGAGCCTCGAAGCAGCTGCCGATCGCCTGCCCGAGCGAGTGCTCGGCGGCGCAATCGGAGATGTTCATCGTCAGCCCGGCCAGCAGGCTGGCGCAGGCCATCTCCGAGCGCGCGGCAGCATCGGCCCCGTCTCTGTATACGAAGACCAGGGACCGGCCGCCGAGCCGGATCGCCTCCAACGCGATTGCGTCGCCGATCGGGGTGCGGGTCTTCGCGACCATCCCGGCGATCGCCTGGGCGATCGCGTCGAGGCCGCTGAAGGCGGTGATCCCGGCCGGCACGGAATGGGTGAGCAGGGGGTCGACCAGCGCGTGGTCGGCGCGCAGGTTGGGGTTGGCGATCCCGAACTTGATCCCCGAGCGCTCGTCGGTGACGACGGCGCCGCCGGAGACCTCGGAGCCGGTGCCGGCGGTCGTCGGCATCGCGACCAGCGGCACCGCCGGGAGCGGGAACTCGCGCCCGGAGTCGAGGAACTCGGGGAAGGTCAGGCCCAGCTGGGCGCAGAGTCGCGCCGCCTTCGCGGTGTCGATCACCGAGCCGCCGCCGACCGCGACGACGATCTCGGCGGCGCTCTCGCTCAGCATGGCGGCGGCGGCGTCGACGTCGGCGCTGCGCGGCTCGCCCGGACGCTTGGGCCAGCGCACGACCTCGATCCCGGCGCCCTCCAGGGCCGCTAGCAGCTCGCCCACCGGCGGGTTCACCCGCTCGAGGCCGTCGTCGAGCAGGACCAGCGCCCGGCGGGCGCCGTGCTCGGCCGCGACCGCGGCCAGCTCCAGGGCGACCCCCTCGCCGAAGCGGATCCGGACCGGCAGGTGGTTGGAGAAAGGGGCGATCCTCTGCGACATCGCTCAGGCTTCGGTGGCGAAGAAGACGTTCTTCAGCTCGGTGTAGTGCTCGGGCGCCTCGGCCCCGAGCTCGCGCCCGATCCCGGACTGCTTGAAGCCGCCGAACGGGGTGCCGAGCCGCACCGAGGTGTAGGAGTTGACCGCCAGCGCGCCCGACTGGACGCCGCGGGCGACGCGCATCGCGCGGGCCCCGTCCCGGGTCCAAATCGAGCCCGAGAGGCCGTAGATCGAGTCGTTGGCGCGGGCGATCGCCTCCTCCTCGCGCTCGAACGGCAGCACGCAGAGCACGGGACCGAAGATCTCCTCACGCGCCGCCCGCTCGTCGTCGCCGATCGGGTGCAGCACGGTTGGCGGGAACCAGAACCCGGGGCCCTCGGGGGCGCTGCCCTGCAGGGCCACCGGGGCATCCTCGACGAACCCGGCCACGACCTCGCGCTGCGCGGCGGAGATCAGCGGCCCCATCGCGGTCGCCTCCTCGAGCGGGTCGCCAACCCGCAGGCCCGCCACCATCGCCTCGACCCGCTCCATGAACGGCTCCAGGGCCGAGCTCTCGACGAAGACCCGCGAGCGCGCGCAGCAGTCCTGGCCGGCGTTGCCGAAGGCGCCGCCGGCGAGGCCCGCGGCGGCGGCGTCGAGGTCGGCGTCGGCGAAGACGATCGAGGGCGACTTGCCGCCGAGCTCGAGGCTGACCCGCTTGATCCGCTGGGCCGCGGCGGCGGCGATCGCGCGGCCGACCTCGGTCGAGCCGGTGAAGGAGATCTTGGCGACGTCGGGGTGGTCGACGAGGCCCTGTCCGATCACCGAGCCGCGCCCGGGAGCGACGCGGAAAAGTCCCTCGGGGAGGCCGGCGGCAGCGGCGATCCGCTCCAGCTCCAGGGCCGTGACCGGGGTCAGATCGGCCGGCTTGTGGACCACCGCGTTGCCGGCCGCCAGAGCCGGCGCGATCTTCCAGCTGGCGATGCTGAGCGGGAAGTTCCAGGGCGTGATCACGCCGACCACGCCGAGCGGCTCGCGGAAGGTCATGTCGACGCCGCCGGCGACCGGGTGCGTGTGGCCGCCGAGCCGCTCCGGCGCGGCAGCGTAGAAGCGGAAGGTCGCGGCGACCCCGGCGACCGCGCCACGCGCGTCGCCGATCGGCATGCCGACGTTGCGCGCCTCCAGCCGGGCCAGGGTCGCGGCCTCGGCCTCGATCCCCGCCGCGACCGCGTGCAGCGCCGCGCCGCGCTCGGCCGGCGCCAGCGCCCACCACTCGGCCTGCGCGCGGAGCGCGTCGGCGACGATCTGCCCGAGCTCCTCGGCGCTGGTCACCGGAACCTCCCGCAGCACCTGCTCGGTCGCCGGTTCGATCACGGCGCGGCTCACGAGGCGGCCTCCAGCGGCGCCGGCGCCGGGTCGAGACCGGCCGCCGCGGTGACCAGCGCGGCGACGGTGCGATCGAGCTCCAGCGCCTCGGGGTGCCACTGCACCCCCAGCGCGTGGCGCCGGTGCGGCCACTCGATCGCCTCGACCACGCCGTCGGGCAGCGAGCGCGCGACCACGCGGCCGCCCTCGCCGATCGCGGCGACGCCTTGGTGGTGGTGGGAGTTGACGGTCTCGCGCCCGGTCCGGGTCGCGCGGGCGAGCAGCGAGCCGGGCTCGATCTCCACCTCGTGATGGGTGTCCTCGCCGAGGCTGCCGGGGGCCGGCCGGTGCTCGCCGAACCCGGCCTCGGGCAGGTGCTGGTGCAGGCTGCCGCCGGTGGCGACATTGAGGATCTGCAGGCCGCGGCAGATACCGAGCACCGGCAGGTCGCCGGCGAAGGCGGCGCGGACCAGGGCGAGCTCGAACTCGTCGCGCTCCCGGTAGGTCGCCTCGGTGAGCGGGGAGTGTGCCTGGCCGTAACAGGCGGGATCGAGGTCGGCGCCGCCGATCAGCATCAGCCCGTCGATGCGCCCGATCAGCGACTCGACGTCCGCGGCGCCGAGCGGTTCCGGCGCCAGCCCGACCGGCAGGCCGCCGCCGTGGCGGACCGCGGCCAGGTAGGTGCCGGCGACGAGCGCGGCGTCCTGGTTCCAGAAGCTCCAGGCGGCGCGCTCGGCGGCGGCGCAGATCCCGATCACCGGCCGGGACTCAGAGGCGCTCGTAGCCACGCGCTTTCTCCCAGTCGGTGACGGTCGAGTTGTAGGACTCGAGCTCGATCTCGGCCGCGCGCGCGTAGTGGCCGACGATCCTGGCGCCGAAGGCCGCGGCGGCGACCTCGCTGCCCCGGAAGCGGGCGATCGCGGTCGGCAGGTCGGCGGGCAGCTGACGGGCGCCGGCCTCGTAGGCGTTGCCCTCGATCGCCGGCTCCAGCTCGAGCTCGGCGTCGACGCCGTGCAGGCCGGCGGCGATCACCGCGGCCAGCGCCAGGTAGGGGTTGACGTCGCCGCCGGGGGCGCGGTGCTCGAGCCGCAGCGCCGGCCCCTCGCCGACCACGCGAATCGCGCAGGTGCGGTTGTCGCGGCCCCAGGCGATCGCGGTCGGGGCGAAGGAGTGGCCGGCGTAGCGCTTGTAGGAGTTGACGTTGGGGGCGAGCAGCAGGGTCAGCTCCTCCATACAGGCGAGCTGGCCGGCGACGAAACTCTGGAACAGGCGCTCGTCGCGGGCAAACAGCGGGCCCTCGGCATCGCTGAGCGAGAAGTGGAGGTGGCAGGAGTTGCCCTCGCGCTCGTCCCATTTGGCCATGAAGGTGGCGGAGAGCCCCTCCTGCAGCGCGGTCTCCTTGACCGCGTGCTTGAAGATCGAGTGCCCGTCGGCGGCGGCCAGCGGCTCGTCGTGGCGGAAGTTGATCTCGACCTGACCGAGGTTGGCCTCGCCCTTCACCGACTCCAGCTCGAGGCCCGAGCGCGGCATCTCGGCGCTCAGCCGGTCGAGCAGGGCGCCGGCCCCGCGGATCCCGAGCAGCGAGTAGTCGATGTTGTGGTGGCTGGCCGGGGTGAGGCCGCGGTAACCGCGGGCGTGGGCCTCGGGGTAGCTCTCGCGGTGGACGATGAACTCCAGCTCGGTCGCGGCGCTGGCGTCCCAGCCGCGCTCGGCGAGGCGCGCGAGCTGGCCGCGGAGGACCTCGCGCGGGGCCGGCGCCACCGGCTCACCCCCGGTCCAGACCGCGTCGGCGAGGCAGATCGCGGTGCGCGGGCGCCAGGCGGCGAGCCGCAGCGAGCCGAGGTCGGGGATCAGCTGGAAGTCGCCGTGGCCGCTCGACCAGTCGCTGGTCGAGAGCCCCTCCTGGGGCGCCATCTCGACGTCGACGCTGAGCAGGTAGCTGCAGGCGCCGGCCCCCTCGCCAAGCACGTCCGCGACGAAGTGGTGGGCGCCGAGCTGCTTGCCCTGCAGCCGGCCCTGCATGTCGACCAGCGCGAGCAGCACGGTGTGGACCTCGCCGGCGGCGACCAGCGAGCGCAGCTGCTCGGCGGAGAGGCGGCCCTCGGGGGCGGGGTCGGAAGCGGTGTCGATCGGGGCGTCGGACATTTGGTCTGCCATTAATACCAAACTATCCGGAACCCAGGGCGAATGCGATCTCGCGGTCCACCACCTCGGCCATTGGCGAGATCGCGCCGTAAGCGCAGAAGCCGTGGATCTCCCCCGGGTAGAGCAGCACCTTGGCCGGCACCGCCGCGGCCGCGAGGCGGGCGGCATAGGCATAGCCCTCGTCGCGGAGCACGTCGCAGCCGGCCAGGACCACGGTCGCCGGCGGCAGGTTCCCGACCTCGGGAGCACGCAGGACCGAGGCGAGCGGATCGCGGGCTCGCTCGGGGCCCCCGGCGTAGAGCTCCCAGAACAGCTTCATCTCGGCACCCTCGAGCAGGTACCCCGCGGCGAACTCTCGGTAGGAAGGCGTGTCGCAACCGCAATCCGTTACCGGGTAGATGAGGATCTGGTGCTCGATCCGGGGACCGTCGGCGTCGCGCGCGCGCAACGCGAGCGCCGCCGCGAGGTTGCCCCCGGCGCTGGCGCCGCCGACGATCAGACGCGGCGTCTCCCCGTCGGGTCCGCGCAGCTCCCGCTCCATCCAGCCCAGCACCGTGGCCGCGTCGTCGAGACCGGCCGGGAAGGGGTGCTCGGGCGCAAGCCGGTAGTCGACCGAGACCACGAGCGAGCCGGTGGCGAGGCTGAGGCGCCCGCACTCGGTGTCGAACAGCCCGAGGTTGCCGAGCACCCAGCCGCCGCCGTGAATCCAGAGGATCGCCCGTGCGGTCGGGCGGTCGGTCGGGTGGTAGAGGCGCACCCGCACCGCCTCGCCCCCGCCCTCCCTCGCGACCTCGACGTCTTCGACCGTCGCCACCGGCGGCGGGGCGCCGAACAGCGGCAGCTCGCGCTCGTAAAGATCGCGGGCCTCTTCGATGCCCGTCGCAGCCGCGTACGCGGCGAGCAGCCCTTCCGCCCCCAGCCGCTCGAGGATCAGGCGGCTCCCGGGCGCCAGGTCCGAAGGAGTCGCGGCGCTCATGGGGCTGGGATCTGGTGCGAAACGACGAAGAGCTCGAGCCGGCGGGGACCGTGCACGCCGTCGACCCGGCGCAGCTCGATGTCCGAGGTGGCCGAGGGACCGGAGACGAAGGTCAGCGGGGAACCGGCGGCGGCCGCCGGGGCGAGCGCGGCAACCGCCTCGGGGACGGTCTCGACCACGGCGGCGGCGGCGACCACGCAGAGGTGCAGGTCGGGGACCAGGGTCAGCGCCCGGCGCCCACAGAGCGATGAGCCGTCGAGCACGACCGTGCCGGTCTCGGCGATCGCCAGCGCGCAGCCGCTGAGCACGCCGTCGAAGCCGTCGAGCCGAGCCGCCGGGATCGGCGTCTGGTCGAGCTCGACCTCGACCCCGCGCGGCCGCCACGAGACCCCCGGCGCGGCAACCAGGCGCCGCGCCGCGTGCTCCTCGCAGCGCGCGGCGAGCGCGTCCTCGAGCTCGGCCGCGGCGACCCGGTGCACCCGCGCGCGGTAGTCGGCGGCGCGCTCGCAGAACAGCTCGGTCCGGGCCTCGGGATCACGCTCGCCGGCGTGCCGGTAGCGGCGCGGCACGGGCTGCGGGCGGGCGGCGCTGCTGGCCGCCGCGATCCGGCCGAGGATCTCCACCCTAGCCGCGCTCATCCCACCACTCGCGGAAGGTCTGGGGCGGCGGCTCGGGCAGCTCGCGCGAGCGCGACCAGGGTGCCGCGAGCAGCTGGGCCAGGGCGCCGCGGCCAAGCCGCCGCAGCCGCTGCGCGCGCTCGTAGCGGCCGCGGTCGGAGAAGGCGCGGAAGGCGAGCCCGAGCGCCGCCCGTTCGCCGCGCGGGGCGCCGACCTCGCGCCGCACGCGGCCGCGCAGGTGGACGAGCAGGGTCGGGATGTCGATCTTCACCGGGCAGGCGTCGAGGCAGGCCCCGCACAGCGAGGAGGCCCAGGGCAGCGTCGGCGCCTGCTCGAGACCCCGCAGCTGCGGGGTCAGGACCGCGCCGATCGGCCCCGGGTAGACCGAGCCGTAGGCGTGCCCGCCGACCCGCGAGTAGACCGGGCAGACGTTGAGGCAGGCCGAGCAGCGGATGCAGTGCAGGGCCTCGCGGCCGAGCTCGTCGGCGAGCACGTCGGTGCGGCCGTTGTCGAGCAGCACCAGGTGGAACTCGCGGGGCCCGTCGCCGGGGTCGACGCCGCTCCAGATCGAGGTGTATGGGTTCATCCGCTCGCCGGTCGCCGAGCGCGGCAGCAGCTGCAGGAAGACCTCGAGGTCGCGCCACTCCGGCAGCACCTTCTCGATCCCCATCACCGTGACCAGGACCTCGGGCAGGGTCGTGCACATGCGCCCGTTGCCCTCGGACTCGACGACCGCGACCGCTCCGGTCTCGGCGACCGCGAAGTTGGCGCCGCTAACCGCGAACGGGACCCGCAGGAAGAGCTCACGCAGATGTTCGCGCGCCGCCCCGGCGAGCACCGCCGGCTCGTCCTCGAGCCGGCGGCCGCGGGCGATCGTGCGCTCGAACAGCAGCCGGATTTCGCTGCGGTTGCGGTGGATCGCCGGGACCAGGATGTGCGAGGACCAGTCGCCGGAGAGCTGGTTGACGAGCTCGGCGAAGTCGGTCTCGTGGGCGGTGACCCCGGCCGCGGCCAGCGCCTCGTTGAGCTCGATCTCGTCGGTCGCGATCGACTTCACCTTCAGCACCTCCTCGGCCCCGTGGGCGCGGGCGAGCCCGGCGACGATCGCGTTCGCCTCGGCGGCGTCGCGCGCCCAGTGGACCAGGCCGCCGCGCTCGGCGACCGCGCGCTCCAGCCGTTCCAGCTGCTCGGGCAGGCTCGCCATCGTCGCCGCCTTGATCGCCGCCCCTGCCTCGCGCAGCTCCTCCCAGTCCTCCACCTCGCCGACCGCGGCGGCGCGGCGGTCGCGGATCGTCGCCGTCGCCCGCGCCATGTTGCGGCGCAGCTGGCTGTCCTCCAGGGCCCTGCTCGCCGCCGCTTCGAAACCGGCCTTCATCGCTCGCAGGCGAGGATCTCGGCCAGGTGCAGGGTCCGCAGGCCGGCGCGCGCGTGGCGCAACCCGCCGCCGATCTGCATCAGGCAGGAGCTGTCGACGGCGGCGCAGACCTCCGCCCCGGTAGCCCGCAGCGCGGTCATCTTGTCGCCCAGCATCGCGGTCGAGACGTCGGCGTTCTTGACCGCGAAGGTGCCGCCGAAGCCGCAGCAGTCCTCGTCCTCGAGGGCAGCCAGCTCGAGCCCGTCGACCGAGCGCAGCAGGCGCAGCGGCCGGTCGCCGAGCCGCAACCCGCGCTGTGAGTGACAGGTCGGGTGATAGGCGACCCGGTGGGGGAAGAAGGCGCCGACGTCCTCGACCCCGAGCCGGTCGCAGATGAACTCGGTCAGCTCGAACAGGCGCCCGCCGAGCTCCTCGAGGCCGGCGACCAGCTCTTCCTCGCCGGCCTCGCAGGCGAGCCGCGGCGCCGTCTCCCGCAGCCAGCCGACGCAGGAGGCCGAGGGCGAGACCACCGCCGGCTCGGCGGCGAAGACCCGCAGCGTGCGCGCGGCCAGCGCCAGGCCCTCGTCGCGGCCGCCGGAGTTGCCGTGCATCTGCCCGCAGCAGGTCTGCTCGGCGGGGAAGGCGACCTCACAGCCGAGCCGCTCGAGCACCGCCACCGTCGCCTGCCCGACCCCGGGGAAGAGGGTGTCGTTGAAGCAGGTGACGAGCAGCGCCACCCGCCCCTCCGCGCTCATCGTGGATAGGCGGCGGCGACGCCGCCGTCGACGTTCAGCATGTTCCCGGTGGTCTTGCCGGAGCGCCGCGCCGAGGCGAAGTGGAGCACGGCGGCGGCGATGTCGGCCGGGTAGACGTTGACGCCCAGGGTGGTGCGCTTGCGGTAGTGCTCCTCGAGCTCCTCCGGCGCGATCCCGTAGGCGGCGGCGCGCTCCTCGCGCCAGTCCGAGCCCCAGATCCGCGACCCCTGCAGGACCGCGTCGGGGTTGACCGTGTTGACCCGGATCCCCGCCGCCCCTCCCTCCTCGGCCAGGCAGCGGGCGAGGTGCAGCTCGGCCGCCTTGGCGCTCGAGTAGGCGGCGGCGTTGCGGCCGGCGACGACCGCGTTCTTCGAGGCGACGAAGACGATCGAGCCGCCGAGGCGCTGGCGTTCGAGCAGCTCGAAGGCCGCGCGCGAGACGAGGAAGTAGCCGGTGACGAGGATCTCGTGGTTGCGGCCCCACTCGCCGAGGGTGGTCTCGGCGATCGGCGCGCTGGAGGCGATGCCGGCATTGGAGATGACCAGGTCGACGCCGCCGAAGGCGGCGGTGGCGGCGGCGAAGGCGGCCGCCACGTCCTCCTCGGAGGTGACGTCGCCGCCGACCCCGAGGCCGTTGTCGCCGATCCCGGCGACCGCGTCCCCGGCGCCGTCGCCGTCGAGGTCGAAACCGACCACGCAGGCGCCGGCCTCAGCGAGGGCGGCGACCACGGCGCGGCCGATCCCGCCGGCGGCCCCCGTGACGAGCGCGACCTGACCGTCCAGCTCGCCCGGGGGTGGCGCCAGCGAGAGCTTGTAAAGCTCGAGCGGCCAGTACTCGACCGCGAAACTCTCGGCCGCGGTCAGCGAGGTGAACCTGCCCAGGGCCTCGGCCCCGGCGATCACCTCGATTGCCCGCAGGTAGAGGTCGCGGGATAGCCGCGAGGCCTTCACGTTCGTTCCCGCCGAGAGCATCCCGAGGTGCTCGATCAGCACCACCCGGGGATCGGGGTCGGCGGCGAGGTCGCCCGCCTCGGCGTGCTGCTCGAAGTAGGCGCGGTACTCCTCGCGGTAGGCGGCGGCGCGCTCGCGGATCCGCTCGCCGAGCGTCGCCGCGTCCTCGCTGGCCGGGTCGAAGGGGACCCAGAGCGGCACCCGCTTGGTGTGGACGAGGTGGTCGGGGCAGGCGGCGCCGACCTGGGTCAGCTCCGCCGCCCGGGCCGCCGCGACGAGTTCCAGCACCGGCTCGGAGGCGTCGACCGTGATCAGCTTGTGGCGCTCGCTGGAGAGGGCGCCGCGCGCCGCCGGCAGCACTTCCGCCAGCAGCTGCTCGCGCCGCTCCGCGCTGAGCTCGCCCGCCCCCGGTGCCGGGCCGCCGAAACGGGGCGCGCCGACGTTGCGCTCATTGACCGCGTCGACCGCCTCATTGATCGCCGCGATCGTGCGCAGGTAGGCCTGCTCGGCGCTCTCGCCCCAGACCACGAGGCCGTGCTTGGCCAGCACCACCAGCTCCAGCTCGGGGTTCTCGCGGACCAGCTCGCCGACCTGCTTGGCGAGGGCGAAGCCCGGGCGGATGTAGGGGACCCAGGCGGCGCGGGCGCCGAAGACCTCGGCCATGATCCGCTCGCCGTCCTCGGTCCCGGCGATCGCGTTGATCCCGTCGGGGTGGCTGTGGTGGACGTGCGCGGCGGGAACGAAGGCGTGCAGCAGGGTCTCGATCGAGCCCCGCGGCATCGCCGGGTCGAGCATCGAGCGGCCGAGGTAGGCGACCATCTCCTCGTCGCTCATCTCTTCGCGCTCGATCAGCGGCTCGACCTCGTCGAGGCGCAGGGCGGTGAAGTGCTCGCGCCCCATCGTCGCCAGGTCCGAGCCCGAGCCCTTGACCCAGAGCGTGCGCACCTCGCGGCCGGCGTGGTCAACCGAGACGCCCTTGGCCGAGGTGTTGCCGCCGCCGAAGTTGGCGATCGCGCGGTTGGCGCCGAGCAGGTGCGAGGCGAGCACGAGCTGGTCGAGCGTCTCCGCCGGCAGCTCCGCCGCGGGCGGCCAGAGCGACTCGACCCGGTGGGCGACCTCGCCGGCGGCGCTCACGCGTTCCACCCCGCCGAGACGTCGCCGGCGTCGCCGCGCTCGCGGGTGATGCGCTCCAGGTAATCGGACTCGCGCAGCGCCGCGATCGGGTCCTCGGCGCCGCCGGCGGCGACCCGGGCCCGGCCGCAGAGCTCGCGCACGTCGGCGCGGTAGGCGTCGAGCAGCAGCGCGTGGGCGCCGAGCACGTCGCCTTCGAGCTGGGCCGCCGCCAGCGCCTCGCGGTCGACCAGCAGCGCCTTCGCGAAGGCTTCCTGGACGTTGACCACGGAGAGGGTCATCGCCTCGACCTTGGCCTCGACGTTGTGGGCCTGGTCGATCGTCAGGCGCGGCAGCTCGGTGCCGAGCTCAACGAAGACCAGGAACAGCTCGAACGGGTTGACCGAGCCGACGATCAGGTCGTCGTCGGCGTAGCGGCGGCTGTTGAAGTGGAAGCCGCCGAGCCGGCCCTCGGCGGCGAGGATCGCGACGATCTGCTCGATGTTCGTGCCGTGCAGGTGGTGGCCGAAGTCGACCAGCACCGCCGCCCTCTCCCCCAGCTTTTCGCAGAACAGCAGGGCCGAGCCCCAGTCGGCGACGTCGGTCGCGTAGAAGGCCGGCTCGAAGGGCTTGTACTCGAGCAGCAGTTCCTGCTCGGGGGGCAGCGCCGCGTAGACCTGCTCGAGGCAGGCGAGGATCCGCGCCCGCCGCTCGCGCAGATCGTCCTGGCCCGCGTAGTTGGTGCCGTCGGCGAGCCACAGCGACTGCGCGGTCGAGCCCAGCGCGGTGGCGATCTCGACGCACTCGAGCAGGTGCGCGACGCTGCGCTCGCGCACCGCCGGGTCGGGGTTGGAGATCGAGCCGAGCTTGTAGTCGGCCTCCTGGAAGAGGTTCGGGTTGACGGCGCCGATCCGCAGGCCGCGCGACTCGGCGTGGCTGCGCAGTTCCGCGAGGTCGTCGACCCGGTCCCAGGGGAAGTGCAGCGCCACCGCCGGCGCGCCCGCGGTCAGCCGATGAACCTCGCCGGCATCGTCGATCCGCTCGAAGGTGTCGACCACGTGGCGCTCCGCCTGGTAGGCGACCACCACCACCAGGATCTTGCCCCGGTGCTCGTCGCGCTTGCGCCCGTTCAGGAAGCTCATGGCTTTAGCCCGTTCATAGTGAGGGGAGTGTGCCGCAGCCGGCGGGATCGAGGTTGCCGCTTAGCCGGAAGACCGTGATCGGCGCGCTGTGCCAGACCACGCGTGCCTGGGGGCTCCTCGTCCATCGTGCCTGGAGTTCCCGATCGCCTCCGAACCTGGGCATGGCGACCACGTAGTCGTAGTCGCCGTCATTCACGTGCTCGCGCCAGGCGCGGCAGGTCGAGATCTCGCGGAAGCTGTGGTGGTCGCCGACCACGCCCAGGTACTGGACGTGGTTGGAGAGGTCGGTGCCGTAGAGGCCGTACTGGAGGATCCCGGACGTCGCGATCCGCGAGTCGCTGATGCCCGACCCCCAGCGGTAGAGCCGCACCAGGTTCATCGCCTTGTACATCTCCGGGACGTCGTCGGTGCGGTAGCGATGGTCGAGGTAGCGCTCGGTGCGCGGCCAGCCGATCCCGACCGCGAGCAAAGTCGCGCCCGCCAGGATTCCCGCGGCGAGCCGGCGACCGGCTGCCCCGCGGTCCGCAGCGGCCACGGCCGCCAGCGGAACCGCGATCAGGACGGCGACGATCAGCACGGCGCCGGCGAGCTCTCCGGCCGAGTCCCAGAACACCGCGCTGCGGCCGGTCGCCGCCAGCGCCAGGACAGCACCGGCCACCAATGCGCCGGCGCGCCAGCGCGCCCGGAGGCGTGAGGCGCCGAGGGCCGTCAGCACCAGACCGAGAACGAG
>Ga0081539_10003905_pt1 | contig 17344 bp, 1 predicted proteins | sample TabmetS4T2R2_FD_71023 | JGI IMG/M metagenome (GOLD analysis project Ga0081539, IMG submission 71023) | Tabebuia heterophylla rhizosphere microbial communities from the University of Puerto Rico - S4T2R2 | ecosystem: Host-associated > Plants > Roots > Rhizosphere ...
CACCCAACTGCGGCGGCGGCGTGTCGCTGGGCATTAAATTGATTTGTACATCGAAGAGCGGAGAATGCCCCGGCGACGGCGCGACGGCCAGTTCTTCGACCAGCAGGTCGAAGGGATAATCTTGATGGGCAATTGCTTCGGTGAAAGTGTGGCGGACTCTTTGCAATAGCGCCGTGAACGCTTCGTTGCGCCGGATCGTGTCGCGCAAGACGACCGTGTTGAGATAGAAGCCGACTTGGCCTTCCAATTCTGCCAGCTCGCGTCCGGCCACCGGGCACCCGATGAGAATGTCGGCCTGACCGGTGATCTGATGCAATAACACCTTGACCGCGGTGACCAACAGCATGAAGAGTGTGACGCCCTGTTTCTGACATCGGCGGTGCAGAGCTTCCCGCAGCGGCGGCGGCACCCATCGTATGACCTGCCCGCCACTAAACTCCTGAAGCGGTGGTCGCGGCCTGTCAATGGGCAAAGCCAGTGTTGGCAATTCGCCGCCGAGTTTTTCCAGCCAGTAAGCACGATGCGTACGCATTGCCTCGCCGCCCAACTCCTGCTGCTGCCAGACGGCATAGTCTTTATACTGGATGGCGAGCGGCGCTAGTTCCGGGCTTCGGCCGGCGCACAAAGCGGCGTAGCACGTGTGCAGCTCGCGCATCAAGACGTTGAGAGTGAGGCCGTCAGCAATGATGTGGTGCAGGCTGATCAGCAAGACGTGTTCGTCTTCAGCCAGGCGCAAGAGCCGGGCGCGCAAGAGCGGCGGCCGGTCAAGGTGGAAGGGCGCAAGCGCTTCGGCGCGAATCTCGCGCTCCGCTGCGCCAGCCGGGTCGTTCTCGTTGCACAGGTCGAGTAAGGGAAGTCGGAAGGACTGCGGCGGGCGCACTTGTTGGCGAGGCTCGCCGCCCGTAGTCATGAACGCTGTGCGCAGCGATTCGTGGCGCTCGACGATCAATTCGAAAGTCTGGCGCAGCGCAGTCAGGTTGAGCAGGCCACGGAGCGATAAGCTGTAACTCATGTTGTAAGCCACCAACGCCGTCGGATTCTGGCTCAGAATCCACAACCTTTTCTGTGCGTGGGTGATCGGATAGTCGGCCTGTGGCGGAGCGGGCTGGATGCGCGCCCCAGCTGCTGATTCATCGAGCTGCGCCGCCGGCTGCTCCAACAATTCGCGCGGCGTTTGCCGGCTGTCAATTTGCGCCGCCAATAATCGAGCCGTTGGAAAGTCGAAAATGAGGCTCAGCGGCAATTTGACTCCGAGCAGTTGGCGCAGGCGCGACATAACTTGCGCGGCCAGCAGCGAGTCGCCTTTTAACTCGAAGAAGTCGTCGTCCCTTCCGATCGGGGCCACACCGAGCAGGTTTTCCCATACCCCGGCGATCGCTTTTTCGGAGGCCGATTCCGGCGCGCGAAAATCGGTTCGCAATCGCGGTCGCTCGTTGCCCCTGAGCTCGGCCGCCGACGCAGCGGCAGGTGCGGGTTCACGCTCATCGAGCGCTACGGCGGGCGGGCGGCGACGGAGGATCTCTTCCCAGCGCAATCCGGTAGAGGGAGCGGCGGCGGCGCGGAGGGACTCAGCATCCTCTTCCAGCTCGTGATGGACGAGGCGAGCCGCGGAACCGCCGTTGTGTATACGGCGCAGCGTGTATGCTTCGACTCGAACGATTTCGTTGCCGAGCGCATCCGCGACCGAGCCATAGAACACTGGCGAATCGCCTACGAAGCGGAATGCGCTAGCGCAACTCGCCGGCAGGCGATCAAACACACAGACTCGTCGAAAACTGAAGGGTACAAAAGCATCAAACTCGTCGCGGAAGGCCATAAAGCCGGTTGCGGTGTCGAGCAGCGCCGGGTGCAGCGCAAACTGCGACAGATCGCTTGCCAATTCTGCCGCTAACTCGAAGCGCGCCACACCCTCGCTGCTTCCGAACACAGCATCTGCGACGTTACGCCAGTGCGGCTCGAAGCGCCTGACGCGCTCCCAGAATCCGGCCGGAAGATGGGAGCGTCCGTTCGATTCTCCCTCCAATCGCCGCTTGACCTTCTCAAAGTCCGTTCTCTCGCGGCGTAGTTCCGGCGGGCAGCCTCGTATTTCGCCGCGCGCATGTTCCTGCCAGGTTTGCGATGGCAGTTGGCTCAGCACGCGAAATGTAGAGTCGCCAGAGTTGTCTTCCAGGATGAGCCTCACCTGCCGATTCTGCTGTTCGGCAAAAGTCATCGGCGCCAGGAAGCAGACATCCGTCAATTCCACAGGGCGGCGACCGTGACGGCGCCAGAAGGCCGTGACAACCAAGTCCAGATAAGCCGTGGCTGGCAGCACGGCCTGGCCTCCCACACGATGCTCCTTCACCAGCCAGGTCTTGCTCTCTGAGATGGTCCCGGAAAAGACGGCGCAGCGCGCGTTTTCCATCGCGTAGTCGTGGAGGATCGGATGGTCGAGCTGCTCGGCTTCGGCAGCCTTCTCTGCCATCAGCAACCCAGGCTCTCGCGGGCTGACGATCAATTGCGCAGGCGCTCCGCTTTGCAAGATGCGGGCGAAAATCTCCACGCCGTAATTGGACCAGCCCTTCGATTCGATTTCGTCGCGCGCGCGGCGTTTCGCGGCCTCGGACACATTCGCTGTCTCAATCATTCCGAGTTCCTGCCAAAAGCCCCAGTCGATAGAGACGGTCAGGCCGCCGCATCTGGCGGCGCGGAATCGCGCAAATGAATCCAGAAAGGCGTTCGCGGCGCTATAGGCGAACTGGCCGGGAATCGGTACGATCGAACTCATCGAGGAGCAGAGAATGAAAAAGTCCAGCGAACGGCCTTCCAGCGCTGAAGCCAGGTGCAGCGCGCCCTCGACTTTCGGCGCCAGCACGCGCCGGACTTCCGCAGGCGTTTGTTGGCGGATGAGCGTTTGGCCCAGCAGACCTGCCGCATGAATCACGCCCTTGACCGGACCAAACCGCGTCTCGGCGGCCAACACAGCGCGCGCGGCATCGTCTGCATTGGAAATGTCCGCGGCGATGACGTAAACCTCCGCGCCGGCTTCTTCGATTTGCCTGATGCGCCGGCGAATCGCGGCCTTGCGCTCAGCACCCGCGGCGGCAGAGGTCGTTTCTGCATAGCTTTCGTGGGCCAATCCGGTGCGAGAGATGAGAGCGAGGCGCGCACGCGAGGTCCGCGCCAAGTGCTCGGCAAAAGCCAGCCCCATCGACCCCAATCCGCCGGTGATCAGGTAAGCTCCGCGCTCGCATACGCGCAGGGTCTCAGTCTCAGCAAGTGGCGCAGGCTCGATTCGTTGCTCCCAGATCAATCCCTCGCGCACGGCTAGGTTCGCGCCGTCCAAGCTGAGTCCTGTGAGAATGCCCGCGGCGGCTTCCTGTTCCGAATTACGATCATCCAGGTCAATGGCGCAGCACCTGAGGTTCGGGTATTCCTCAGCCACTACGCCTATTGCTCCGCAGAGCAAGCCGTTTTCGGGGCGCGAGACTTCGCCGCCCAGCACGGCCTGCGCGTTGTGTGTCACGGCCACGAGCTTTCGGGCTGCGGTCGAACTGCCAATTCCTTGAACCAGCGCGAGCAAATTCAATACTCCGGCGTGAGGGGGCGCACCCGAACCAGGCGCAAAAAGTAGAAGGTTTGCCTCAGACCAAGCTGGTTCGTCCAAATCGCGCCAGAGCCGCGAATGTGCGCTGGGATCGTCGAGCGGGAGATCGAACTCTCCAGATTGAGACTGGCCGTAAACATCACCCAGACGAGCCACGGCCACGCGCGCGCCAGCTTTCCGCAACCGGCTTGTCACCTCGCCGACCAGGCCCGTTTCACCGCCAAATATCGCCCAGGATCCCCCAGCGAGTTTGTGTTCCGAGATCGCCATGCTTGGGGTCCATTGCGGCGTGTAGAACCAGGATTCAATCGGGGAGCTGTCGGTCGATCTTTCGACGGGCGCAACCGCTGGCTGCGGATGTGATGCGGGATCGTCAATCCAGTATCGTTGCCGCTCGAAAGGGTAAGTTGGAAGCGGGACGCGCCGTCGTTGTTCGCCTTTGAAAAATCCATTCCAGTCCACGGCCAAGCCATTGGACCAGAGTTGGCCAAGAGTCTTGAGAACGGGAGCTGACTGGTCACTCTTTGATCTCGCGGAAGGCAGCGTCTGGAGCACGCGCGGAGCGCCGGGATGACGTTCAATAAGTGATGCGAGGGCGCGTCCAGGTCCGGCTTCAAGCCAAACGGCGTCGCTCAGTTCGAGCAGACGCGCGACGCCCTGGGAAAAGAGCACCGGTTCGCGCAAATGTCTCAGCCAGTATTCCGGGTCGGTGGCCTGGGCGGGCGTAATCCAGTCGCCAGTGAGATTCGAGATAAATCGCTTCGCCGGCGCGCGGAGTGACGTCTTTTTCAACAACCCGCGGAACGGTTCTAAAATCGGGTCCATCGTGGTCGAATGAAATGCGCGCGAAGTCCGCAACTGAATCGGCGTGATGCCGCGCGCGGCCAAGTCAGATTCGACCAGCGCAATTGTCTCCGCCGGGCCGGAGAGGACGGTTAACGATGGCGCGTTCAGAGCCGCGATGGACAACCCGCGCTCCAACAGCGGCGCGCACTCAGTCTCGCTCATCGGCACAGCGATCATTGCTCCCGGTGCGGTTGATTGCATCAGTCGCCCGCGCGCAACAATCAGCGCCAGCGCATCTTCGAGCGGAAAAACGTCGGCCAGCGTGGCGGCGACATATTCGCCCAGGCTGTGCCCGATCATAGCCTCAGGCTCAATGCCCCACGATTGCAGTAGAATCGCCAGGGCGTACTCTGTTGCAAACAGCGTCGGCTGCGCCGTGATAGTTTCGTCGATGCGGCTGACGCCGCAATCGTCGTCGGGAAACAGAGCGCCACTCAGGTCGAACCCGCAACGGCGCTCCAGAATACCGGCGCATTCGTCAATCGCTTCACGAAAGGCGCTCTCGGTGCGGTAAAGCTCAGCCGCCATGCCCGCGTGCTGTGAACCTTGACCGGGAAAAAGCAAGATAACTGATTGGCCGGATGAACGCGCCGCGCCGACTTCAGCCGTCCCCGAACGAAGCTGGGAGATGGCTTCGGCGTGAGTTCGACATACCAGCGTGCGGCGTTCGGCGAATGCCCGACGCCCGACCGCAAGCGTGAATGCAACGTCCGCCAGGCTGACTTCGGGATGGAGTTCAAGATGGTCCGCGAGATTTCTGCTGGCCGCTTCGAGCGCGCGGCGCGTGCGCGCCGAAAGCGTCAACAATTGCTCCTCACGCAGACTCGGCAGCGCGGGCGGCGGCGGCGCTTCTTCGAGCACGACGTGCGCATTTGTGCCACCGATGCCGAACGAACTGACGCCAGCGAAGCGCGGCCCCTCCGTCACCCACTCGCGCGCGCGGTCGTTGACGTAAAACGGGCTGCTCTCCAATTCTACGTTTGGATTCGGCCTCTTGAAATGTAGGCTCGGCGGAAGCTGCCGGTGATACAGGCTGAGCACTGTTTTGATCAGACCGGCCACGCCCGCTGCCTCATCTAGGTGGCCGACATTGGTCTTCACCGAGCCGATGGCGCAGAACTGCCTGCGCGCGGTTTGCCGGCGAAAGACTTGCGTCAGTGCAGCAAACTCTATGGGATCTCCCAGGGGGGTACCGGTGCCGTGGGTTTCGATATAGCCAATGGCCTCGGCGTCAACGCCGGCCACGGCCTGCGCTTCGGCAATGACCCTGGCCTGTCCATTGACGCTGGGCGCCGTATAACCGGCCTTGTCAGCGCCATCATTGTTGATCGCGCTGCCGCGGATGATCGCGTATACGGTGTCGCCATCGGCCAACGCGTCAGCCAGCCGCTTGAGCACGACGACGGCTCCGCCATTGCCGCTGACTGTCCCTTGCGCATCGGCGTCGAAGGCGCGGCAGTGGCCGTCCGGCGAGAGAATTCCGCCTTCTTCGTAAAGATAACCCTGGCCTTGCGGCAACTGTATGCTGATACCGCCGCTGAGTGCCATGTTACATTGAAAGTTCAGCAGGGCATCGCAAGCCAAATGCAGGGCGACCAGCGAAGTTGAGCAGGCGGTGTTGATGCTGACACTCGGCCCTCTCAGATCGAGTTTAAAGGAGACGCGTGTCGCCAAGTATTCCTGGCTGTTGGCCATTCGCACGCGCAACTCGCCGGCGTCGCTCAGCTCGGCGCGATTTGGCCAGAGATTATGCAACAGGTAACTGCTCAAACCGCACCCGGCGTAAACGCCGATCGCGCCCTGATAAGCCGCCGCATCGTAGCCGCTGTTTTCCAACGCCTGCCACGCCAATTCCAGAAATAGGCGATGTTGAGGGTCTGTGATGCTGGCTTCGCGCGGATTGATACGAAAGAAATCCGCATCGAATAGCTCCACATCCGCCAGCACGCCGTTGACCGGGACGTAACGGCTGTCGTTGAGCATCTTCTGCGGCACGCCAGTAGCGCGCAACTCCGCATCGCTGAGGCGGCTCAGACATTCTCGCCCTGCGCAAAGATGGCTCCAGAACTCATTGATGTCGGCGGCTTGCGGAAAACGTCCCGCCATGCCCACAACGGCAATCCTTGGTAGATATTCTTGTGGCATTTCTTCAATCACCTTCCCGTCGCAAAGTTAGCGCAGCTTTTTTGCGGAAGCACAAGACTCATCCACATCTCCCTTTCCTCAAAAACCAGCTCCTTCTCCTTGAGGAATTCGATCGCTCTCATGACTTCAGGCTTCCCTATCTGATCCAAGCTTGCAGCCAGTTCCGAAAGAGGCTTACGACGCGATAGGACTTTCAGCATTTGGTCAGCCGCATCGCTGATCGTGTAGCTTTCTGCTCTTTCGCCGCGTGAGTCATAGACAAGTCTTTCCCCGCCTTCATCCCGGACATAGAGCATCGGCTGTGGCGCAACTGCCCATTTCTGCTTCCATGATTCGACCGCCCGTTGAAGCGGGGAGATATATTCGACCAACACGCGGAAATAATCTGAGTTGTAGCTCTGGTCTCCAAAGAAATATGCCATATTTTCTATTGAGGCATTCTGGAACGGATATGTTAGCTCGTAGAATGGAAGCGGACGTAAATCCAGACTATACTCTTTGGCCTGGTTGAAGTACGGGCTATAACGGTCAAAGCGCACGGGATAAACTCCTGAAGGCGGAGGCAAGTGAACCAACCTCGGAATGTTGCGGAGATAGGCCTGAAATACCTCCGCGCCTTCCCCAGGAAACCCCACAAGCAGGTTCCACACAGGATAGATGTCATAGCTCAGACAATTTTTTAAGAACGTGATATTGCCGAAACTCGTCGTCCCCTTCTTCATCAACTTTAAGGTTGAAGTTGCGAGCGCCTCGATTCCAGGCTGCACAACCTTGACGCGCGCATTTGATAAGACTTCCATCTCTTTTTCTGACAGGTCTGCTTTGACTTCATAAAAGATGTGCATCTCCGCGGGGGTTTGGAGCCGCGGAAATACAGCCTCGATGTAACTCTTAGGAAGGATGTTGTCGACGCTCTCTAATCGGACAGCTTTTGAGTATTGAAAGAGGGAGCTGATGAGATTGACTGCGCTGTCAGGATTCATCGCGCGGTAATTCATGGTCAACCCATTCAGGCCGCAAAACGTGCAATGTGATCGCTCGCCCCACCAGCATCCCCTCGATGTTTCAAAAGGAAGCCTCACTTCTAAGTTTTGGCTCGGGTATCTTTCCTCGATCAGCTTCATGAACGGGCCGTAGTCAAGGGGGATAACTTCGTTAATATCAAGCTCCTCACCGATCGCAGGTCTTCCTTGTGTCAAGGAGGCGTTATCCTTGCTGAAGATGCCCGGTATTTCCAGATACTTCTCTTGTTCGCCATTCATGCAATGTTGGACGAAAGCAGGAAAACTTTTGAGGGCTGGTCCGGAAAATACATAATCAATGGCAGAAACATTTTTTACCAGCTCTTGTCCCATCGGCGTTTCGCAGTTGGCCCCGCCCATAACCACAATCACGCGTGGTCTTTTAATCTTTATCTGTCTGGCTAACGCAAAACTTGCAATGTTCTGCGCAAACATTGAAGTGAAGCCTACTAGATCGTACTGGTCCAACTTGTATCGATCGAGTAAGTTACTAATGAAAGGCCCTGCTTGTTGCTGAACTTTTGTTATTAGCTGTTGCAAGCTTCGAGTATCGTCTGTTTGCCGAGGAAAGTAGCGCTGAAAATAAGCCCTAGTGTTATCTGGGGACTCGGGGAATGCCGCTGTTCGAAATACCCATTCCCCAATGCCTGAATTCAAGGAGTTGATCGAGCCTGCGATTTCGCGATAGCCATCCAATCCGAGTAACTCGACGAAATCGTGGTTCAAATAAAAGATGTCCGTCTTTAGTTTTTCTGCATTCTCCCTGTCCAAAATTGCCTTCAGTTGTGTCAGGGCAATAGAGGGCATATTAAGACTTGCGAATGGCATGTTGACCAGAGCGATCTTGAACATCTTCTTATCTCCTTTGGTGAGCAGCAGCGGTTACGGCTCCCGTTTCGAATTTGGAATCTGTTGGCCAACGCGATGAGCCAACCTTTGGCTGGCCTCGCGGCGTTGGGAAGCGCGTCGCTGAATCATCAATTGATCGTCATCTGCTTCGTCACCCTTCCCTTCGAGCTGCAACGCCAGAGCCGAAACCGTGGGATACTGGAAGAACCAAACCACGGGAATGTCCCGACTTAACAAGGTCTTCAGTTGATTGCAGGTCCGCACCACGAGCACCGAATGAGCGCCGTATTCGAAGAAGTTATCGTCCGGACCCAGCTCGTCGTGGCCCAAAACTGAGCGCCATGCTTCCAGCACTATTCTTTCAAGCTCCGTGCGCGGCGAGTGACGCTTCTCGCTGGCTGCCAAGCGGACGGATTCTTCGGGATCTGGGAGGGCGCGGTGGTCCAACTTGCCATTCACGGTCAAGGGCAAATGGGATAAGGCGATAAAGAAGAGCGGGATCATATAAGCCGGCAGAAATTGTTGAAGATGCCGCCGCAAGTCTACGCTGTTCAGATCTCCGTTTGATGAAACATAGTAGGCCACGAGACTGGCGTCGCCGTTGCGCTGATGGATGCTGACAGCGGCCTCGCGCACACCAGGATACTGTCTGAGTAGGGACGTGATCTCGCCGGGCTCAATACGAAAGCCGCGAATCTTAATCTGACTGTCAAGTCGCCCCAGGTACTCGAGTTCACCATCAAGCCGCCGCCGGACACAGTCGCCAGTGCGATAGAGACGCTGACCCGGACGGAAGGGATCAGAGATAAAGCGCTGGTTCGTGAGCTCATCGCGGAACAGATAGCCCAGAGCCAGACTTGCGCCGCCGACATATAACTCTCCAGGCACGGCAGGCGGGACCGGTTCAAGCCTTTCATCGAGCACGTAAAGGTAAAGGTCTGGGATCGGCTGGCCGATCGGACTGGCCGATCGGCGCGCGTCCTTCAAGCTCAAAGGCCGGTAGGTGACGTGGACAGTGGTTTCGGTGATCCCATACATATTGATGAGTTGCGGTTGCTGGTCGCCGTGCCGGTCAAACCAGGGTAGTAGTTGGGTTGGGTCAAGTGCCTCGCCCCCAAAAATCACGTAGCGCAGCGCCAGTGGCAATGGCACGCGCCTGGTTGCTTCCGCTTGCTGCAATTGGCGGAAGGCCGATGGCGTTTGATTCAACACGGTCACCGCTTCGCGGCTGAGCAGTTCGTGGAACTGTTCCGGCGAGCGGCTGACCAGGTAAGGCACAATGACGAGCCGTCCTCCGTACAAAAGCGCGCCCCAGATCTCCCAAACCGAAAAATCAAAAGCGTAGGAATGGAACAGTGTCCAGACATCGCTCGGGCCGAAGTTGAACCACTGGCTGGTAGCGCTGAATAAACGCAGAACGTTGCCGTGTGAGATGACCACGCCTTTCGGTTCGCCGGCGCTGCCGGAGGTATAGATGACGTAGGCCGGTGTGTCCGGCGTCACAGGCAGGTTTAGGTTATCCGCGCCGGTCGCGAATTCCTCTTCGTCGTTCAGCCAGTATTGGCGAGGCGACTCTTCCGGCGGCAAGTCCAAAACGCCGCTTTGGGTAACAAGGAGCTGGATGCAGGCATCCTTCAGGATGAAGCGCAGGCGAGCCGCAGGCGCGTCCACGTCCAAGGGCACATAAGCCGCGCCGGCCTTTAGAATTCCCAGCATGCCGATCACCAACTCCGCCGACCTTTGTATACATAACCCCACCAGCGCAGGGCTTTCAGCGCCCATCTCATCCAGGCGCTGTCGCACTTGGTGGGCAACGCCATTGGCTCGGCGGTTGAGTTCGGCGTATTTGAATTGGCGTCCTTCATCACTGATGGCAATGGCCTGCGGCGTCGCCGCGGCCTGGGCTTCAAACCAGTGAACCAAGCTGCGATAGGCTGGCTGAAGCTCAGCGGACGGCGGCAAAAGCTCAAGCAAAGCGGCCCGTTCAGAAGGCTTGAGTAATGGCAAGCGTCCGAGTGGGGTTTCAGGTTCGGCGATGACGCCGGCCGCCAGAACCTGCCAGCAATCAAGCAACTGATTGATTGTTTCTGCTTGGAAGAGGTCTGCGTTATACCGCAGGTCGAGGTGCAATCCATCAGCGTCTTCTGCAAAGTTCCAGAGCAGGTCAAACTGAGTGACGCCGTAGTCCAGCCCCAGCGAACTCACTTGTAATTCCGGCAAGCGCAGGGCGAGATTGGCGGTGTTCTGCAATACCAGCATCACATCGAACAACGGATTGCGGCTCGGATCGCGCGGCGGAATGAGGTCCTGCACCAACAGATCGAAGGGATAATCCTGATGCGCGTATGCCGCCATCGCCGTCTGCCGCACCTGTCGGAGAAAAACGGTGAATGGCTGTGCGCCATCAACATGATCGCGCAGCGCCAGCGTGTTGACGAAAAAGCCTATCTGATTTTCCAAGTCAGGGTGGTCGCGCCCCGCCACCGGGGAACCGAGACTAATGTCAGTCTCCCCGCTATAACGATATAACAGCGTTTTAACCAGAGCCGCGAGGATCATAAACAGACTGGCCTGCTGTTCCTGCGCCAGCACGTGAAGGGCCTGCAGAGAGGCCGCTGGCAAACTCACGCGGCACCGCTGCCCCACGTATGTCTTGACAGGTGGGCGCGGAAAATCGGTTGGCAGTTCGAGCGGTGGCGGCAAATCGCGGAATTGCTGCCGCCAATACTCACGCAGTTCTTCAGCCCGCAACAGCAGACGCTCGCGCTGCCAGACGACGTAATCACGGTATTGAATCCGCAAGGGCGGCAAAGGATCAGGCCGCCCCGCAACTGCGGCGGCGTAGAGTGTCATCAATTCGCAGATTAGGACATCGAGGCTCCAACCATCGGAGATAATGTGATGCATATTGAAGAGCAGCACATGATCCTCCTCGTCCAGTTTCAACAAGCTTACGCGCAGCAGCGGTGGTTGGCTCAGATCGAAGCCCGCCCGGGCGTGTTCCAGCGCCCGTTCGCGGGCGGCCGAGAGCGGATTGTGATGCCCGCTGAGATCTACGAAATCCAACGGATGTTCGACCGCGTCGGCGACACGTTGCCGCAGCTCACTACCCACTTCGACGAAAGATGTGCGCAGCGTCTCGTGCCGGTCGAGCAGAGCGGCAAAGGAGCGGCGCAATCCGCTCAGATTGAGCGGTCCGCTTAGACGCAGGCTGTCGGCCATGTGATAGGCCGATGAGCTCCCCATCTGCGCGAGCACCCAGAGTCGCTGTTGAGCGTGGGAAATCGGGTAATCGGCTGCCCGCGGCGTAGCCGGAATCGCTTCGAGCGCAGTTCCCTCTTGCTGCCGGTCAAGCAACGCGGCCAGTTCCGCGATGGTCGGATAGGTGAAGATGTCGCGCAGCGACAGGGCTCTCTTCTTTTGCTGCAGGCGACTGACCACTTGCGTGGCCTTGAGGCTGTGTCCGCCGAGGGCGAAGAAGTTGTCATTGACGCTCGGCATGGCCACGCCCAGAACTTCTATCCACACGGCTTGGACTACGTGTTCGGCGGCGGTGCGCGGCGCGAGGTAGTCGCCATCGCGCGCTGATTCGATGATTGGTTTCGGCAGCGCCCGGCGATCAATCTTACTGTTGGGCGTCAGCGGGAAACGGTCCAACAGCACAAACGCCGCCGGTATCATGTGTCCTGGTAGACGCGTCCGGATGAAGTCGCGCACTTGCGGCACCAACTGGCGGCCAAGTCTCTCTTGCAGCGGATTTTTGGCGTAATCCGTCCACGAACGAGGTGATGCGCCGGCCGGCCCAGAGGATAAATCAATCTGCACGGGCTGGCTCTCTCGATGAGTGAATAAGATGGCGAACGCCCCGCTCGCGCTCTCCGGCTCGATCACGATTTCAACCCGGTAGGGCAGTGTTTCGGCCAATTGCCATAAGTCTTCGGGGTCGAGCGATGGCCCTGCCGGTTCAGCTAACCGGTCGCGCAACTCGCTCACCGTGTCGGTTGGAGCAGCTTCGCTCAGCCATTGTTGCACACGCTGTTCGGCTTCCATCCGGGCGTTGGCGACGTGACGTAGTCCCCAGTAGTGCGGCTGCGCCGTTTCCAGATAGGCGCGGATCGCTGAGAGGTCCTGGTAGTTGAGACGCCAGTCTTGCCAGACCTCCGCCGTACAGGCAGGGATGTCTGACGGCGCTTCAATTTGCAGCACCACGTCATAGCGGAACCGGGTCATCTCGTTATGCCGCCCCCCGCGCTTGGGTCTCATCGTCACGCTGCTGATGCGCGGCAAATGGCGACTCAGAGCTTGGAAGAATTCCGGCGCCACAGCCAATTCCTGCTCTCGCGACAGCTGCGTTTCGATCCGCTCGGTCAAGGCAGCGCGGGTGAGCGTCTCTTCGGCTTTGAATAATTGGACGGAGGTGTGATAGCTGCGCAGCAGCGGCAGGCTGCGGACGTCGCCGATGAAAATCGCGCCACCCGCAGCGCAGCGGTTCACGGCCTCGCGCAAGACTTCGAGCAGATAGGCGACGCCCGGGAAATACTGGATGACGGAATTCAGCGCCACCGTGTCAAAGCCCCCAACGGGGATGCCTGTAAAATCGTCTGCGCGTTGTTCACGAAGTTCGGCGCGATCCAGCCCTGGCAATGCCAGCCGCGCCTGACTGGCTTTCAGTTGACTGATCGCCACGGCAGACAAATCAGTGCCGCAATATTGAACGCAGTGTGGAACAAGCCGGTATAACAGCAGTCCCGTCCCGCAGCCGATTTCCAGCACCCGCCGGGGGCGCAGCGCGAGGATGCGCGCCACCGCGTTATCAACACACTCCTGCATCTCCGACGCCGACAGTGGCTCGCCGGTGTAAGTGCTGTCCCATCCGATGGAGTTGAAGGTAGGGTCTTTCGCCAGTACGCGCGTATCGCGGTAACTGCCTTCGTGAAGGTCCTTCCACAACGCCACCTGCTGTTGCATCAGATCAGCGCTGCCGGCTGCATCCATTTGAACTTGCAGGTACGCCACCAAGTGGCGCTCACCGCAGCCGTCCAGCTGATCCAAGACCACGGCCTCACGGATTTTGGGATGCTGCATCAAGATTGTTTCGATCTCGCCGAGCTCGACGCGGAAGCCGCGAATCTTGACTTGGTGGTCAAGACGTCCGAGAAATTCCAAACTGCCATCGGCCCGCCAGCGTCCCACATCGCCGGTGCGATAGAGCGTCTCTCCAAAAGTCTCGGCGCGATAGGGGTTGTTGATAAACGCCGCCGCCGTACGCTCTGGTTGTCGCCAATAGCCTGCTCCGACCCCAACACCGCTGACGCAGATCTCGCCTGGGACGCCAACCGGCACCAATTGCTGAGCCTGGTCCAAGACCAGCACGGTCAAATTGTCCAGCGGCTGTCCGATCGGCACCGTGGCTTGGTTCTGCGGCAGCGGCCCACGCAAAACCTGCTGGCAGATGTCGTCGGCAGCCTCCGTGGGGCCATATGCGTTGACCAACGGGATTCGCGGCCAGGACTGGAACCAACGGTTGACCAGCGCCACAGAGACAGACTCACCAGTCACCATCGCCCACTCCAGATGAGGCAACGCCCGCTCTGTCCCCGGCAGCTCGGCGACGTGGCTGAGCAATCCTTCCAGCACCACAGGCACCAGTTCAATCAAAGTCACTTGCTGGTCACGGATCAACTCGAAGAGGGCCGCGGAGCTGCACATCGTTTCGAAATCAGCGAACACCGTGCGACCGCCGATGAGCAACGGTGCCAGACACTGCCACACGGAAATGTCGGATGAAGCAGGCGCGCTTTGCAGGAACGCCGTGCCGGCGTGGAATTCCAGCAACCGGAACTCAGAGAAGATGTGGTTGAGAGCGCCGTCGTGGCGCACCAGGGCGGCTTTCGGACGCCCCGTCGAACCGGAGGTATAGAGCATGTACAAGAAATCGCGGGAGTCGTTGGCAACGGGCGGATTGTCGGCCGGTTGCCGCGCCAGCGCCGATTCCGTGTGGAGTCGCCAGCCATCCGGCCACAAGTCCTGTTCCATCCCGGACGCGGAAACCAGGACGACGTCGCGCAGATTACGCGGCAGCCCATCGGCGATCAACGCCGCCAGGCTGGCTTCGGTCGCTAGCAGCGCAGAGCAATCGCTGTCTTCAACCATATAGCGCAGTCGTTCGGCGGGATAAGCCGTATCCAGCGGCAGAAAAGCGCCGCCGGCTTTGATGACGCCCAACACCGCCGTGAGATAATCGAGGCCCCGCGGGATCATAATGCCGATGGGCGTATTCGCCTGGCCCCCCAGTTCGCGTAACAGATGGGCGATGCGGTTAGCACGCTCGTTCAGCCCCACATAATCAAGCGACTCGCCGTGAGCTACGGCCGCGATACGCTGCGGCGTCAGCGCAACTTGCTTTTCAAAGGCTTGGGCGAATGACTGATTGATCGGATATTCAATCGCCGGGCCATTGCTGAAGCTCAGCGTCTGCTGAATCTCCGGCGCCTCCATCAGCGGGATGGCGTCAATGGTCTGCTCAGGGTTGGCAGCCAAGGTTCGTAGCAGAGTCTGCAGATGACGCACCAATCCTTCGGCGCTCGACCGCTCATACAGATCACAGTTGTATTCCAGCAGCCCGTGCAGGCCGTCCCCCAGATCCCAGAAATCCAACACCAAATCGAACAGCGCCGCCCCGCGCTCAATGTGAATTGGGCTGAGCCGCAAACCGCTCACCTCACCCACTTCGAACGGCATGTTCTGCAAGGCGAACATGACCTGGAAAAGCGGGCTGCGGCTGAGATCACGTTCCGGCTGCAGTTCGTCGACCAGCTTTTCAAACGGCAAATCCTGATGAGCATAAGCTGAGAGCGAAACTCGCCGAACTTGATCCAACAGATCGCTGAAGCGCGGACGGCCGCTGAGGTCAACCCTCAGCGCCAGGGTATTGACGAAAAAGCCGATCAAGCTCTCCAGCTCCGTGCGCTGGCGGTTAGCAATGGGCGAGCCGATGATGATGTCTTCCTGTCCGCTGTAGCGAGACAGGAGGACCGCAAAACCGCTCAGCAGCGTCATAAATAGCGTCGCATCATGCGCGCGGCTGAGCCGGTGCAGCGCATCGCGAGTGGCGCGGTCCAGATTGAAACGAATGATCGCGCCGCGGAATTGCTGAATGGCTGGGCGCGGATGGTCGGTGGGCAAGGCGAGCATGGGAGGGGCGCCGGCTAACTGGTCTCGCCAGTAATCGAGTTGCCGCTCCAGAATTTCACCCTTCAGCCACTGCCGTTGCCAGGCGGCGAAATCTGCGTATTGAATCGGCAATGGCGGCAGTTCGACGCCCTCGCCAGAGCAGCGAGTGTTATAAAAATGCGCGACTTCCCGCATCAGCACATCCAGCGACCAGCCATCGGTGACAATGTGGTGCAAGGTCAGCAAGAGTGCGTGCTCATCCGTTGCCAGTTTCAATAAGACAGCCCGCAACAATGGTGGAACCGAAAGGTCACGAAACGGGGTCTGGGCTTCGGTGCGGGCCTGGGCCAGGAGCGCGGCTTCGCGTTCGGCAGGCGGCAATTCACTCAAATCATATTCGGCTACTGGCAGCGGAGAATAATCCAACACAACCTGGCATGGCTGACCGCCGTCGTTGCGAAAAGCCGTGCGCAGCACTTCGTGACGCGCTATCAGGTCTTGCAAGGCGGCGCGTAGCGAAGCCGCGTCCAGCCTGCCGCGGAGCCGCAGCGCCAGCGGTGTGTTGTAGAAGGGATTCTCCGGCTCGAGCTGGTTGAGAAACCAGAGCCGCTCCTGCGCAAATGAAAGCGGCAGGGATTGTCTCCTGTCGCTGCGCTCAATGGCAACGTCAAAGACCTTCCCCTGACAATCAGCCTCTATCTGTGCAGCCATCTCACACAAAGTCGGATTTGCGAATACCGCCGCGAGCGGCAGGTGCGAATAAAAGACCGTTCGGATGCGAGATACCAACTGAGTTGCAAGCAGCGAATGACCGCCGAGTTCGAAGAAGTTGTCCTCGCGGCTGACCGCTTCACACTTAAGCACCTCGCACCAAAGCCCTGCCAGTAACTCTTCGCTCTGCGTCAGGAGACGGCCCCGCCTCTCAGCTTGCATTCTCCCCGCATCCACTTGCGGCGCGGGCAGGCGGCTGTGATCAACCTTCCCGTTGGCATTGAGCGGCAATTCATCAACGATGACAAACTGTCCCGGTATCATGTAATCGGGTAATTGACGACGTAGACTCTGGCGAATCGTACCCACATCAGGCGACAGATCGTCTCTTAGCAGATAGGCCACCAACTGCCGCTGCTCGCCCTCGCCCCAGGCCACTACCACAGTCTCCTTAACGCCAACCTCGCGCCGCAGCGCTGACTCAATCTCTCCTGGCTCGACGCGGAAACCGCGGATCTTGATCTGCTCATCCAACCGTCCCAGAAACTCCAACGCCCCACTTCCTAGCCAACGGCAGCGATCGCCCGTCCGATAGAGACGGCCAAATCCATCCACCTCGACAAATCGTTCGGCGTTCAACTCCTCTCGCTTCAGATAACCCGCAGCCAAGCCATCTCCGCCAAGATACAGTTCACCCGCAACGCCAATCGGCGACAACTGACGCTGCTCATCCATGACATATGCTTGTGTGTTACTTAATGGCGCGCCGATCGGAGTCGTTACGGCCCCATCTTCCACTTGCTCCACTTCATACCAGGTCGCAAAGGTCGTGCTTTCGGTCGGACCATACACGTGCAGCAAGTGACGTGGGCGACCTCCCTTCAGCACCGCCGCCACCCACCGCGGGTCGACCGCCTCGCCTCCGAACAACAGATAGTCCAACGATGCGAACATGCCGGCGTCCGTCTGCGCCAATCGGTTGAAGAGCGCCGTCGTCAGAAACAAGATGGTG
>Ga0081539_10003906_pt1 | contig 17341 bp, 16 predicted proteins | sample TabmetS4T2R2_FD_71023 | JGI IMG/M metagenome (GOLD analysis project Ga0081539, IMG submission 71023) | Tabebuia heterophylla rhizosphere microbial communities from the University of Puerto Rico - S4T2R2 | ecosystem: Host-associated > Plants > Roots > Rhizosphere ...
AGAACTACTTCCCCGACGGCATGGCGCGCGAGGAGTTCTATCAGCCCGTCGAACGCGGCTTCGAACGCGAGATCCTGAAGCGCCTGGAATACTGGAAGAAGCTGCGCGCCAAGAAGCGCTAAGGCTTCGCCATCGCGCGGACGACTCGGCGGTCGCGGCCGTAGACGTCGTCGCGGAAGGTCGGGACGCCGGCCGCGTCGGCCGTCACCGTGCGGTAGGTCACGTAGAGCGTGATCGGCTCAGGGAAGGTGTAGTGCGCCTGCTGGCCGGCATCGATCACCTGGCGCACGCGCTCCTTGCTGAAACCGTTCCGGCCGCCGAACGCCTTCTCGGCGAAGTCGAGCGGGTTCTGCAGGCGGATGCAGCCATGGCTGAAGTTGCGGCTGCCCTCGGTGAACAGCCAGCGGTTCGCCGTGTCGTGCATGTAGATCCCGTACCGGTTGGGGAACGGGAAGAAGATGTAGCCCAGCGCATTGCCGGCGCCTGGGTTCTGCCGGATGCGATAGGGAAAAGCCTTGGGATGGATCGAGCTCCAGTCGATCGCGCTCGGATCGACCTCGGTGTCGTCGCTCCAGTTCTCGAAGATCTTGAAGCCCGCCGCCTGCAGCGCGTTGGGATCGCGGCGCAGCATCGGCAGGTATTCCTCGCCCGAGATCGACTGCGGCACCGTCCAGTAGGGATTGGTCTGAAAGCCGCGCATGGTCGACTGGATCTCGGGCGTCGGGTCCTTGGGCGTGCCGACGATCACCAGGCTCTGGAAGGCGACCTTGCCGTCGTCGACGAACATCATCGAATAGTCGCCGGTATTGACGAAGACGTAGCGGCTGCCGAGATCGGCCGGCAGCCAGCGCCGCCGCTCCAGGTTGGCGATGATCTGCTCGATGCGATCGTCGATCGTGGTGTTGAGCGACTGCGTGGTCTTGGCGCCGATGATGCCGTCGACCGTGAGCCCCTTGGTCTCCTGGTAGGATTTGACGATGACGGCCAACGGCTCGTCGTAGAGCTCGGGCGATGCGCCGACGGCCGGCTCGGGCACGACAAGGTCGAGCTCGGCCAGGCGCTTGCGCAGGATCGGCACGCGCGGATCGGTCATGCCGGGCTTCAAGAGATTGCCGTCGGGCAGCTGGGTGAACATTGCCTTGCCGCGCTTGTCGCGCCAGACGGCGAGCGCCTTCTGCAGTGCCGGGTAGTCACCCTTGGGGGCGAGGTCGGCGAGCCAGGCGGCGAAGTCGCCGGCGTCGGCCGCCGCCTTCAAGAGCTCGGTGCGCTCGACCTTGCGCTGGATGATGTCGATGTCCTTGTCGATGCGGTTGGCGCGCACGCGTCCGGTCGACAGGTCGCTGGCATAGGCGACGAAGGCCGCCGTGAGCAGGGTCTCAGTGGCAGGATCGGCGCCGGCCTCGACGGCCTTCTCGACCTCGGCAAGGCCGTACCACTTGGGATCGAGTCCGTGATCTGCCGCACCGCGAATCGCCTTGAGGAGCGCATCGGCGCGCGCGCGACCGGCGCTCGAACCGGTCCAAAGGGTCTCGTTGGCAAGGGAGGGAAGGGATCCCGAAAGGGGGATCAAGAACGCCAGCAACGCGGCGATAAAGCGGAGTCGAATCACGCTGCGTGTATAGCAGGAAACGTCCGATTCGTCCACGGAGAGGCGAAGCCGTGGGCCCGCAAGAAGGCCAGCAGATCCGCGGTTGCACGCTGTTTCAGCTCGGGCGTGCCGCCGCCCGCGCGAGCGCCCTTGGTGACGCAGTGCCGGCGCGCCCAGGCCTGGTATTCCGGTTCGCTCATCGCCTGGCCGGCGGCGACCACGAAGTGGCGTCCGTCATCCTCGATGAAGTTTTTGCAGCACGACCAGTTCTCGGCGTCCTTGATGTCGAACACCGGCCCGACCGATTCCCAGCCGTGATGGGCATTGCCGTAGACCTTGACCTTGATGCGCCCGTTGCCGGCCGCCCGCATGCGCTCGGCGTACTCGATGGCGAGCGGCGCCGGCGTGTAGTCGTCACGCGCCGCCAGCATGAAGAACATGGGCTTGCCGTGGGTCGTCGGATCGCGGTGCTGGGTGGTGGCGCCCGGGCAGATCGCGACATGCAGGTCGAAGAGGTGCGGGAAGCCCTGGCGCCAGCGCTGGCGCACCGCGATCGCGGCATTGAGCGCGGCGCCGCCGCCCTTGGAGACGCCCATGATGCCGATCCGCTCGGGATCGATGCGCGGGTCGGCGCGCAGCAGGGCAAGGGCTGCGAAGGCGTCGCCCTCCATCTGGGCGACCGAGATCAGGGTCTGGTCCGCCACCGTGCGGCGCACCCCGCGGCCGGTGAAGCTGTCGACGATCAGGGCAGCGGTGCCGGCCTGGTTCAATGCCTGGGCATAAAAGTGCTCGCGATGGCGCTGGACGCCCGCGCTCGAGGTCAGGATCACCATGCAGGGTGCCGGCCGGTCGGCCTCGGGCAGGTGCAGGCTCGCCGTCAGCCGGGCCGGCCGGCAGGCGGCGGGATGGTCGAAGGTCAGCGTGTCGAACGCCAGGGGTTCCATGGGTCCCGATCAGACAGCCCGTCGAAGGGGCGCAGCCGCATGTTCACGAATCGCCGCCAGTGTGACCGTGCCGCCCGCATCGGTCACGTTTGCGACATCGCCGCCACTCTGCAGCAACAGCGACAGAACATCGCGCAGCGACGTCCCGGCCGCAACGGTCGGGGCGCCGGCGACAGGATTGGCCGGCCGCGCCGCTTCGCCGGCCGTCGTCAGGGTCAGCCGCTTCAAGGCCCGATCGGAACCCACGAAGTCGGCGACGAAGGAATCCGTTGGCGCCGCGAGCAGCGCCTCGGGTGCGGCGCACTGAACCAGCCTGCCGTCCTTCATGATGGCGATCAGGTCGCCCATGCGGATCGCCTCGTCGATGTCGTGGGTGACGAAGATCACCGTCTTGGCGAGCCGGCGCAGGATGCCCAAAAGCTCGGCCTGCAGGCCGGCCCGCACGATCGGGTCGACCGCACCGAACGGCTCGTCCATCAGCAGGACCGGCGGATCGGCCGCGAGCGCCCGCGCCACGCCGACCCGCTGGCGCTGCCCGCCCGAGAGGTGTCGGGGATGGCGGGTGAGGAACTGCGCCGGCTCGAGGCCGACCAGCGACAGCATCTCCTCGACGCGCCGGGCAATGCGCTCCTGCGGCCAGCCCAGAAGCTGCGGCACCGTCGCGACGTTCTGGGCGATCGTCATGTGAGGGAACAGGCCGACCTGCTGGATGACGTAGCCGATGCGCCGGCGCAGCATGACGGCGTCCGAGCGCGTGACGTCCTCGCCCTCGACGATGATGCGGCCGGCGTCGGGCTCGATCAGGCGGTTGACGATGCGCATGGTCGTGGTCTTGCCGCAGCCCGACGGCCCGATCACCACACAGGTCGTGCCGCCGGGCACGTCGAGGTCCAGCCCGTCGACAGCCGGCCGCGACGCGCCCGGGAAGGTCCTGGTGACGTTCTCCAGGCGGATCATGCGGTTGCCGTCCCGACCTGCCGCCGCACGCTCCATTCGAGCAGGGCAAAGAGCAGCTCGGTCGCGACCGCAAGGGCCGCGACGGCAAGCCCGCCGACCATGAGCTGGGGAATGTTCAGCGTACCCATGCCGGCCGTGATCAGCTCGCCCAGTCCGCCGCCGCCGATGAAGGCGGCCAGCGTTGCCGCCGACACGATCTGCACGGCGGCGGTGCGGATGCCGGCGAAGATGACTGGCAGAGCCAACGGGATTTTTACGCGGCGCATCACCTGACGGTCGGTCATGCCCTGGCCGAGGCCCGCCTCGACGATGTCGGGATCGACCTCGCGCAGGGCGGTGTAGGTGTTGATGAGGATCGCCGGCAGGCCGTAGAGCGTGAGCGCGATGACGGCGGGCAGGAAACCGGTGCCGAGCAACGGCAGGGTGACGACCAGCAGGGCGAGACTGGGAATGGTGCGCAGGACGTTGACCGCCGCGATGGCGGCGTCGGCAAACCGGTTCCAGCGAACCAGCGCGAGGGCCAGCGGCAGGGCGATCGCAAGGGCGGCGGCCAGCGCCGTCGCCGAGAGCGCCAGATGCTGGCGCGCCGCCGCCTCGAAGGCCCGCGGATTGTCGGCCAGCCAGGCCACGACGTCGCGCAGCATCACGCCCGCCCGGCAGTGGCGGCACGCAGGCGCCGCTCGAGGTGCTTCAGCGATTCGTCCGTCACGATCGCCAGCAGGGAGGTGAGCACGGCGCCGGTCACGATCTTGGCCCCGAAATCCTGGGTGATGCCCTGGAAGATCAGGTCGCCCAGCCCGCCGGCATTGATGTAGGCGGCAACCGTGGCGACGGCGATCTGCGTCACGGCGGTGATGCGGATGCCGGCCACGATGACCGGCATCGCCAGCGGCAGCTCGATCCGGACCAGCCGCTGGCCCTTGCCGTAGCCCATGCCGTCGGCGGCTTCGACCAGCTCGCCCGGCACCTCGCGGATGCCGATCGCTATGTTGCGGACGAGGATGAGCAGGGAATAGAGCACCAGCGCCGTCACGGCCGGCGCCTTGCCCAGCCCCATCAGGGGAATGAGCAGGGCGAACAGGGCCAGCGCGGGGATGGTGTAGAGCACGCCCATCGAGGTCATGGTGACGACGTAGAGCGCCGGCCGGCGCGCCGTCACGATGCCGAGCGGGAAGGCGATCACCAGCGAGATCGCGAGCGCCGTGGCGACCAGCACCACGTGCTCGGCGAGCGCCACGGCGATCACGTCGTAGTTTTCAAGTGCCCAGCTCATGCAAGCGCGGCCTCGAACTCGCCGGCGGCAATGGCCTCGGCAAGACGCTCGAAGTCGGTGCCGGTCTGCCGGTCCTCGTCGAGCCTGGGAACGTGGCGGCGCACGACGGCAAAGACCCTGCCCGTGCCGCGGCCAAGCTTCAGGCCGCAGTGCAAGTCGACCGCTTGCGCTGCGACGACCAGCTCGATCGCTGCGAGCCGCGCCAGGCGACGCACGATGTCGTGCGTCTTCTCGACCACCCGTGGCGTCATCGGGGCATAGTCCTCCACACCGTCGGCGACGGGAGCGGTCATCGCACCGAGCGGCTGGGCGAGGTGGCGGATCTCCGCCTCCAGGGCCGACGCCGTCTTCTGCACGGTGGCGAAGCCCGTGCGCGCGCCTTCCTTGGGCGTCAGGAAGCGCGGCAGGCCGGAGAACCCGGGCGACATGAGCTTGGCGATGCGGAACACCGCGATGGCGGCCACGTGCGACAGGGCAAGCCCGAGACCTTCGAAGGCGAGCGCCGTTGCTGTCGTGTCGAAGTTGACGGTGGAGAGCAGCTCGCCGTCGTCAGCCAGCACCGCCGGGCTGTCGCCGGCGCCGCCGAGGTCGGCATCGATCGCCACGCCGGCGCGGGCCAGCTGGTCGAAGGCGGCGCCGTTCACCGGCGCGAGGCAGCGAAACGACAGCGGATCCTGCACGCGTCGCGGCCGATGGGCCTTGGAAACGTCGCCGCCCTTGACCAGCGACTGCAGCAGCCGCGACGCCTCGGCCTGTCCCGGCGCCGCCCGCAGAGCGACGACCCGTGGATCGATCGGCGAGAGGTTGGCGCCGGCGGCCTCGAGGGAGAGCGCGCCGGCCGCGGTCTGTGCCACGAGCGCCAGCCGCGCGTCGTGCAGCGTGAGCGCCCCCAGGCCGACGCTGTAGGCATTGGCGTTGAGCAGCGCGATCGCATCCTTGGGGCCCAGCGTGGGCGCATCGATCCCGGCCCGGCGCAGCGCCTCGGGCCCCGGCATGATCTTGCCGGCAAGCTCGACCTCGCCCTCGCCGACCAACGGCAGGAAGAGCTGCGCCATCGCGCTGAGATCGGCTTCGCCCAGCGTGCCGATGCGGCGGACACGCGGGTGCAGGCCCTTGTCCAGCATGTCGCGAAGGATCGTGGCGAAAGCCGGCGACAGGCCCGACGCGCCGCGAGCGATGCCGGCCATGCGAACGAACAGGGCCGCCCTGACCTCGTCGGGAGCGAGCAAATCGCCGACGCCGACGGCGCGCGCCATGATGGCCTGCCGCTGGAAGGCGGCCATCTCGTCGCGGGCCAGCTTGGTGTCGACGGCGGCGCCGAGCCCGGTATTGAGGCCGTAGACAGCGTGGTCGCCGCGGGCAAACCGCTCGACGACGGCACGTGCCCGCTTGAGGCGCCGGGCGACTTCAGGGGCAAGACGGACGGGCGCGCCCTTGCGCGCCACCGCGACCACGTCGGCGACGGTGATCGCCCGCTTGCCGACCTCGACGGCCCGCATGCTGGATGTCAGCGGATCACCCCTTTGGCCTTCAGGAACGCTGCTGCGACCTGGCGCGGCTCCTTCTTGTCGACCTCGACCTGTCGGTTGAGCTCCTGCATGGTCGGATTGTCGATCAGGGCGTCGACCTTATCGAGGGCCTCGACGATCTTGGGGTTCGCCGCGATCTCCAGGCGCGCCACCGGCGCCAGGTAGTAGGGCGGGAACAGGCCCTTGTCGTCCTTCAAGGCGGCGAATTTCTCGGCGGCGATCTGCCGGTCCGTGGCGAAGCCGTTGGCCATGTCGATCTGCTTCTGCATCAGCGCCTCGTAGCGCAGCCGCATGGCGGCGAACTGGCGGTACTCGCCGAACTCGATGCCGTAGACTTCCTTCAGGCCCTTGATGCCGTCGCGCCGGTCGCCGAACTCGGGTCCGGCGCCGAGCTTGAGCTTGCCCGCCACCTTGGCGACGTCGGACAGCGTCTTGAGGTTCATCGACTGCGCCGTCTCGGGCCGCACCACCATGGCATAGCCGTTGTTCACGCCCGACGGCTTCAGCCAGGTGAGTTTGAACTCCTTCTCATAGTAGGCCTTCACCATGTCGTAGACCTTCTGCGGATCGGTCTCGGCGCCCTGCGCCTTCATGACGGCGGTCAGTCCCGTGCCGGTGTACTCGGGATAGAGGTCGATGGCGCCAGTGCGCAGCGCCTCGTGCGCCACCAGGGTCGCCCCGAGATTGATCTTGCGCTCGACCTTGAAGCCCGCGGCCTCGAGGGCGGCGGCATAGAGCTCGGCGACGATGAACTGCTCGGTGAAGTTCTTGGAACCGACCTTCACCGTCTGTGCAATGGCGCTTCCGCCAAATGCGGCCAACGCGACCAGAGCCACGATCAGCTTGCCCAGGATCCGCATGTGATGCCCCCTTATGCTTGATGTTTGGCAAAGCCTAGACGAGTTTCAGGCGAACCGCAGCTTCTGGCCGATCCCCAGTCGCGTTCCCTTCTCGACCATGGCATGGGCGAGCGCGATGTCCGACAGCGACAGTCCGCGATGCCAGAACAGGATGGTCTCGTCGTCGCGCTCGCGGGCTGGCTTCAGGCCGGCGACGATCTGGCCCATCTCGGCATGCAGGGTCGTCTCCGACAGCTTGCCGGCATTGACGTGGGCCCTGAGGCTGCCGAACGGGCCGCCCTTGCACTGGCCCCAGTCGTCAACGACAAGCTTGTCGGCGATGTCGGTGAGCGACAGCTCGACGGCGCTCATCGTGCCGTAGGGAACGATGAAGGCGGTGGGCTTGATCCACTCCGTCTTCAGCAGCGGCTCGGGGGCGCTGAGCCGCGACGCCTCGACCACGATGTCGGCGCCCTCCACGCACGAACGCCAGTCGGCCGTTGCGGTGACCTTCTTGCCGAGGTCGCGCTGCAGGCGTTTGGCAAAGCCGTTGCGGCTTTCCGGTCGCCGGGAATGCACCCGGATCTCGTCGAAGTCGAACAGGTGGTCGAGCAGCCGGACGTTCCAGTAGGCCGAGCCGCGGGCGCCGATGTGGCCCAGCACCTTCGAGTTCCGTCGCGCCAGGTACTTGGCGCCGATCGCCGTCATGGCGCCGGTGCGCATGTCGGTGATGCCGGCGCCGTCGAGGATGGCCTGCGGCGCGCCGGTCCGCGGATCGAGCAGCAGGACGACGCCGAGCTCGGAGGGAAAGCCGAGCTTGTAGTTGTCGACGAAGTCGCCCACGACCTTGATGCCGGCGCGATCCACCGGGGCAGCGATCGCACCGCGCAAGACGTTGAAATGGCCGTTCGCCTGCGCTGGCGCGAGGTGGACCCTGGGCTCGATCACCGTCTGGCCGCGGCCCTGGGCCGCCAGGCTGGTTTCGATCGCCGCCAGGATCTCGTCGTCGGTGAGCGCCAGCTCCTCGATGTCGAGGCGATTGAGGAAGACGACGTAGATTGGCGGCATGGAGACCCTAAGGGCGATGGACGTGCGATCGGCGGCTCGAGCGTCGCGAGGCACCGGCCGCGTCGCTCGAGACCGAATGCATGCGAGCGTTGGCGATCAGCGGCTGCACGCGTCGACGTTACCCCGAATCGCCCGTTTGATGCCTCGATATTCTGCTAAAGGGGGAGGACGCTTCAGCTGAAATGAGTGACGGAATTTGCGCAAGCCGAGGGCAGGGGGTGAGGCCGTGAACGCCGCGAAGGGCGCGGGCGTGCAGGCGCGCGCCGTCGCCGGCGACGAGGCCGGCCTGCGCCTGGACCGCTGGTTCCAGCGGCATTTTCCCGAGCTCGGCCACGGCTCCCTGCAGAAGCTCTTGCGGACCGGCCAGGTCCGCCTCGACGGCAAGCGCGCCGAGGGCAAGGACCGGGTCGAGCCCGGCCAGACGGTCCGCCTGCCGCCCGGCGTCACCAGCGCGCCGCCGCCCAAGCCGCGCGAGATCCCGACGGTGTCGGACCGCGATGCCCAGGAGATCCGCGGCCTGGTCATCCACAAGGACGACCAGGTCATCGTGCTGAACAAGCCGCCGGGGCTGGCAGTGCAGGGCGGCACCGGCACCGAGCGGCATGTCGACGGCATGCTCGATGCCCTGCGCTTCGGCAACGAGGAGCGGCCACGGCTGGTCCATCGCCTGGACAAGGATACGTCGGGCCTGCTGCTTATTGCCCGCACCGGCCTGGCCGCCCGGCGCCTCGGCGAGGCCTTCCGCGACCGCGAGACCGAGAAGCTCTACTGGGCGGTCGTCGTCGGCATGCCGCCGCGGCCGGAAGGGGCCATCGACCTGCCGCTGGCCAAACGGCCGGGCGCGCGCGGCGATCGCGAGCTGATGCAGGTCGACGAGGAGAACGGCCAGAAGGCGCTGACCCATTTCCGGGTGCTCGACCATGCCGGCAAACGCGCCGCCCTGCTGGCGCTGTGGCCGCGCACCGGCCGCACCCACCAGCTGCGCGTGCACTGCGCGGAGATCGGCTGCCCCATCCTGGGCGACGGCAAGTACGGCGGCGAGGAGGCTCTGCTGTCGGCCGTGGCCGATGCCCGCCGACTGCACCTGCATGCCCGGCGCCTGGTGCTGCCGCATCCCTCCGGCAAGGGTGAGTTGGCAATCGATGCACAGCCGCCGCCTCACTTCCGCCGTACCGTTGAAGCATTCGGCTTCTCGTTCGACGGCGTTTGAGCGAGAATCAGCGGGTAATGCGCGTTCCCTGGAAGCGGTTGACCTGGATTCTCGCGGCGGCTCTGCCCGTCGCCGCGGTGGCCGGGGTCGTTTGGATCGGCACGCGCGATCTCTCCCGTTTCCAGACCCGCATGACCGAGCAGGTGCGCAAGGTGACCGGCCGCGAGCTTGCCGCCCGCGTGCCGCTCACGATCAAGCTCGGCACTGAGCCCGCCATGGTGGCCGAGGGCGTCACCCTCACCAACGCGAGCTGGGGCTCGCGCCCGGAACTTGCCCGGGTGCGCAAGCTCACCCTGTTCCTCGACCCCGCCTCGCTGTTCCTGGGCGAGATCAAGATCGGCCGCGTCCTGCTCGAAGGGGCCGACATCCTGGTCGAGCGTAACGAGGTGGGCGACACCAACCTCGACATGCTGCCGCCGCCCGACGGCTCGGGCCCGCATCCGGGCGAGAACCGCTCGCTCAGGCTGCGCACCTCTCCCGCCTTCCCTTGGATCAGCACGATCGAGGTGCGCGACTCGGTGGTCACTGTTGCCGAAGGGCAGGGCCGTCCGCCGGTGGCGGTGGAGATTCCCAATGCGACCTTCAAGTCGACGCAGCCCAACCAACCGCTGCAGCTCGAGGGCAAGTTCGCCGCCCCCCAGGCGACGCCGCTCGAGCTCACCGGCACGGCGGGCTCCTTTGACGGCTGGATGCGGGGATTGCCCGGCAACATCGACGTCCAGGGCGGCTTCGGCGGCGGCAAGATCGCGATCAAGGGTAGCGTCAACGCCAAGGGCACCAACTTGGCCATCACGTCGGAAGGTCCGGACCTCTCGGTGTTCGGCCCCTACGTGCGCCTGCCGGTCCCGGCCGGCGGTCCGTACACCGTCAATGCCAAGGCCGGTACCTTGCGCAGCACCTTCAAGGTCGAGCTGACGTCGCTCAAGGTCGGCTCGAGCGAACTCGCCGGCGAGGCGGTGTTCCGCGTCGACCGCAAGGGCACGCCGACCGTCACCATCAACGCCGACGTGAGCCGCCTCGATCTCGGTGACCTCAAGGCTGCACCACCGGCCGCGCCGCCCGCGAACCCGCCGCAGGGGCCGGCGCGCCTGGTGCCGACCATGCCGTTCTCGGCGACATGGCTTGGCCGTTCGGCCCTGTCGGTGACGGTGCGGCTGAGCGAGATCGTCGGCCTCGGCAGCAAGGTACAGAACGCTTCGGTCACCCTGACGTCGGGCGAGACCCGCTTCACCTTCCGCGCCGCCGCCACGGTCGGCGGCGGCTCGGCGGGCTTCGACCTTGTCTACGATCCGACCGGCCGCATCGGCCAGGCGACGTTGACCGCCTCGGCAAGCAAGGTGTCGCTTGCCGACCTCACGACACTGCTCGGCTTCGACGTCGGCCTGCGCGATGCCGTGGGCGACATCGACCTGCGCCTGCGCGGCGGCGGCCGCAACACGCGCGATGCGCTCAATTCGGCCAGCGGCTCGATCGAGGTCGCGGTCACCAAGGGCCTGTGGCCGCGCAGCCCGCTGCAGAGCTGGCCGGGTGAGACGCAGCGCCTGCTGGGCGGCGGCGACACGGGCGTGCCCTTCAACTGCATCGCCGGCCGTTTCGACGTAAGCGGTGGCGTCGCCTCGCTGCGCCGGCTGGTGGTCGACACGCCGCGCACCACCATGGTGGGCGGCGGCTATCTCAGCCTCCGGACGGAAGGCTTCGAGTTCATCCTCGCCCCCGAGGCGCGCGACAACCAGAACGCCGCCCTCGCCACGCCCTTGCGGGTGAAGGGCGGCAGCGGCCGCGAGACGGCGAGCGCGCTCGAGCCCAACCTCGCCCGCCTGATCATCCCGGCCGGCGCGGTCCAGAGCATGAGCGGCCAGATCAACCAGGCCGTCAAACAGGCGCCGGCTGGCGCCAATCCCTGCGCGATCGTGGCGCCGCGCGTCGAAGGCCTGCGCCCGGGGCTGCGGGCGCAGATGCCGGTGCCGTCGGCCGCCGACATGCGCGGGCGCGGCGGCCGGCCGCAGGCGCAGACCGCCGGACCGCAGCGCAGCCAGCGCTAGTACGCCGGCCGATGGTGGTGGAGAGTCTTCGGCGATGCAGACCAGCCGCACACTCGTGATTCGCTACAGCAAGTCCAAGATTGTCGGCTTGGCGTTGCTGACGCTGCCCTTCGTCGCCTTGTTCGCCTATGCCGTTGTTCACCGATATCGCCCGGACAGCCGCTACCCGGCAGACCTCATGCGTCTCGTCGGCGTGCTGGGCGCGATCGGCTTCGGGTCTCTGTTGCTCTACCTCGTCGTCAAGCTGTTTGATCGGGCAGCCGGGCTCGTCCTCGACGCACAGGGATTCATCGATGGCCTTGTCTTTGCCATGTCGTCCTTTTTTGACAGGGCGAAAGCCGCCGAAGGAGCCAGCTTGTCTTCGGGTAGTGACGGCGTGTAAGCCCTCGGCTCGATGAAGCGTTTCTACAAACAGACGGCCGTCGACCCGGGCGACGGCGGCCATCGCGTCCTGCTCGACGGCAAACCCATGCGCACGCCGGCCAAGGCGGTGCTGGTGGTGCCGACGCACGCGCTCGCCGAGGCGATCGCCGCCGAATGGGACAAGGTGCCGGACAAGGCCGACATCAATGTCTCGCACCTGCCGCTGACGCGACTCGCGGCAACCGGGCTCGATCGCGTGACGACCCAGCGCGCGCGGGTGATCGAGGACACCGCCAAGTACGCGGGTTCGGACATGCTGTGCTATCGCGCCAGCGAGCCCGAGACCCTGGTCAAGCGCCAGCACGAGATCTGGCAGCCGCTGCTCGACTGGGCAGCCGAGCGCTACGGCGCGAGACTGGTGGTTGTCGAAGGCCTGGCGTTCGTCGAGCAACCGGCCGATGCCGTCACGCGGCTGCACGAAGCGGTGGCGTCGCACAGCGACCTCGGCCTGTCGGCGCTGTACAATCTCACGCACATTTCAGGCTCGCTGGTCGTGGCGCTGGCCGTTGCCGAGGGGCATCTTTCGGCGGCTGACGCGTTTGCCGCGGCCCAGCTCGACGAGCTCTATCAGGCCGAGCGCTGGGGCGAGGATCCGATCGCCACCAGGCGGCACGAAGGCATCAGGCACGACATCGAGGCCGGCGCGCGCTTCCTCGCGCTCCTGGACCAGCAGCGGTTGAAAGGATGACCATGACGGCGGGCGCAAGATTCCGGGACGTGCTGGCGAAGCAGGGTCTCGTCGAGGCGATGGCGGCGCACAGCCCGTTGTCGGCCATGCTGGTGGCCGAGGCGGGCTTCGATGCGATCTGGGCGTCAGGCTTCGAGCTCTCGGCGATGTACGGCGTGCCCGACGTCAGCGTCGTGTCGATGACCCAGCATCTCGACATGACGCGGGCGATGGTCGACCGCTCGGGTCTGCCGGTGGTGGCCGACATCGATACCGGCTTCGGCAATGCCGTCAACGTGCTCTACGTCGTCGAGCAATACGAGCGCGCCGGTGTGGCCGCGATCGTCATGGAGGATAAAAGCTTTCCCAAGGTCACCAGCCTGATCGCCGGCGGCCGCCAGGAGATGGTCCGCATAGAGGAGTTCCAGGGCAAGATCGATGCGGCGCGGGCGGCGCGCAAGGACAAGGACCTCGTGGTGGTCGCGCGCACCGAGGCGCTGATCGCGGGCCTCGGCCAGGACGAGGCGCTGAAGCGGGCGCGCGCCTACGAGGCAGCCGGTGCCGACATGATCCTGGTCCATTCCAGGCAGAAGACGCCCGACGAGATCGAGGCGTTCGTGAACGCGTGGGACGGCAAGGCGCCGATCGCGCTGGTGCCGACGGCCTATCCCCAGATGACGGTGGCGCGGGTGCGCGAGCTCAAGAAGATCGGTCTCCTGATCTGGGGCAACCACGCGGTGCGCGCGTCGGTCGGCGCCATGCGCAAGACCTTCGCCCAGATCCGCAAGGATGGCGGCATCCACGGCGTCGAGGCGAGCATCGCCTCGGTCGAGGAGGTGTTCGACCTGCAGGGCATGGGCAAGGTCAAGGACGACGAGAAGCGGTTCCTGCGGTGACGCGACCGACTGCCGTCGTCACGATCGTTCTCGCCGCTCTTGTGGCGGCCATCGAACCGTCGGTCGCGCAGGATCTCAGCGGTGAATGGATCTTCAAGCGCCGCGCACGCGAGGGCTACCACACGGGCATTCTCGTCATCGACAAGGACGGGCAGGTCCGCCAGAAGGGCCGCAGCCCGCTGCAGGACTATTGGCAATGCGGCCACGTCGTCGCAGCCGGCGACAAGATCGAGATCGTCTTCACGTCGGTAAAGAGTGGCCGCGGCTACAGCATCGATCACTTCTACTGCACCGTGCAGGGCGAAAATGCTTTGCGCTGCTTCAATATCGACGGCATCGGCAAGGAAGACGACCTGTTCCGCCTCGAGCGAACCGGCCGCACTCAGGCTTCGCCTGACGGACGGCTGGACGATGTCTGCCCGGCCCGCGACCGGCCTCAGGTCTAGACCTTCCTTGTGTTTTGGCCGAAAACAGGCCCCATCGAGCCGGAGTTCATGAATGCAGCAGATGTTGGAAGAGCTTGAGCGTCGTCGCGCCGCGGCGCGCCAGGGCGGCGGCGAGCGCCGCGTCGAGGCGCAGCACGCCAAGGGCAAGCTGACGGCACGCGAGCGCATCGACGTGCTGCTCGATCCCGGCTCGTTCGAGGAATACGACATGTTCGTCGAGCATCGCTCGATCGACTTCGGCATGGAGAGCCAGAAGATCCCGGGCGACGGCGTGGTGACCGGCCACGGCACGATCAACGGTCGCCTGGTCTACGTCTTCAGCCAGGACTTCACCGTGTTCGGCGGCGCGCTGTCGGGCATGCACGCCGCCAAGATCTGCAAGGTCATGGACATGGCCATGAAGGTCGGCGCGCCGGTGCTGGGCCTCAACGACTCGGGCGGCGCGCGCATCCAGGAAGGCGTCGATTCGCTGGCCGGCTACGCCGACGTCTTCCAGAGGAACGTGCTGGCGTCCGGCGTGATCCCGCAGATCTCCATGGTGATGGGTCCGTGCGCCGGCGGTGCGGTCTATTCGCCGGCCATGACCGACTTCATCTTCATGGTGAAGGACAGCTCCTACATGTTCGTCACCGGTCCCGACGTGGTGAAGACCGTGACCCACGAGACGGTGACCCAGGAGGAGCTGGGCGGTGCGCTCACCCATACGCAGAAGTCGGGCGTCTCCGATCTTGCCTTCGAGAACGACGTCGAGGCGCTGCTGCAGCTGCGCCGCTTCGTCGACTTCCTGCCGTCGAACAACCGCGAGAAGCCGCCGCTCAGGTCGACGCACGATCCGATCGACCGCGACGACCTCTCGCTCGACACGCTGGTGCCGGACAATCCCAACAAGCCCTACGACATCAAGGAGCTGATCCTGAAGGTCGCCGACGAGGGCGACTTCTTCGAGCTGTCGCCCGAGTGGGCGGCCAACATGGTGATCGGCTTTGGCCGCATGGCCGGACGTACCGTGGGTTTCGTCGCCAATCAGCCGATGGTGCTGGCGGGCTGTCTCGACATCGACTCATCGCGCAAGGCCGCCCGCTTCGTGCGCTTCTGCGACGCCTTCAACATCCCGATCGTCACCTTCGTCGACGTGCCGGGCTTCCTGCCGGGCACCACCCAGGAATTCGGCGGCATCATCAAGCACGGCGCCAAGCTCCTGTACGCCTATGCCGAGGCGACGGTGCCCAAGGTCACGGTCATCACCCGCAAGGCCTATGGCGGGGCCTACGACGTCATGGCCTCCAAGCACCTGCGCGGCGACGTGAACTATGCCTGGCCGGGCGCGGAGATCGCGGTGATGGGCGCCAAGGGCGCGGTGGAGATCATCTTCCGCTCCGACATCGGCGATGCCAAGAAGATCGCGGCGCGCACCGAGGAGTACCGCGAGAAGTTCGCCAATCCGTTCGTGGCGGCCAACCGCGGCTTCATCGACGACGTGATCATGCCGCACGGCACGCGCCGGCGCGTCTGCAAGGCGCTGGGGACGCTCGAGAACAAGAAGCTCGAGAACCCGTGGCGCAAGCACGGCAATGTTCCTCTGTGATCACGATGGCCGTGCATCTCAAGCCCGAGGAGCGCATGCGACGAGGCCGCAAGGTGCGGCTGCACGTCATCGTCGCCTTGCTGACGCTCCTGGTGCTGATCGCCGTCAACGCTCTGTTCAGCAGCCGCTATCCGTGGTGGCTCTGGGTGCTGACGGCCTGGATGCCGCTGATCGCCGGCCATACCGCCTGGGCCATGGGCCTGTTCGATAGAAAGGAACCGTGAGAATGGCCGCCAAGAAGAAGGCCGCGAAGAAGAAGGTCGCGATCAAGAAGGCAGCAAAGGCGCCGGCGAAGAGCCATCCGCTGTTCGACAAGATCCTGATCGCCAATCGCGGCGAGATCGCCTGTCGCGTCATCCGCACCTGCAAGCGGCTCGGCATCAAGACCGTGGCGGTCTACTCCGAGGCCGACGCCGATGCGCTGCATGTGCGCGAGGCCGACGAGAAGGTGCTGATCGGCCCGCCGCCCTCGACCCAGTCCTATCTGCTGGTCGACAAGATCGTCGAGGCCTGCAGGAAGACCGGCGCGCAGGCGGTGCACCCCGGCTACGGCTTCCTGTCGGAGAAGCAGGAGTTCCAGAGGGCGCTGGCCAAGGCGGGCATCGTCTTCATCGGTCCCGACGCCTTCGCCATCCACGCCATGGGCGACAAGATCGAGTCGAAGAAGCTCGCCCAGAAGGCCGGCGTCAGCACCGTGCCGGGCTGGCTGCATGCGCTGAAGGACGCCGACGAGGCGGTGAAGATCGCGAAGCAAGTCGGCTATCCGGTGATGATCAAGGCCTCGGCCGGCGGCGGCGGCAAGGGCATGCGCATCGCCTACAACGACGCCGAGGCGCGCGAGGGTTTTGCCTCGGCGACCAACGAGGCCAAGGCGTCGTTCGCCGACGACCGCGTGTTCATCGAGAAGTACGTCGAGGAGCCGCGCCACATCGAGATCCAGCTGATCGCCGACGGCAAGGGCAACTGCCTCTACCTGTGGGAGCGCGAGTGCTCGATCCAGCGCCGCCATCAGAAGGTGATCGAGGAGGCGCCGAGCCCGTTCCTCGACGCCAGGACGCGCAAGGCGATGGGCGAGCAGGCGGTCGCTCTCGCCAAGGCGGTCAAATACAAGAGCGCCGGCACGGTCGAGTTCATCGTCGACAAGAACCGCAAGTTCTACTTCCTCGAGATGAACACCCGCCTGCAGGTCGAGCATCCCGTCACCGAGCTCATCACCGGCCTCGACCTGGTCGAGCTGATGATCCGCGTCGCCGCCGGCGAGAAGCTGCCGCTGCAGCAGAAGGACGTAAAGTTGAACGGCTGGGCTGTCGAGGCGCGCCTCTATGCCGAGGATCCGTTTAGAAACTTCCTGCCCTCGACCGGCCGCCTGGTGAAGTACCGCGAGCCCGCGGCCGGGCCGGACGTGCGCGTCGATACCGGCGTCTACGAAGGCGGCGAGATCTCGATGTTCTACGATCCGATGATCGCCAAGCTCTGCAGCTACGGCAAGACGCGCATGGACGCGATCGAGCGCATGCGCCGGGCGCTCGACGAGTTCTACGTCCGCGGCGTGTCGCACAACGTGCCGTTCCTGGCCGCGCTGATGGCCCATCCGCGCTTCCGCGCCGGCAAGCTCACCACCAACTTCATCGCAGAGGAGTTCAAGGGCGGGTTCACCGCCGCGCACCTGCCGCCCAAGGATCCGGCGGTGCTGGCGGCCGTCGCCGCTGTCGCCGACCGCATCAAGGGCGCGCGGCTGGGCAGCGCCGACGGCGGCCGCGTCGTGATGCTCAACCGCCAGCCGGTGGCGCTCGATGTGACCGGCGCCAATCCTCACTTCACCGTCGAGACCGAGGGCCGCCAGATCGTCGTCCAGACCGACTGGTCGCCGGGCG
>Ga0081539_10003907_pt1 | contig 17341 bp, 16 predicted proteins | sample TabmetS4T2R2_FD_71023 | JGI IMG/M metagenome (GOLD analysis project Ga0081539, IMG submission 71023) | Tabebuia heterophylla rhizosphere microbial communities from the University of Puerto Rico - S4T2R2 | ecosystem: Host-associated > Plants > Roots > Rhizosphere ...
CCGCGCGCTGGCCGTCCCGGTCGGCGTGGCGAGTGCGATCTGGCCGCACGGTCGGTGGCGGTTCGACTTCACCGGCCGCGGCGACCACGCGGGTACGACCCGGATCACCGACCGCCGCGACCCGATGCTCACGTTCGCACACACCGTGCTCGCCGCGAACGAGGAGGCCCGGCTGGCCGGTGCGCACGCCACCATGGGCCGGGTCGAGGCCGAGCCGAACGCCACCAATGCGATCCCCTCGCTGGTGCGCGGCTGGCTGGACGCGCGCGCCGCCGAGGAGTCCACGTTGGACGCCCTGGTCGCAGCCGTGATGAAGGGGGCCGACGAGCGGGCCGGCCGGGACGGCACCGAGGTGTGCGTCACCGCCGAGTCGGTCACCGCGGAGGTCGCCTTCGACACCGCGCTGGCGGCGCGGCTGTCCGGCCTGCTGGGCGGGGTCCCGATCCTGCCGACGGGCGCCGGGCACGACGCGGGTGTGCTCTCCGCCCTGGTGCCCGCCGCGATGCTCTTCGTCCGCAACCCGACCGGGGTGTCGCACTCCCCCGCGGAGCACGCCGACGACGCCGACTGCGCCGCCGGTGTCGAGGCACTGGCCACCGTGCTGGGGGACCTCACATGACCGGCTACCACGCCGAGTACGCCTGGATCGCCGGCGCTGTCGCCCGGGACGTGCTGATCGAGGTGGCCGAAGGCCGGATCACCGCGGTGACGCCGGACGCGCCGCCGGCCGGCGAGCGCCTGTCCGGGCTGGTGCTGCCCGGCTTCGCCAACGCCCACTCGCACGCGTTCCACCGCGCGCTGCGCGGCCGCACCCACGGCGGCCGGGGCAGCTTCTGGAGCTGGCGCGACCAGATGTACGCGGTCGCCGGCCGGCTCGATCCGGACAGCTACTTCCGGCTCGCCCGGGCCGTCTACGCCGAGATGGCGCTGGCCGGCATCACCGCGGTCGGCGAGTTCCACTACCTGCACCACGGCCCGGACGGCGTGCCCTACGCCGAGCCCAACGCGATGGGCCACGCGCTGATCGCGGCCGCCCGGGAGGCGGGCATCCGGATCACCCTGCTCGACACGCTCTACCTGACGTCCGGTGTGGACGGCAAGCCGCTGGAGGGGGTGCAGCGTCGGTTCGGCGACGGCGATCTCGACGGCTGGTCCGAGCGGACCGAGCGCCTGCGCGCCGAGCCGCACGCCCGCATCGGAGCCGCCCTGCACTCGGTCCGGGCCGTCCCGGCCGAGGTCATGGCGACCTTCGCCGTCCGCACCGACGGCCAGCCGGTGCACGTCCACCTCTCCGAGCAGCGAGCCGAGAACGAGCAGTGCCAGGCCGTGCACGGCTGCTCCCCCACCGAGCTGCTCGACCGGCACGGCGTGTGGCAGCCGGCCACGGTCGCGGTGCACGCCACCCACCTGTCCGCGCGCGACATCGAGGTCCTCGGTGGCCGGCACGTGTGCTTCTGCCCCACCACGGAGCGCGACCTCGCCGACGGCATCGGCCCGGCCCACCGGCTGGCCGGCGTGGGCGCACGGCTGAGCCTGGGCAGCGACAGCCACGCGGTCATCGACCCGTTCGAGGAGATCCGCGGGTTGGAGATGAACGAGCGGCTGGCCACCGAGCGGCGCGGGCATTTCGCCCCTGCCGAGTTGCTCGAGGCCGCGGCCGACCACGCGGCGATCGGCTGGCCGGACGCCGGGGAGATCGCGGTGGGCCGGCGCGCCGACCTGGTTGCGGTTGCGCTCGATTCGGTCCGTACCGCCGGAGCCGCCCCCGATCAGGCGGTGTTCGCTGCCACCGCGGCCGACGTCACGCGCGTGATCGTGGACGGCCGGACGGTCGTCGCCGGCGGGCGGCACGCCACGATCGACGTCTCTCGTGCGCTGATGGAGGCGATATGAGCCTGCTCATCGACGACATCGGCGAGCTGGTCACCAACGACGAGACGGGCGCGGGCCCCTTGGGCATCCTGCGAGATGCGGCCGTGGTGACCGACGGCGAGCGCATCGCCTGGATCGGGCCGGCCGCCCGGGCGCCGCAGGCGGACACCCGGATCGACGCGGCCGGGGCGGCGGTGCTGCCGGGCTTCGTGGACAGCCACGCGCACCTGGTCTTCGCCGGCGACCGGGCGGCCGAGTTCGCGGCGCGGATGGCCGGCGAGGCGTACACCGGCGGCGGCATCCGGACCACGGTGGCCGCCACCCGGGCGGCGACCGACGACGAGCTGCTGCGCGCGGCCGGGCGCCTGGTCGCCGAGGCCCGGCGGCAGGGCACCACCACCGTCGAGATCAAGAGCGGGTACGGGCTGACCGTGGCCGACGAGGCGCGGTCGCTGCGCATCGCCGGGCAGCTGACCGGCGAGACCACGTTCCTCGGCGCGCACGTGGTGCCGGCGGGCGCCGATCCGGACGAGTACGTCGACCTGGTCCGCGGGCCGATGCTGGACGCCTGTGCCCCGTACGCGAAATGGGTCGACGTCTTCTGCGACCGCGGCGCGTTCGACGGTGCACAGGCCCGCGCGGTCCTCGAGGCCGGCGCGAAGCGCGGCCTCGGTGTGCGCGTCCACGCCAACCAGCTGGCCGCCGGCCCGGGCGTGCGGCTCGCGGTCGAGCTGGGCGCGGCGAGCGCGGACCACTGCACGCACCTGACGCCGGCCGACGTGGACGCGCTGGCCGGCTCGGCGACCGTGGCCACCCTGCTGCCCGGCGCCGAGTTCTCCACCCGGTCGTCCTACCCGGACGCGCGGCCTCTGCTCGACGCGGGCGTCCGGGTCGCTCTCGCCACCGACTGCAACCCCGGTTCCTCGTACACGTCGTCCATGCCGTTCTGCATCGCCCTCGCCGTACGGGAAATGCGCATGACGCCGGCCGAGGCTGTGTTCGCGGCGACCGCCGGCGGCGCGCTCGCCCTGCGCCGCGACGACGTCGGCCGGCTGCGGCCCGGCGCCAAGGCCGACCTGACGGTGCTCGACGCGCCGTCTTACCTGCACCTGGCCTACCGGCCGGGAGTACCCCTGATCCGAACCGTTCTGCACAACGGAGTGCCGCAATGCTAGTCACCGTTCAGCCCACCGGCGTCACCCCCGCCGACGTCCTCGCCGTCGCCCGCGGCGACGCGCGCGTCGAGCTGGCCGCCGCCACCGTCGACGCGATGGCCGCCAGCCGCGCGATCGTGGACCACATCGAAGCCTCCGGCCGCCCGGTGTACGGCGTATCCACCGGCTTTGGGGCGCTGGCGAACACGAAGATCGAGTCCGAACGCCGGGCCGAGCTGCAGCACGCGCTGATCCGCTCGCACGCGGCCGGCGTCGGCGCCCCGATGCCGCGCGAGGTGGTCCGGGCCATGATGCTGCTGCGGCTGCGGTCACTCGCGCTCGGCCGGTCCGGGGTCCGCCCGACGCTGGCTCAGGGCCTGGCCGACCTGCTCAACCACGACATCACCCCGTGGGTGCCGGAGCACGGCTCGCTCGGCGCCTCCGGCGACCTGGCGCCACTGGCGCACTGCGCGATCGTGCTGCTCGGAGAGGGCTGGGTGCTCGGCAAGGACGGTGCCCGGGTGGGCGCGGCCGAGGCGCTGCACGCGGCCGGGCTGCGGCCGCTCGACCTGGCCGCCAAGGAGGGCCTCGCGCTGATCAACGGCACCGACGGCATGCTCGGCATGCTGCTGCTCGCGATCGACGACGCCGGGCACCTGTTCACCATGGCCGACGTGACCGCGGCACTGGCGATCGAGGCGATGCTGGGCTCGGAGCGCCCGTTCCGGCCCGAGCTGCACGAGATCCGGCCGCACCCGGGCCAGGCGGCCTCCGCCGCGAACATCCGCACCCTGCTGCAGGGGTCGGCCATCATGGACTCGCACCGCGACAACCTGGTGCACGCCGTGCAGGACGCGTACTCGATGCGCTGCGCGCCGCAGGTGGCCGGCGCCGCCCGGGACACCCTCGATTTCGTCCGCACGGTGTGCGCCCGGGAACTGGTGTCCGTCGTGGACAATCCGGTGGTGCTCCCCGACGGCCGGGTGGAGTCGACCGGCAACTTCCACGGAGCACCGCTCGGTTTCGGGGCGGACTTCCTGGCCATCGCCGCGGCCGAGGTGGGCGCGATCGCCGAGCGCCGGGTGGACCGGCTGCTCGACGTGACCCGGTCCCGCGACCTGCCGCCGTTCCTCTCCCCCGACGCCGGCGTCAACTCCGGCCTCATGATCGCGCAGTACACCGCCGCGGGCATCGTCGCGGAGAACCGCCGGCTCGCGGCGCCCGCCTCGGTGGACTCGTTGCCGACCAGCGGCATGCAGGAGGACCACGTCTCGATGGGCTGGGCCGCGGCCCGCAAGCTCCGTACCGTGCTGGACAACCTGACCAGCCTGCTGGCCGTGGAGCTGCTGAGCGCCGTCCGGGCGCTGCAGCTGCGCGCACCGCTGACCCCCTCGCCGGCGGGCCGGGCGGCGATCGCCGCGGTCGCTCCGTTCGCCGGCGAGCCCGGGCCGGACAGGTTCCTCGCCCCGGTGCTGGAGCAGGCCCGGGCCGTGGTCGCCGGCCACGGCCTGCGCGAGCGGATCGAGACGGAGGTCGGCGCCCTGCGGTGAAATCGGGTGCGGGGCGTGCCGCCGCCGCGCTAGCTTCGCTCATGGCCGAGGACGATTTCACCGCGATCGAGCAGCGCTGGCGACCGGTGTGGGAGCGGCTCGGCCTCTTCGCGGCCGAGCCCGGCGGCGACCGGGAGCGGCGCTACCTGCTCGACATGTTCGCCTATCCCTCCGGCGACCTGCACATGGGCCACGCCGAGGCGTACGCGATCGGCGACGCCATCGCCCGCTACTGGATCCAGCGGGGATACCACGTGCTGCATCCGGTCGGCTGGGACTCGTTCGGCCTGCCCGCGGAGAACGCCGCGATCCGGCGCGACCAGCACCCGGCCGAGTGGACGTACGCGAACATCGCCACCCAGGCCGAGACGTTCCGGCGGTACGCGGTCTCCATCGACTGGGGCACCCGCCTGCACACCAGTGACCCGTCGTTCTACCGCTGGACACAATGGCTCTTCCTGCGATTCTTCCGGCGGGGCCTGGCGTACCGGCGGCGGGCCGACGTGAACTGGTGTCCCGTCGACCAGACGGTGCTCGCCAACGAGCAGGTGATCGCGGGGCGCTGCGAGCGCTGCGGCAGCGAGGTGACCCGGCGCGAGCTGACCCAGTGGTTCCTGCGCATCACCGCGTACGCCGACCGCCTGCTCGACGACATGGCGTCGCTGGCCGGGCACTGGCCCGAACGGGTGCTGACCATGCAGCGCAACTGGATCGGCCGGTCCACCGGAGCGTACCTGGACTTCGACGTGGACGGCCGGACCGTTGCCGTCTTCACCACCCGGCCCGACACGGTGCCCGGTGCGACGTTCCTCGTGGTGGCGGCGGACGCGGAGCTCGCGGCCGAGCTGTGCGAGCCGGCCCGGCGGGCGGAACTGGACGGGTACGCGGAAAGCAGCCGGCGGGCGACCGAGATCGACCGGACGGCGGCCGGACGGCCGAGGACGGGCGTCTTCCTGGGCCGGTACGCGGTGCATCCGTTCACGGGTGCGCGGCTGCCGGTGTGGGCGAGCGACTACGTGCTTCCCGGCTACGGCAGCGGGGCGATCATGGCGGTGCCGGCACACGACGACCGGGACCGGGAGTTCGCGGAGGCGTTCGGCCTGCCGATCGTCCCGGTGCCGGGTGCCGACGACCCGGCCGTACGGGACGCCGCCGCCGCGCGGGTCGTCGAGGAGGCGGTGGCCCGCGGTGCCGGCCGGCCGGCCGTGACGTACCGGCTGCGCGATTGGCTGGTGTCCCGGCAGCGGTTCTGGGGCTGCCCCATCCCGATCGTGCACTGCCCGGCGTGCGGCGAGGTCCCCGTGCCCGACGACCAGCTGCCGGTCCGCCTGCCCGACCTGCGCGGCGCCGCGCTCGCCCCGCGCGGCGTCTCCCCGCTGGCCGCCGCCCGGGACTGGGTGCAGGTCGCGTGCCCGGCGTGCGGCGGCCCGGCCGAGCGGGACACCGACACGCTCGACACCTTCGTCGACTCATCCTGGTACTTCCTGCGGTACTGCTCCCCCGACTACGAGGACGGCCCGTTCGACCCGGAGGCGGCGCGCGGCTGGGCACCGGTGGATCAGTACATCGGGGGCATCGAGCACGCCATCCTGCACCTGCTCTACGCCCGCTTCGTCACCAAGGTGCTGCACGATCTCGGCCTGATCGACTTCACCGAGCCGTTCCGGGCGCTACTCACCCAGGGGCAGGTGATCCTGAACGGTGCGGCCATGAGCAAGTCCAAGGGCAACATGGTCCATCTGGGCGAGCAGCTGGACGCGTACGGGGTGGACGCGGTCCGGCTGACCATGATCTTCGCGGGCCCTCCCGAGGACGACATCGACTGGGCCGACGTGTCGCCCTCGGGCTCGGTGCGCTTCCTGCGACGCGCGCGGCGCCTCGCCGGCGACGTCACGTCCCCGCCCGGCACCGACCCCGCGACCGGCACCGACGCTCTGCGCCGCAGCACCCACCGCCTGCTGCGGGTCATCACCGGCCTGATCGAGGCGCGGCGGCTCAACGTGGCCCTCGCCCGCGTCATGGAGCTGGTCAACGCGGCACGCAAGGCCGTCGACGAAGGGCTGGCCGCCGACCCGGCGGTGCGCGAGGCGACCGAGGCGATCGCGGTGGTGCTGTCGCTGTTCGCCCCCTACACCGCCGAGGAGATGTGGGCACGCCTCGGCCACCCACCCGGCGTCGCCCGGGCCGGCTGGCCGGCGATCGATCCGGAGCTCGCCGCGGAGCCGACGGCGGTCTGCGCCGTCCAGGTCAACGGCAAGGTCCGCGCCCGGCTCGAAGTTCCCACGGACATCACCGAGCCGGAGTTGGCCGCGCTGGCACTGGCGTCTCCCGCCGCGCGGGACCTGACCGTGACCAGAACCGTCGTGCGCCCGCCCAAGCTGGTCAATCTGGTAGCCGCGACGTCCCGGCGGTGACGGCTCAGCCGGGAAGCTCCTTGGCGATCACCTTGGACAGCTCGCGGAACGCCTTGCCGCGGTGGCTGATCGCATCCTTCTCGGCCGGGCTCAGCTCCGCGTTGGTGCGGTCCTGGCCGTCGCCCTGGAAGATCGGGTCGTACCCGAAGCCGCCCTCGCCGCGCCGGCCGCGCAGGATCCTGCCGGTCTGGCGGCCCTCGACAAGGTGCTCCCGGCCGTTGGGCAGCACGAGCGCGGCGGCGCACACGAAGGCACCGCCGCGGTGCTCGTCCGGCACGTCGCTGATCTGGGCGAGCACGAGCTCCAGGTTGGCCAGGTCGTCGCCGTGCCGGCCGGCCCACCGGGCGCTGAACACGCCCGGCATGCCGTTGAGCGCGTCCACGGCGAGCCCGGAGTCGTCGGCCACCGTCGGCAGGCCGGTCCGGGACACGCCCTCGCGCGCCTTGATCAGCGCGTTCTCGCCGAACGTCAGGCCGGTCTCCGGCACGTCCGGATAGCCGTCGATGTCGGCCAGGCCGATCAGGGCGACCCGGCTGGTCCCGAGAGCGTCATCCAGGATCCGTTGCAGCTCGGCCAGCTTCTTCTGGTTCGCGGTGGCGAGCAGCAGCTTCGCGCTCACGACGCGAGCGCCTTCTGCTGGGCGGCGGCGAGCTCGGCACAGCCGACCAGGGCGAGATCGAGCAGCGCGTCCATCTGGTCCCGCCGGAACACCCCGTTCTCCCCGGTGCCCTGCACCTCGACGAAGTCGCCGTCACCAGTGCACACCACGTTCATGTCCACGTCGGCCGCGACGTCCTCGTCGTACATCAGGTCGAGGCGCGGCTCGCCGTCGATGATCCCCACGCTCACCGCCTGGATCGAGCGGTGCACGACCCGGTCCACCTTGCCGGCCAGAGACTTGCGGTCGGCGAGCCAGCTCACGGCGTCGACGAGTGCCACGTATGCCCCGGTGATCGCCGCGGTCCGGGTCCCTCCGTCGGCCTGCAGCACGTCGCAGTCGAGCACGATCGAGTTCTCGCCGAGCGCCTTGAGGTCGATGCAGGCCCGCAGGCTGCGCCCGATGAGCCGGGAGATCTCCTGGGTGCGGCCGCCCACCCGGCCCTTGACGCTCTCCCGGTCCCCGCGCGTGTTCGTGGCCCGGGGCAGCATCGCGTACTCCGCCGTGAGCCAGCCCAGCCCGGAGCCTTTGCGCCAGCGGGGCACGCCCTCGGTGACGCTCGCCGTGCAGAGCACCCGGGTGTTGCCGAATTCGACGAGCACCGAGCCCTCCGGGTGGATGCTCCATCGCCGGGTCAGGGTCACCGGTCGCAGTTGATCGGCCGCTCGGCCGTCGGGACGTGCCATGCCCGTACCTTATGCGCACCGGCGAGCGCCCGCTCCGTCCCCCTCGCGCCCTCGACCGTCGGCACCGCCGCGGATCACGCGTACCGCGGCCGCCCGGCTTCGTCCACCGCCGGGCGGGGCACTGCCGGGCGCAGTACCGCCGCCGGGTGCCGCCGCCCGGTCGCGGGTACCCCGGCCGCGACCGTCTCCGGCAGCGCGCCGTGCGCCCGCAGGAAGCCGTCCACCGCCCGCGGCCAGCCGAACCCCTCCGCGCGGGCGCGGGCCGCGGCACGGCGGTCCCGCTCGGGCCGGTCCATCAGGGCGCGTACCCCGTCGGCGAACGCCTCCGGGGTGCCCGCGACCGCCACGCCGGCGTCGCCGACCACCTCGGGCAGGGCGCCGGCGGCGTTGACCACGACCGGCGTACCGCAGGCCAGCGCCTCCAGCGCGGCCAGACCGAACGTCTCCACCGGGCCGGGCGCCACCACCACGTCGGCGCTGGCGAGCAGCGCGGCGACCGCGGAGCGGTCGGCGATGTGGCCGGCGAACCGTACCGGCAGCCGTGCCGCCCGGTAGGCCAGCGCCGCCCGCCGGGTGCCGTCGCCCGCCATGACGAGGACGGCGGGCACCTTGCCGGCGCGCAGCGCGGCGACCGTGTCCACCGCGAGCTCCGGCCGCTTCGCCGCGGAGAGCCGGCTGCAGAAGACGACGAGCAGCTCGTCGGGGCGGGCGTAGCAGGCCCGCACGGCGGCGTCGGCGCGGCGCGGATGGAATTCCTCGAGGTCGACGCCGAGCGGGACCTCGACGAGGTTCGGCACGCCCAGGCGGCGGAACTCGGCGGCGGCGAACGCCGTCGTGCAGACGATCTCGTCGAATGTCTCGGCGGTGCGCAGGTTGAGCCGGTCGGCGAGCGCGTCCCGCTTCGGCATGCCCCACACGCCGAGCAGCCCGGCCAGGCTCTCGTGCGAGACCATCATCGATCCGACACCGCGCTGCCGGGCCCACTGGCCGGTCCAGCGCAGAGTGGCCCGGTCGGAGACCTCGATCCGGTCGGGTTCGAGGTCGTCGAGGAGCTTCGTGAGCTCGCGCCGCCCCGCCATGACGCGGTAGCCGCCGGTGCGCGGCAGCGGGGCGCTGGGCAGGGTGATCACGCGGCCCTGCGAGGTCATCCGGTCGGAGCGCTCCCGGCCGGGGACGATGAGCACCGCCTCGTGCCCGGCGGCCTGGTAGCCCTCGCCGAGGTTCCGCAACGCGGTTCGCAGCCCACCGGAGTGGGTGGTCACGAAGTTGGCCAGGCGAACGATGCGCATGCAGCAAACTCCAAGATCACGATCGGGTCGTGGCGACGGTGCTCGATCCGTGCCGAGCCCTTGGGGCTTAGAGATCGTAGCGGGCACCCGCCCGGACCACCTCAACCGGTCCCGTGTACGCCGCCGCGGCGGCATCCGCGATGGCGGCCTCGGAGAACCAGGCCGGTATCAGATGCGTGAGCAACAACCGCCGCACGTCGGCCTTGGTCGCCGCCTCACCCGCCTCCCGCCCGGTCAGGTGCAGGCCCGGCGGGTTCTCCACACCGTCGAGATAGCTCGCCTCACAGAGGAACAGGTCGGCCCCGGCGGCGAGCCGGATCAGCGGCTCGCAGGGTGCGGTGTCCGAGGAGTACGCGATCACGTTGCCCTCGTGCTCGATCCGCAACCCGTAGGTCTCGATCGGGTGATTGACCCGGTCCGCGGTGACGGTGAGCGGGCCGAGGGGGAACGTGCCCGGCTGCAGTCCGTAGAAGGTGTACACATCGTCGAGCGGCTCGTTGTCGGGGCCGTACGCGGCGGCGATCCGCTCCGCGGCGCCGAGCGGAGCGTAGACCGGCACCGGCGGCCGCGCGCCGGCCGGGTCGTAGCGGCGCACCACTATGTACGTGCAGGCGTCGAGCATGTGGTCGCCGTGCAGATGGGTCAGGACGATCGCGTCGACGCTGTTCAGGTCGGAATAGCGCTGCAGCCCGGACATCGAACCCGAGCCGAAGTCGATCAGCAGCCGGAAGCCCTCGGCCTCCACGAGGTAGGCGGAACAGGCCGACTCGGGGCCGGGAAAACTGCCGGCACAGCCGAGAACGGTCAGTCGCATGCGGGTCCCTCTGGCTCACGCTGGGTCGTCCACGCCCCGCCGGACCGGTCCGTGGTGAAGTCTGCAGACCAGTCAATCACGGAGCGAAGCGTACGCCGGGACCTGCGCACCGCGTAAACGTCTGATCCTTTTGTCGCTAAATCGACAACGTACATCACATGGTGCCCCAGAGCAGGCATTCACGCATTTCCCGTTACGTCCGGTGAGTCGTTCCCGTTGCACAAAGTGAGGACTTCTGGATACCGAACAGACGGAGGCAGCGTGACGACGGTCGAGCGGAGCCGCACCACGCCTACCGGGGCGGCGGAAATCATGCCCTTCGGCGGCTGGGAAGCCACCGAAGACGACGCCGTTTCCGGTGACAGCGAGGCACTCTTCCGCTTTCCCGCCGCGGACGATCCGGCACCCGGCACCGCCCGCCTGCTGGTGATGTCGCTCTACGCTGCCGCGCTCGGCGTGGCCGGGATCGGCGTCGGGATCCGGGCGATGATCACCGTGATCGGCGGGGCGCCGTTCTGGTACGTACCGTCGCTGGCGTCCTTCGGCCTGCTCAGTGTGGGCCTGGCGGTGGCTTCGTTCCTCTCGATCCACCGCCCGGCACTGCCCTGGCTGCTGCTGGCCGCCGCCACCCTCCCGCTGGTGGCAGACGTCCTGCTGGCCGCGCTGTACTGACCGGCGCCCTACGCCCAGAGCTGGCCTTCCAACGCCTCCTCGGCGTCGTTGAGGGTGCCGCCGTACGCGCCGGTCGACAGATATTTCCAGCCGCCGTCGCAGACCACGAACGCCACGTCGGCGCGCTTGCCGGCCCGGACCGCCTCGTGTGCCACGGCGAGTGCCGCGTGCAGGATCGCGCCGCTGGAGAAGCCGGCGAAGATGCCCTCGACCTCCACCAGTTGCCGGGTCCGAAGCACGGCGTCCCGGGTGCCCACCGAGAAGCGACGGTCCAGCACCGTGGCGTCGTACAGCTCGGGCACGTATCCCTCGTCGATGTTGCGCAGGCCGTAGACCAGCTCGCCGTAGCGCGGCTCGGCCGCGACGATCTGGATGCCTTCGACCTTCTCCTTGAGGTACCGGCCGGTACCCATGAGCGTGCCGGTGGTGCCGAGACCGGCCACGAAGTGGGTGATCGTCGGCAGGTCGTGCAGCAGCTCGGGACCGGTGGTCTCGTAGTGCGCCCGGGCGTTGGCCGGATTCCCGTACTGGAACAGCATCTTCCAGTCCGGATGGTCGGCGGCGATCTGCTTGGCGGTCGCCACGGCCTGGTTGGAACCGCCCGCGGCCGGCGAGAAGATGATCTCCGCGCCGTACATGCGGAGCAGCTGCACCCGCTCGGCCGAGACGTTCTCCGGCATCACGCAGACCAGGCGGTAGCCGCGCAGCTTGGCGACCATGGCCAGGGAGATGCCGGTGTTGCCGCTGGTCGGCTCGAGGATGGTGTCGCCGGAGCGCAGGTGGCCGGACTCCTCGGCCTCGCGCACCATGAACAGCGCCGGCCGGTCCTTGATGCTGCCGGTCGGATTGCGGTCCTCGAGCTTGGCCCACAGCCGTACCGGCGGTGCCCCGTCGGGCACCGCGGGAGAGAGCCGGGGCAGGCCGACCAGCGGCGTGCCGCCGCAGGCCTCGAGCAGGCTCTCGAAACGAGCCACGACGATTACCGCTTCGACGAGAAGCGCGCGTTGCCCTGGCTGCTCAGCAGCGCCGCGGCGACCGCGAAGCCCAGGGCACCGCCGGCGACGGCCGGCAGGATGGTGATCGAGTCACCGTCGTTGAGCTTGGCGTCCAGCGCGCCGAGGAAGCGGACGTCCTCGTCGTTGACGTAGATGTTGACGAACCGGTGCAGGCCGCCCTCGGGCGTGATCAGCCGGCCCTTGAGGCCGCTGTGCCGGGCGTCCAGGTCGTCGATGAGTGCGGCCAGCGTGTCGCCGGATCCGTCGACGGTCTTGGCGCCGCCGGTGTAGCTGCGCAGGATGGTGGGGACGCGAACTTCGATAGCCATGACTGTGATGCTCCTGATGTAAGGGTCGAACTCGGGCAGGTCAGACGAGGTCGTTGATCAACGACACTCGTAGAAGACCGACACGGGGCTCTGCCCGAACATGTACGACTGCACGGCACCCACACTCACGCGTCCACCGTCGCATCCACGATGTTGATCTCTTCCTCGGCCACCGCACCGTCCACGATGCGGAACGACCTGATCTCCGCCGAGGCCGGCTCGCGGGTCGAGACCAGCAGGTAGTGGGCGCCCGGCTCGCCGGCGAAGGAGATGTCGGTGCGCGACGGGTAGGCCTCCGTCGCGGTGTGCGAGTGGTAGATGACCACCGGCTCCTCGTCGTTGTCGTCCATCTCGCGCCACACCCGCAACTGCTCGAGGGAGTCGAACTCGTAGAACGTCATCGACCGGGCGGCGTTGTCCATCGGGATCAGCCGGGTCGGCAGGTCGCTGCCGGCGGGCCCGGCGACCACACCACAGGCCTCGTCGGGGTGGTCCCGGCGAGCGTGGGCGACGATCGCGTCGACGATCGCGCTGTCGATGGTCAGCACGCGTTCACATTACCGTGAGATGTCACCGAACCGGACGTGGCCGTGCACACACCCGTCCGGTCATTCCATCTCCGGCAGCGCGTTGAGCAGGGATTCCTGCAGGTAGCCGAGGTACGCGTAGACGCTCAGCTGGAACACCCGGCTCGAGCCCGGGTCCTGCAGCACCGCCTTGTCCAGCTCGTCGCCGAGATCGGTGTCGGCCCGGATGCCGAGCCGGGTGCCCATCGCCAGCCGGGCGTCGTTGATCGCCCGCAGCCACGCCTCGGCGGCCTCGACGTCGAGGCGTACCTCGCCCTCGCCCTCGTCCGGCAGCGCCGCGAGGATCGCGCCCGCCTGATCGATCTTGCCGGTCTTCAGCTCGCCCTCGGTGTACTGACGGAACTCGGCCGAGTCCGCCGGGCGGTCCGGATAGATGTCGGGGAAAAGCCGGGCGACGACCGGATCGCTGTGATCCATGCCGTCGGTCAACAGCCCGACCACCTCGCCGGCGACCTTGCGCAACACGCGCACCTCGTCGACGGCGAGGGTGGCCACGGCTTGGCCGCCGTTGCGTCGGAACATCTGTGCTCTCCCAGCGGTGTCAGGCCCGGTCCACCGTCGCCCAGAGACCGTATCCGTGCAGCTGATTGGCGTCCATTTCCATCCGCTCCCGGGCGCCGGTGGAGACCACCGCCTTGCCCTTGTGGTGCACGTCCAGCATCAGCTTCTCGGCCTTCTCGCGGCTGTAGCCGAAGAGCTTCTGAAATACCCAGGTCACGTACGACATCAGGTTGACCGGATCGTCCCAGACGATGGTCACCCACGGCCGGTCGTCGGCCGGTGCCTCCTCGATCTCCGGCGTCTCGACGGGAGCAACCTGTGGCAACGCCATGCCCACCATGGTGCCACCGGATTCGCCGCATCGGTGAACCGGACCGCCGAACGGCAGGTCAATGCGTCCTTAGTAAGGGGCCGTCCGGGGCAATAGGGTGGGTACGTGAACTCCTTCGCGCCCGTGCTCCTGACCGACCAGTACGAGCTGACCATGGTCAGCGCCGCCCTCCGGGACGGTACGGCGGACCGCCGCTGCGTCTTCGAGGTGTTCGCCCGCCGCCTGCCGGCCGGCCGGCGGTACGGCGTGGTCGCCGGTCCGGGCCGGCTGGTGGAGCTGATCCGCGACTTCCGGTTCACCGGCACCGAGATCGACTTCCTGCGGCGCGCCGGCTTCGTCGAGGAGCGGGCCATCGCCTGGCTGGCCGACTATCGGTTCCGCGGTGACATCGAGGGGTACGCGGAGGGCGAGCTGTTCTTCCCCGGCTCGCCGATCCTCACCGTCTCCGGGACGTTCGCCGAGTGCGTGCTGCTCGAGACGCTGATCCTCTCGGTGCTCAACCACGACAGCGCGATCGCCGCCGCCGCGGCCCGCATGGTCACCGCGGCCCGCGGCCGGCCGATCATCGAGATGGGTTCGCGGCGTACGCACGAGGCGGCCGCCGTCGCCGCCGCCCGGGCGGCCTATCTCGCCGGCTTCGCCTCGACCTCCAACCTCGCCGCCGGCGAGCGGTACGGCATTCCCACCACGGGCACCTCGGCGCACGCCTTCACGCTGCTGCACGACGACGAGCCGGCCGCCTTCGCCTCCCAGGTGGCGACGCTCGGCAAGAACACCACGCTGCTGGTCGACACGTACGACATCGCTCAGGGCATCCGCAACGCGATCGCGGTGGCCGGGCCCGACCTGCGCGCCGTCCGGATCGACTCGGGTGACCTGTCAATACTCGCCGACCAGTCCCGCGAGCTGCTCGACTCGCTCGGGGCGACCGACACGAAGATCATCGTTTCGGGCGACATGGACGAGTACTCGATCGCCACGCTCGCCGCCGAGCCGGTCGACATGTACGGCGCCGGCACCGCGGTAGTGACCGGCTCCGGCGCGCCCACCGCCGGCCTGGTCTACAAACTCGTCGAGGTCGAGGGGCGGCCGGTGGTCAAGCGCTCGGAGAACAAGGCCACGGTGGGCGGCCGCAAGACCGCCGTACGGCGGCACAAGCCCACCGGCACGGCGACCGAGGAGATCGTGATGTCCCAGGGCGTACCCGATCACCGGCCCAACGACCGACTGCTGCAGCGTTCGTTCGTCGCCGGCGGCGAGATCGTCGAGCCGCCCACACTGCGGGAATCCCGGGAACACCTTCGGCAGTGTCTCATCTCGATACCGTGGGAGGGCTTGAAGCTTTCGGCCGGTGACCCGGCCATTCCCGTCACCATCGTCCCGACCGCTTGAGGGGTGGGTTCCGGTGTCCCGTGCACTGATCATCGTCGACGTCCAGAACGACTTCTGCGAGGGCGGCTCGCTGCCCGTCACCGGCGGCGCGGCCGTCGCCGCCGGCATCTCGCTGGTGCTCGACCGGGCCGGCGCCAGGTGGAACCACGTGGTGGCCACCAAGGACTGGCACATCGACCCGGGCCCGCACTTCAGCGACCACCCGAACTATCTCGACACCTGGCCGGCCCACTGCGTGGCGGGCTCGCCGGGCGCCGACTTCCACCCGGAGCTGCACACCGCACGTATCGAGGCGGTGTTCCACAAAGGTGAACACCAGGCGGCGTACTCCGGCTTCGAGGGACACACCAAGAACGGCGAGAGCCTGGCCGCCTGGCTGCGCCAGCGCGGGGTGACCGAGGTCGAGGTGGTCGGCATCGCCACCGACCATTGCGTACGGGCGACCGCGCTGGACGCCAAGGCCGAGGGCTTCGAGACGACGGTGCTGCTGGATCTGACCGCCGGAGTCTCGCCGGGCACCACCGACGCGGCGCTCGAGGAGTTCCGGACGGCGTCGATCGCGACGACCGGCGAGCCGGTGGTGGCACCGGGCGGCTGAGCTGTGTCCGGCCTCACCTGCCGGCTTTTCCCTGGTGGCCCGCGCCGGGCCGCCGGCGGTTCGGGCATTCGTCCATACTCGCCGGATTCGTACCCGCAAAGCCGTTCGTCTTTTGTCATACCCCCGGGGCAGGATGTGCCCCGGAGGTCAGGAACCAGATGCTGTTGAAGCCTTACCGTGAAACCCTCGCGCTCCCCGGGATTCCGTCGCTGCTCGTCGTGGCGACGCTCGCGCGTATCCCGATCGCGGCGGGCGCGGTCGTCCTGACCCTGCACGTCGTTCAGGATCTCGGCCGCGGTTACGGCGCGGCCGGCCTGATCGGCGCCGCGTTCACGGTCGGCGGCTCGCTCGGCGCGCCGGTGATGGGCCGGCTCATCGACCAGCGCGGGCTGCGGCCGGTCCTGGTGCTGACCACGGTCGCCGAGGTGGTCTTCTGGGGCGCGGGGCAGGCGGTGCCGTACTGGTCGCTGCTCGCCCTCGCGCTCTTCGGCGGCTTCCTGGCGCTGCCGGCCTTCGCGGTGGCCCGGCAGTCGATCGCGGCGCTGACCGACGAGTCGCACCGGCTGCCCGCGTTCGCCCTCGATTCGATCACCACCGAGATCTCGTTCATGGCCGGACCGGCGCTCGGCGTGCTGATCGCCACCAGCGCCGGCTCGCGGACCGCGATGGTCGCGCTCGGCGCCGGCATCCTCCTGGCCGGGATCGGCCTGTGGCTGCTCGATCCGCCGGTCCGGGCCGAGCACGAGGTCGCGACCGCGGCCGGCGAGCGGGTGCCACGCCGCAGCTGGCTCAAGCCGCGCTTCGTCGCGGTGCTCGCCGTGACGATGGCCGCCACGCTGGTGCTGTCGGGCACGGACGTCACCGTGGTCGCCGTGCTGCGGGAGAACGGCGAGCTGTCCTGGACCGGCGTGGTGATGTCGCTGTGGGCGTTCTACTCACTGCTCGGCGGCTTCGCGTACGGCACGATCAAGCGGCGCCTGCCCCCGATCTCCCTGCTGGCGCCGATGGCGGTGCTGACGGTCCTGGTCGGCCTGGGCAGCCAGCACTGGTGGCTGCTGGCCCTGATGCTGATCCCGTGTGGCGCCCTCTGCGCCCCGACGATCACCGCGAGCGCCGACGCGGTGAGCCGGATGACGCCCGCGGGCGCCCGCGGTGAGGCGATGGGCCTGCACAACTCCTCGCTGACCGTCGGCGTCGCGCTGGGCGGCCCGCTCGCCGGCCTCGCCGCCGACACGCTCTCCCCGCCGTGGGGCTTCGCCGCCGTCGGCGGCGTGGGCACGCTGATCGCCCTCGCGGTCCTGCCCGCCGAACTCCGCCGCCGCGCGCCCTCCAGCACCGTCACCCCCGCCGCGCGCCCGCAGCCCGCCGACCCCCGCATCCCCCAGCCCGCCGACGCCCCCGTCCCCCCCCCCGCCGACCCCCCCCCCCCCCCCTCCCCCCGCCCCCCCCTCCCCCCCCCCCCCCCCCCCCCCCCCCCCCCCCCCCCCCGCCCCCCCCCC
>Ga0081539_10003908_pt1 | contig 17336 bp, 14 predicted proteins | sample TabmetS4T2R2_FD_71023 | JGI IMG/M metagenome (GOLD analysis project Ga0081539, IMG submission 71023) | Tabebuia heterophylla rhizosphere microbial communities from the University of Puerto Rico - S4T2R2 | ecosystem: Host-associated > Plants > Roots > Rhizosphere ...
TGCGAACGGCGGGCATGTCGTAATACTCGATGCCGCGGCCGAGCGCATAGGTCAGCATCTTCTCGGTGAAGACGCCGACGAACACCTCCGGACGTTTGGCGATCTCGGCACGCAGGCCCATCACGCCGTCGATGGGAGCGCCGGTGAAGAGCGTGCCTTTCGGATCGATCGGCTGACCTTCGTCCTTCGTCCGCAACCGGCCGGTGCCATCGAAGGTTTCCAGCGCGAACCCGATCGGGTCCATCAGCCGGTGGCAGCCGGCGCACACGGGTGATGCGCGATGCCGTTCCATCCGCTCGCGCAGCGACAGCACGCGACCGTCACCACCGTTGTCCGGCAGTGGCGGGACGTTGGGTGGCGGCGGCTGCGGTGGCACACCGAGCAGGTTGGTCAGGATCCATTTGCCGCGCTCGACCGGTGAGGTGCGGTTCGGATACGACGTGACCGTGAGGATGCTCGCCTGACCGAGCAGGCCGCGGCGCTTCTCGTCGGGAATCTGCACGCGACGGAATCGGCTTCCGTAGACGTCGGGAATGCCGTAGTGACGCGCCAGCCGCTCGTTGATGAAGGTGTAGTCCGCATTCAACAGATCCATCACGCTGCGGTCCTCGCGCATGATGCTGTCGAAGAACAGCTCCGTCTCCTCCTTCATCGCCTGGCGCAGGTTGTCGTCGAAATCGGGGAACGCGCCGAGATCGGGATTCGAACTCTTCAGATTCCGCAGATGCAGCCACTGCTCGGCGAAGTTGTCGATGAGCGTCTTCGAGCGCGGATCGGCAAGCATGCGGCGGACCTGCTGCTCGAGCACCGCCGGGTCCTTCAGTCGTCCTTGTGCGGCAAGCGCCAGCAGCTTCTCGTCGGGCAGGCTGCTCCAGAGGAAGAAGGACAGTCGCGACGCCAGTGCGAGGTCGTCGAGCCGATAGATCTGCGCCGAGCGCGAGGGGGCGGCGAGCGGCGGATCCGTTTCGATGCGGAACAGGAACTCGGGGCTCGCCAGGATGAACTGCAGCGACGCTTCGATACCTCGCTCGAAGCTGCCGCCGGTCTTGCGTCCGTCGCGATAGAACGTCATCAACGTCTCGATCGCGGCGGCATCCACCGGTCGTCGATACGCCTGACGCGCGAGCGTCGACACGATCCGGCGCGCGCACATCTCTTCCTGCGAGGCCGCCACCGGCTTGCACACGAGGATTTTCCGGCGCGACGCGGTGTCGCCCGGACCGGACGCAGCAAACGGTCCCTCGACCGTGAGGCGATCCACCGACGGGTCGCCCATGATGTCGAGACCGTCGACCGTCGTCCGCAGGAACGGCTTGATCAAATCATCACGCGGCGCATGACTCTTCAGCACGGTCGTCGCCCAGATCGTGTGCTCGCCGGCCTTCACCGGCAGCCGGATGGTGAGCCGGCGATCCAGATCGGCGCCGAACGTTCCCGGGTTCTCCGCCATGCGACTGAAGTCGTCGCGTCCACCGGCGGTCGTGCTCTGGATCCGTGCGCCATCGAGCGCGATCTCGATCTCGTGCGGATCTTCCATGCCGCGCATCAGATCGAAGGTGTTCCGCCACAGGCGCAGCTTGATGACGTACTCGCCGTCCACCGGAAACGTGTGCGTGACGAGCATCCCGCCGCGGGTCCCCGGCGGCAGACCCTCGATGTGCTGGTCCTGCGACAGATCCGGACGCACGCGATAGGTCGCCGTACTCGGCGTGAGGGCGGGATTTCCCAGCGCCATCCGGCTGATGTTCCACGACGCCGACAGATAGCGCTCCATCAGCGACGGCGACACCGTCAGCACGTCGGCGATGTTGTCGAACCCGCTGCTCTCATCGTCGGGCGGCAGGAGCGCCGTGGCGTCGATGTCGAGCGCGAGGAGATCGCGAATCGCGTTCGCGTACTCCGCGCGATTCAGACGATGGACCGCGGTGCGACCCGGCCGCGGGCTGGCGGCAGCCGCGCGATCGATCGAGCTCTCCAGGTAGCCGACGAACCCGTCGAGGGTCTCGGCATCCGGTCGCGGCATGCCGGCGGGCGGCATCATGCCGGCGCGGACCTTCCGGATCACCTTCTCCCACGTCACCGCGGACTTCGCAGCGTCGCTCACATCGAGATGCTCGAGCGACAGGTCCGCCGTGCGCGTCCGGTCGTTGTGACAGGTCACGCAGTATCTGGTGACCACGGCCGCATGCGGCGAGGCGCTCGCCGACACCGCAGCCGGCTTGTCCGCCGCCGCCTTAGCGGAGGCGGAACCTTGCGCGGACCCGCTGGAAGCGGCCGCCACCGCGATGAGCCAGAGGACTACGGCTGAGAAGATTCTTGTATGCAAGGGACCAGAGGCGGAATTATCTCATCGAAATGGACAAAATGTCGTCAAAGCAGGCCTGAACCAGATGCTTCATCGACCCACACCGGACCCGCTCGATTGACCGCTGTGCAGGCGTGAGACATACTCGTCTCACACGATGCCAGCCAAGGCTACGGTCCGCGATCTGCGCAACAGTTTTCCGAAGGTCCGTAAACTGATCGAGGAAGAGGGCGAGGTCGTCGTGACCGAACAAGGAAAGCCGCGATATCGCCTGCTCCCGTACACGCCTCCATCCGGCGACACGGTTTCGTCACCGAAGGATTACATGAGCCGGCTGAAGAAGCATCAGGCCCGGCCGTTGAGTCGCGCCACCGCCAAAGCGTTGCACGACGCGAATCGTGGCGTCCGCTGATCGCACGTACGTCGACCCGAGCGCCCTGCTCAAGCTCTATCTCCACGAGCCCGAGTCGGCGGCGATGAGTTCGTGGCGGTCGCGCGCCAGCGGAGCGCTGCCGCTCACGCCGCATGGGCGCCTCGAGATCGTCAATGGTATTTGCCTGGCCATGTTCCGAAAGGCGATCTCCAACGAGGCGATGAGCGATGCGCTTGCCTCTTTCGAAGAAGACGTCAGGGAGAGCAGATACACCGTGGCCGATGTGTCATGGCGCGCGACACTGCGGCGTGCCGCCGATCTCAGCCGCATGCACACGCCAGCCTTTGGGTGCCGGTCTCTGGATGTCCTGCACGTCGCGACGGCGGTGGAGCTCGCACTATCCGACTTCGTGACATTCGACACACGCCAACAGCGGCTGGCGAGGGCCGTGGGCCTCAAGGCGATCGTACCGGTCGACACTGCGACGGGTGAAAAGAAACGTTCGTGAATCTGCGAACGCATCGCCGGTGGCTGGCGGCAATTGCCGCCCTGTTCACGCCGTTCGGCGGGCCGCACATCAGCGACTACCTGCCGATCGGCTTCCTGCTGATCCTCAGGCTGGCGACGGGCCTCGGCAGCGAGAGACCGGATGTCGGGTTCTGGCTCATCGCCGGCGGGCTCTTCGTCGTGAGCTACGGAGGGTGGCTGCTCGTTTTCAGCGTCATCGTCTGGATGCGTCGCCCACCAGCCCGATAACGGTCAACGCGTATATCCGGCCCGCGCCTTGACGTCGACCTTGCGGTTCTTGATCCGCACGGTGAGCGGGTGCCAACCACTGGCCGCCACGTTCGCCGGCGAGAAGCTGACGAGGTATCGCTGGCGGAACTCGTCGAGGATGCGCACGAACGCTGCGCGCACCGCGTCGGTCGACGTGATCTCGATCGCGCCGCCGCCGGTCGCGTCGCTCAATTCGCGCAGGAACAGCCCCTTCGGCAGCGGCGACGTCGACACCGCATAGACGACGGCGTTCGAGCGGCGCGCTGCCTGCAGCACGCGCTCGCCCGGCAACCAGCTCGAAGTATCGACGCCATCGGTGAACGCGAGCACGAGGCCGCGGCCCGCATCGCCATCGAGCAGCGTCACGGCCGTGTAGCAGGCGTCGATCAGCGCGGTCCCGCCCGAGAGCCGCCGCGACGGCTCGATCCGATCGAGCGCCGATTGCACGCGATTCGCATTCGACGTCGGACGTTCGCGCACGCTCACCGCGTCGGTGAACGTCAGCAGCGCCACCTGGTCGTCCGCCTTGACGTTTGCCAGTACCGCCCGTCCCGCGTCACGCAGGTGCTCCAACGCCTCCGCCGAAATGCTGGCGCTGGCATCGAGAGCGATCGCCACGGTCAGCGGAAGCTGCTCGAAACTGACGAAGTCCACCTGCTGCGGAACGCCTGAATCAAGGATGTCGAAGTCGGCCGGGGTGAGATTGCGAACGGGCCTGCCGTTCTCGGTCACGAGGACGTCGACGCGAACCGTTTCGCGACGTGTCGAGAACGTGGCCTGCGGCTGCCTGGCCAAGGCGTCGGCGGAGCGAAGGCTGGCGTGTATCGGCAGGGCGCTCGCGCACAGGGCCGCGACGATGAGCGCCCGCTGCGGGCTCATCGCTCGGCAGCGCGCGGCGTGACGAGCCGCTCGGAGGCTTGCCCAATCAACGCGGTGGCATTGCGGCCGCAGGAGACGAAATAGCTCCACCATGGGTCGCGCGCGTCGTCCTCGTTGTTGTCAGGCAGCAGCAACGGCTCGATGGCGTCGACCGCCTCGCCACGCTTGCCCGAAGCCAATGCGAGCTGACTGAGAGCGAGCCGTGGCGCTTGCGCCCGCGGAACGACCCTCGCTGCCGCCCGATACGCCTCGCGGGCGGCCTGGACGTCGTTCGTCTCTTCGAGGGCCGCACCGAGGAACAACTGCGCGTAATACCGCAGCACCGGTTCGGTCGCTTCCGCCGCGGCGCGACGCAGCTCGATAACGGCCTGCGCCGCGCGATCGATCTGCGTCAGCACCCGTCCGTAATGCACGCGCGCTTCGGCATGGCGCGGATTCAGCTCCAGCGCGCGCTGCAGCAGCGATGCGGCGTCTTTCAGCTCGCCGGACGCCGATCGAACGCGAAGGAACGTCGCCGGTGGAAGCCGCGTGCTCGCAATCGACGACTGCGTCAGCGGCGAGGCGAGCGTCTCGTGCTGGCAGCCGACCAGAAACTGCAGCTCGGGATCGTCGGAGAATCGCGCGAGCGCGCGCTCGGCGTGCGTGGCGTTCCACATGTGGATGGAGGACAACGCCGCCAGCGTCGCGCGATACCACGCAGCAACATCCGGCTCGCGGCCCGTCTTCTTGTCCAGCGCGTTGGCGAGGGTGCGCGCCGCCTCCCAGTGGTCCCCCCTGTTGCGCTCGACGTCCAGGCTCTGGCCGTCCGCGAACCGCAGAATCGTGCCTGTCCCATTGTTGAAGAGCGCGATATCCGTATGGAGGACGACGCCGCGCGCGAGGAGATCGGTGTCGCTCAGCCCCCGGCCGACCACGCGTTCGGCGGCGGCGGCAAGTGCCTCACGCTCGCGTCGCGAATAGCGGATCTCCTGATCGACACGCGGGCTCAACTCGATCGGAACCTGGAACACGCGCGCCCGCGGGTCGCGCATCACTTTGCGGATCGAGGCGATGTCGACAGGCAGGTTCTTGACGACCACCGCCGTCCAGCCGCCGACGAGCGCCACGGCTGCATCGGTCGCGCCAGGCTGATGGGCCAGCACGGCATCGACCCACTCCGCGGCGTGAGCGACGGCGTCCTCAGGGCGAGTGACGATCCGCGCCTGCGCCGCCGCGACGCTCGCGGTGGCGATCAGCCACGCCGCGCCGAGCATCGCGATCCGAGTCACGGAGCGGAGTATATGTCGTTCGGATCGTTCGGGTCGTTCGGGTCGTTCGGGTCGTTCGCGTTCGAATGGCTCAGCGCGAAGCGCGCGAGGCCATCAGGGATTCGAGCAAGATTCGCGAGGCGGGTCCAGCGAACTGGACCCGCTCGGGTCTCACGCATCACGCCGGCAGCGCACCTGGCAGGCCCTTCTCGACCACGAACGACGCAATGGTGCTGATGCCGCCATCATCCGCCTGGGTAACGGCCGGAACGACACGATAGTCGGACCGCCACAGATTCTCACCAACCGAGCAACGTACGTATCCGTGATGGTTGTCCTGGAAGCGCAAATGCGGATTGTTGACGTTGCCGCCAAAGACCGTGTTCAGCGTTCGGTCGCCGCCGCTCGAGATCGACGTGCCGACAAACTCGGTGGCCACGGGTGCCGCATCGAGGTTCACGTAGTCGGGCGGCACGTTGCGGACGAAGTTCGCGTGCACGTCACCGGTAATCACAACCGTGTTCTTGATGGTCCGCTGCTTCAGGAAATCGAGAATCACCTGCCGATCCAGCGGGTAGCCGTCCCACTTTTCGCCACCGAACGTCCGGATGAGCGGGTTGGCGTTGGTATCGTTCGGCGCAAACGGCACTTGATTCGCCAGCACGTTCCAGTCGGTCGTCGATGTGCCGAGGCCGTCGAGCAGCCACGCCTGTTGCGACGCCCCTTCGATCGTCCGCGACGGATCGAGCGCGCTGGGGCAATATCCGTCGACACGATCGCCGAGCACGCACCCCGCCGGTGCCCGGTGCGAGCGGTACTGGCGCGTGTCCAGCACATGGACCAGCAGGCGATCGCCGAATCGCACACGACGATAGAGCTGAAGGTAGGGGCCGACCGGCAACTGTTCCGCGCGCAACGGCATGTTCTCGTAATAGGCCTGATACGCGCGCGCCCGCCGCGCCGCGAAGTCCGGCATATTGTCGGCCGGATCCGCAGGGTTCTCGGGGATGAAGCCCGCGTAGTCGTTTTCGGTCTCATGGTCGTCCCACGTGACCACCCAGGGAAACGCCGCATGGACCGCCCGCAAGTCGGGATCGGATTTGTACAAGCCGTACCGGATCCGGTAATCGTCAAGCGTCGCGATCTCGTGCGTCGGCAGGTGACTGCGCCCGATCGCGCTCGATGCCGCGCCCTCATAGATGTAGTCACCGAGATGAACGGCGAAGTCGAGATCCTCCTGCGCCAGGTGACGATGCGCGTAGTAATAGCCGTTGCCGTAGTGCTGGCATGAGACGAAGGCAAACGACAGGTCGTCCGCCGAGCCCGGTGCCGGTGCCGTGCGCGTGCGCCCGATCGCACTCACCTCGTTGCCGACCTTGAACTGGTACCAGTACCACCGTGACGGCTGCAGTCCCTCGACTTCGACGTGAACGGAGTGCCCGAGCTCCGGCGTCGCCAACGCGCCGCCGCGACGGACGACGTCGCTCATGTGCTCGTCGCTGGCGACCTGCCACGAGACCGCCATCGGCCGATGGGGCATGCCGCCGTCGGCCTCGAGCGGCTGCGGCGCCAATCGGGTCCACAACACGACTCCCGTAGGCGTGGGATCGCCCGACGCCACGCCGAGCGCAAACGGGTAGTCGCCAAGATGCTGTGCGGCCGCAAATCGGGAAACCGTGAGCGGTGCCAGTGCCGCGTAGACGCAGGTCATGCCGGCGCTGGTCAGGAAGCCGCGCCGGCTGAAGACGCCAACTGGTCCGCTCGACTTTCGCAGGATCTCCATCCGTTCACTCCTTCGTTCGAATCGTTCGCGATTCGAATGCGGTGATCGTGAACGGCACGAATCACGACGGCGTGTCGACGGTGTCAGAAGTTCGTGAAAAGCAGCAAACGCTGGTGTGAGGGATTCACATGGACTCGTCACGCTCGCCGCGCGGGACGACGCGACGCGACCGACGCGCGAACCGACCTAGTTCGCGCGGCGAGCGGCGATGAGTGATTCGAGGAGGGCGACAGTCTCTGGGAACGGTTCGCTGGTCGCTTGACGAACACCGCGGACGCCGACGCCTTTCGCGAGATCGAGCGCGGTCCTGCCGATCGAGTCCTTCGCCTGCACGTCGGCGCCGTTCTCGACGAGGAACTTCACGATCTCGTTGTAGCCGCGCTCGGCGGCGCCGTGCAGCGCGCTCTGGTCGGGGACGGCCAACCCGCTTGGCACCTGACTGGGACGTCCACGCAAGCGGATGCCGTACTCCGCGGCCGCCGACGTCCCGTCGGGAACGACCGGCCGCGGCTCGGTCAGGCTGCGCGCGTTGATGTCCGCGCCGGCATCCAGCAGCAGGCGCATCGTCGCCAGCACGCCTTCGGTCGTGCGATTGCGCCCGCGCGTGACGCGCGTGCCGAACTCGACGCCGGCGGCGGCCATCAGCGGCGTGACGCCTTCCTTGCTCGGAAGGTCGACCAGCGCCCCGTGCTTCAACAGCAACTCCACGAACGGCGCGTCGCCGGCGCGGGCCGCGCGCAGCAGCGGCGTCGCCCCCTGCGCCAGAATCGTGTCGCCGCCGCGATCCTGCGGGACGTCGCGATACGGAGGACGACGTTTGAGCTGGATGTTGGGATTGGCACCCTTCTCGAGGAGCATCCTTCCGACGTCGAGCGCGGTGACGGAATCCTCGCTCGGAATCACCGCCATCGCGCCGTTGCCCTTCACCGGCAGCGTGCTGACGTCGGCCGCCATGTAGACCGGCGACCGGCCATACAGATCCCATTTGTCGACGTCGGCGCCCGCCTGGATCAGATACGCGGCGACCTCGAAGTGGAGGTTGAGCAGGGCCATGTTCAATGGCGTCACGCGATCCGGATCTTCGAGATCGGGATCGGCGCCGGCTTCAACCAGATACCGCGCGCACGCCACACATCCTTCACGCGCGGCGTACAGCAAGGGCGTGAAGCCGCCCTTGTTCATGTCCTTGGGGCGCGGCTCCGTGATGACCTTCCGTTCCCACTGACGAACGACGCCACGCGCGTTGAGGTCGGCCCCCTTGGACGCGAGGAACTTCACCAGCTCCGCCTGGCTCTGCGCGGCGGCCCACATCAGCGCGGTCTGTCCGCCGAAGCTTTCCCTGGCGTTGACGTCGGCACCCGCCTCGACCAGCAGCTTCGCGGCCTCGAGCTTTCCGCTGCGCGCCACCGCCATCAACGGCGTTTCACCTTCTGGATTCCTGGTGTTGGGATCGGCTCCGGCCTTGAGCAGTGCGTTGATGATCGGCGCCGAGCCGATAATCGCGGCTTCGGTCAGTGCTGACGTACCGAGCTGGTTTTTCACCTTCACGTCCGCGCCGGCCTTGATCAGCGCGCGGACCAGCTCGAGATCGTCGTTCGCCGCCGCATACATGATCGCCGTGGCGCCGTCGGCACCCGGTGTGTTCGGATTCGCGCCCTTGGCGAGCAGCCGCAATGCAGCTGCACGATCGCCTTGCTCGACGGCGGAGAGAAGCGTCCCGCCTTCGCCAAGGCTAGGGCGGACAGGCGGTTCGGCCGCGGCAGCCGGCCGCGGAACGATGAGACAGATTGCCACTGCGATCGCGGACCATAAACGTCCGCGCCGCATCCCATGAGGTGACGACCGCCTCAGGGCACCGACCAGCGAAGTCATGGTTGCACCGACCAGCGAAGTGAGCATCGCACCTGCTTAGACCTCCGACAGGATCCCGCCGCTGTCCCCGATCTTCTCCACCGGGATGTTGTTGCGATCGAACAGCGTCACGAGCAGATCCGCGAAGCGCGAGTCCTGCGGATATTTCACGTGCTGTCCGCCCTTGATGCGGCCGTGCGCGTGACCCAGGATGGCTGCCGGCAGCGGATCGTTGTTGTGCTTGTCGCTGTTGCTCATGTTGCTGCCGAAGAGAATCGTCGCGTGATCGAGGACCGTGCCCTCGCCATCCGGCGCCTTCGACAGCCGCTCGACGTACTTGGCAAACACCTCGGTGTGATAGCGCTGGATCTGAACCAGCTTGGTCATCTTCTCCGCGTTGTTGCCATGGTGCGACAGCGGATGGAACGCTTCGGCGATGCCGAGGTTCGTATAGGTCCGCATGCTCGCTTCGTGATCCATCGAGAAGGTGATCACGCGCGTGATGTCGGCCTGGAACGCGAGCGCCATCAGATCGAACATCAGCTTGAAGTGCTCGGTGATGTCGTTCGGCACGCCGACCGGCGCATCGGGCACCTCGAGGCTGGAGTTGGCCTGCTTCTCGGCCATCTGCACGCGACGCTCGATCTCGCGCACCGAATCCAGGTAGTCGCTGACGACGATGCGATCGTGAACGCCGAGGCTGGCCTGCAGCCGCGCCGCCTGTCCCTTGACGCGATCGAGGATGCTGCCGGTCTCGCGCAGGATCGCCGCGCGCTCCTTGTCGGTGTCGCCCTGCCCGAACAGCTTCTGGAACACCGCACGCGGATTGCCTTCCTGCGGCAGCGGCTGCGTCGGCGTGCGCCACGCTACCCGCGCACCCACCTGCGACGTCGTCAGCTCGAGCGACGGCAGCCGCGTGTCCTGACCGATGTGCCGCGCGGCCATCTGATCGGCGGTGACGCCCGCGTCCGGGCCTGCGACTCCGTGCTCCCACGGCTTGACGCAACTGAGCCACGTCGATTCGATGTAGGCGTGCGGCTCCGGCGTCTCCGCCGGCTTGTTGCGCAGGCCGGACACGATCGTCAAGTGCTGACGGAACGGCTCGAGCGGCTGCAGGATCGGCGACAGCTCGAAACCGGCACCGGTCTGCGCGGGCGACCATTTGTCCATGATCGCGCCGTGCGGGAACTCGATGAACGCGAAGCGCTTCGGCGCCTTGCCGACCGCCGTCTGCGCCCACGCGGTCGCCGCCGGATTCATCGCATCGAGCAGCGGCAACGCGATGGTCGCGCCCACGCCCTTCAGCATCGTCCGTCGTGAGATGTGTTTGCGGAACAACATGTGGTCTCTCCGTCAGTCTCTCGTTCGTAGGGGCCACCTTCACGTGACCCTGATCCGGGTCCGCCTGAAGGCGGACCCTGCGAGCCTGAACTACTTGGTCGACGCCGTACGATTGTCCTTGGGCGCCGCCGGCTGCGGCACGCGCCGTACCCTGAACTGATCGCTCTTCACCACCGCCTGCACCAAGGCCGAGAACTTGTAGTCGCTGGCCGTCGCGCCACGCACGATGCGGCGGACGGTCGGCATGTCGTGCGGCTCGAGTTTGCGCCCGGTCGCGTACGTCAGCAACCCCTCGGTAAACGTCTGCACGAACTGTTCGGGTCGTCGCAGCAGCGCGCTACGCAGATCGTCGGGGCCGTTGACCGGCGTACCATCGGGCAACGTGCCGGAGGAATCGATCGCCGCCCCGGCATAACGGTCCCGATAACGCCAGCGTCCGGTCGCGTCGAAATTCTCCAGCGCCAGGCCGAGCGGATCCATCACCGCGTGACACGACGCGCACGTCGGGCTCGCGCGGTGCTTCGCCATCATCTGACGAACGGTGAGCGCCTTGGTCGTGCCGATGTCCTTCTCGTCCAAGGTCGGCACGTTGGGCGGTGGGTTGGCCGGCGGCACGCCTTGAATGTGTTTGAGGATGAACGCGCCGCGCAGCACTGGCGACGTGCGATTCGGATAGGCGGCGGCCATCAGCACGGCGCCCTTGCCAAGCAGTCCCCAGCGCGCTGATTGCTGCAGCTCCACGCGGCGGAAGCGATCGCCTTTCACGTCGGTGATGCCGTAGTGCAGGGCGACGCGCTCGTTGAGATACGTGTGCGTGGCGCGCAGCAGATCGACGATGCCGCGATCCTCGCGGAAGATGCTGTCGGCAAACAGCGTCAGCTCGGTCCTGAAATCATCGCGCGGATCGGAACGGCCCGAGGCGTAGGGGAAGACCGCCTGGTCGGGAACGATCTCGTCCAGACGCTTCATGTCGAGCCACTGGTGCAGGAAGTTTTTCGCCAGCGTGATCGAGCGCGGATCGGCGAGCATCCGCTTGACTTGTGCGTCGAGCACCGACGGCTGTCTCAACTTGCCGTCGATCGCCACCTGCAGCAGCTCGTCATCGGGGATCGTGTTCCAGAGGAAGAACGACAGGTTCGACGCGAGCTCGAGATCGCTGATCGTGTACGTGTCACCAACGCGCAATCCGGACGGGATGTGCTCGCCACGATAGAGGAAGAAGGGACTGGCAAGCAGACCGGTCAGCGCGCTGCGAACGCCTCCCTCGAACCCGCCTTCCTTCGCACCGTCCTGGTAATACGCGAACAGCTCGTTCACATCCTCAGCGGTCACGGGCCGGCGATACGCGCGCCGCGCGAGAGTGGAAATGATCTGCTTCGCACATTTGGTCTGTGCATCAGCGGTGGCGTCGGACGTGGGTCTGCAGCTGAAGATCTGGTCGCGGCTCGGTGTCGCGCTGACGCCTTTCACCTCGAACGGCCCGCGAATCTGGAACGAGCTGACCCGATAGAGCCGATCCTGCCCGCCGCCGGGCGCGAACATCTGCAGCTGATCGTCGGACTCGGCGAACGTGCGGCGCCTGAAGGCGACGCCAACCTTGTGCGGACCGGCGGTGGTCGTGAAGCGGATGTTCTTCAGGCGCGCGTTGACGCGATCGAGCGCCCCGTTCTGCACCTGGTCGTACAGCTTCATGTCCTCTTCGCCGCCGATAACCGTCTCGTAGATGACCTTGTTGTCCACGGTCACGACGAGCGGATTCTCGAACTCCATCCCGTTGCCCCAGATGTGCGTGGCCATGTCGGCGATGTCGACGACGTATTCGCCATCCGAGGGGAGATCGATGTTCGCGAGAATCCCTCCGCGCGTGCCGAGCGGAAGGCCGGGCACATGCGCGAGCTGCGTGCCGGGACCGGCCTTGAAGGTCCAGCCGCCGGGCCGGGCGTCGGCGCGACCGAGCGCCTTCACCGCCACGTTGCGCGCCGCAATCACGTATTGCTCGATGAACGAGGGCGACACCTGCAACGCCTCGGCGATGTTGTCGAACCCGTCGGCGATATCGTCGGGCGGCAGCGTTTCAGCGGCATCGAAATCGACCGCGAGCAGATCGCGGACCGCGTTCGAATACTCCTTGCGATTCAGCCGGTGCAGCACGAGGCGATCAGGAATGTGCGACGGTCCTTCCGCGCGGTCGAGCGTCTGTTCGAGGTAGGCGACGAGCGAATCGACCGCGGCGCCGGTGGGCTGACGCGCGCCGGGCGGCGGCATCACACGACCGCGCAGCTTGCGCACCGCCTTCTCGAACACATCGGCACGCTGGCCGATGCTGTCGGGCGTCACGCCCTCGAGACTCAGACCGCCGACCTTGGCGCGATCGTTATGACAGCTGATGCAGTACTGATTGATCGTCGCGAGCTGTGTTTGCGCGGGCGTCTGTTGCGCAGTCGGCGGGGTTTGCGCAGCCTGGGATGCCCCGAGCACGACGGCAAGAGAGAATGCAAAATTCAAAATGCAAAATGCAAACACCATCTGCTTGCGGCGCACCGGCGTGACCAGCGCGGCGCTCCGCACCCCGTTGTTCGATCGCGCGCCGTGTTTGCCTTTTGAATTTTGCATTTTGAATTTTGAATTACGCGCGCCCGCCATCGTCAGGCGTCGGGCGAAAGATACGCCCACTGACTCTCGAACGCACGCCTCACGAACTCGTCCGGGTTCCCCATCTTCGCGTCGAACTCCTTGGTCGGCCGCGCTTCGACGGCCTCGCCCGGCCCCCGCCCCTTGTTCAGCAGCTGCGTCAGCCGGTCGTAGATCGTCCGATACATCGCCGACTGCGCCTTGAGATCGGCGACACCGAGCACCGGTCCACGTGCCGGCACGATCCGCGTGTCGTCGTTGGCCAGCGTCTGCAGCCGCTCCAGCGCACCGACGATTCCGCCGATCCATCCACCGGTCGCGTAGTCGACCACCGGCCATCCCTCGCCGCTCACCGCGTCGCCCACGGCGAGCACGTTCTGCTTCGGGAAGTACACGTAGAGGTCGCCGTCGGTGTGTGCCGCGTCCGGCAGATATCCGTAGCGAATCCCCGTCGGCAGCATGCCTGTCGTGTAGAAGGTCTTGTTCGGCTGGGCCACTTTCGGCAGGCGCTTGAAGCGTGTGCCGTTCCACGGCCACGTGACATCCGTCGTCAGCCACAGCCGCGTGTTCTCGTGCGCGACGATCGTCTTGCCGGCGTTGCCAAGCCGCTCGTTCGAGCCGGTCTGTTCCGGATGCCAGTGCGTATTGATGATGGTGTGAACCGGACCAGCACCGGGAAGGTTCGCCACCGCTTTCAGCAAAGCCTCGGCCCCGCGCGCCGACGCGCCGTCGACCAGCAGCACCCTATCGTTGCTGGTCTGCGCCACGACGTTGGCCTCACCTGGCACGGTGATGACGAAGAGGTCGTCAGCGAGCGTGACAATACGCGCCGCGGCCGATTCCGCCTGAGCCGCGGCTGCATGCACGCGCAAGGAACCTCCGAGCGCGAGCCCGGCGGCGCCGACGAGGGCCGTTTCCAGTATCTGCCTGCGAGTAAGGCGCTTATCGTCTGACACCGGGCTCAATATGGTACCAGAGAGGCGGCCCTCAGGCCTCGCGAAGTTGGCGTTTGGACTCATCCACTTCAGCCCTTGAGTAGACCTTTCAAGAAGGCTATTCTAGCCCGATGAAGAAAGCCAGCATCACCGAAGCCAAGAACAACCTGAGCGCGCTGATCGACAGCGTCAAAGGCGGCTCGACAGTTCTGATCGTCGATCGGGGCCGGCCGGTCGCCCGGCTCGAGCCGGTCAGCGGGGTCGCATCCGACAACGACGATCGCCTGGCGCGACTCATTCGAGAAGGCGTCGTCCGACCGGCGCGCAGCGCACCGGACAAAGAGCTGTTTACCAGCAGACCGCCGCGCGCGAAGAAGGGGGCCTCCGCCGTGCGAGCGCTGCTCGAGGAGCGGCGGGAGGGCCGATGAGGTTCTGGGACGCCTCCGCTCTCGTTCCCCTCACGACGACCGAATCGTGCACCAACTCCTTGCGGCGGCTGGCGGCGTCCGATCGCGCCATCGTCGTGTGGTGGGGAACCGAGGTCGAGTGCGCCTCCGCGCTTGCGCGTCTGGAACGCGACGGCACCCTTGAGGGAGCCGACCTCCTCGAGGCATTCGCTCGATTGCGCCAACTGACGACGATCTGGCAGCAGGTCGAACCAAGCGACGCTGTCCGCGAGGCCGCTGTCAGGTTCCTTCGTGTTCATCCGCTGCGCGCCGCCGATGCGCTGCAGCTGGGCGCGGCCTTCGTCGCCGCGGAACGGCGGCCCTCCTCGCTGGAGCTGGTCACGCTCGACGAGCGCCTCAAAGCTGCCGCCGACAAAGAAGGTTTCGTGCTCGTCGAGATCCCGTCCGAAGAATAACGCCACGATTCCTGATACCTTCTTGAGCCCATGAAACGTCTCTCTGTGCTGTTCCTCCTCCTCTTCGTGGCCGCGCTCTCGGCTTCCACCTCCCTCGCTCCGCAGGGCACGACCGCCCTTTCGTCGTTCCTGAAGAGCGCGACCGATCGCGGCGATGTCCCGGGCGTCGTCGTCGCCGTCGTCGACAAGGAGGGGGTGCTCTACAACGAGGCGTTCGGCGTCAGCAGCACGATCAGCAAACGGACGATGACCAAGGACACGATTTTCAACATGGCCTCGATGACCAAGCCGGTGACCTCGGTGGCCATCATGATGCTGGTCGAACAGGGCAAGCTGAAGCTCGACGACGAGGTGGCGAAGTACCTGCCGAAGTACAAGGACCCGCTCGTCATCTCGAAGTTCAACGACGCCGACGCGAGCTACGAGACGCGACCGGCGAAGCGGCCAATCACCATCCGCCATCTGCTGACCCACACGTCCGGCATCGGCTACTCGTTCTCGAGTCCCATGCTTGCGAAGATCATGCAGAAGACCGGCAAGACAGAACTGGATCTGCCACTTCTCTTCGATCCAGGCGAGAGCTGGGCCTATGGCGCCAGCACGCGCGTGCTCGGCCACGTGGTCGAGGCGATCTCGGGTCAGAAGATCGACGCGTTCCTCGCGGCGCGCATCCTGCAGCCGCTCAGCATGAAAGACACGAGCTACCTCGTGCCGAAGGACAAGTACGCGCGCGTTGTCGGTGTCAACGCGCGCGGCAACGATGGCAAGTTCGTCGAGCGGCCGATGCCGGAAACACTCCCGGCCACGGTGCAGGGTGACGGCGGACTTTACGGGACCGCCAGCGACTACGGCCAGTTCGTGCGCATGCTCCTCAACGGCGGCAAGCTTGGTGACGCCCGCATCCTCAGCGAGAAGTCGGTCAAGACGATGCTCGAGCCGAACACCGGAAGCGTCGTCGTCAAGGAACAACAGTCATCCAACCTGGCGCTGTCGAAGAATTTTCCGGTCGGCGCTGGCAAGGACAAATGGGGTCTCGGCTTCCAGCTCGCAGCAGAGCAACTGCCGAACCGACGCAGTGCGGGAAGCGGCACGTGGGCGGGCATCTTCAACACGCATTTCTTCGTCGACCCGAGCAAACAGGTCGGCGTCATCGTGATGATGCAGACGCTTCCTTTCTATGACGAGGCGTCGATGAAGGTCTATGCGGGAGTAGAGGAAGCTGTCTATCACAATCTGAAATAGGGAATCACCGATCAGCGCATCAGGAGCGCTCGATGCGCATAGGACTCGTGCTCAGTGGCGGCGGCCTGCGCGGCGCCAGCCATGTGGGCGTGCTGAAGGCGCTCGTCGACCACGGCGTGCCGATCGACATCATCGCCGGCGCGAGTGCGGGAGCGGTCATCGCCGCGTACTACGCGGCAGTGGGCATGACCATCGAGGAGCTGGTCGATGACGCCGGCCGGTTCCGTGGCCGTCATCTGCTCGCGCACTGTCTCGATGTGCGCACGCACGGTCGTTTCAGCGCCGCGCTGACCGGCGCCTGCGGCATCATTCCGTCGCGCCTGGAACTGCTCGAAGGCGCGACCTTCGATCGGCTTCATCACCACATTCGCGGCATCGGCGTCGTCTGTCACGACGTGCGGACGAAGCGACCGTGCTACTTCGCGACCGGCGCCGATCGTCGTGTTCGCTTGAGCGACATCGTCCGCGCGAGCGCGTCGTTTCCGATTCTGTTCCCGCCCATTCCGGTCACGTGCGGCGACACCGGCACCTCACTGCTGCTCACCGACGGCGGCATCAGTGACTGCCTGCCGCTGGCGTTCGCGACGCGGCCGCCGCTGTCGGCAACGCACCTGATCGTCTCCGACGCTCGCTTGTTCGCGGGACGCCGACCGCGCGAATCGGCCGACGTCCTCTACATCCGGCCGCGGCTCGCCTCGACCGGCACGCTGTGGTCGCGGTCGTCGACGCTGACCGACGCCGTCGCGAGAGGTCGCGAATCCGTGACGGAGGAATGTCTGCGAACGATCGCCGCATGGCTTCCGGTCTGAGAGTGCCTGTTCATCTGCTCGGGGCAGGAACGCAACAGCACGCATTTGTCGACCAGCTCTTGATGTACTGCTGAGCTTCGTTGATAATCGACCCGTCGCAGGCGCGAGTCACGCGGCGCCGACATACTCCTTCAGCCTGGAGCGTCGTCGTGATCGGATTCACGCGTGAGTTGCCTCGCTGTTGCCGTGACGAGCGTGATCGCCGTCGGCGGTTGCAACTCCCGGCAAACGGTGATCGATGCCAGCGTTCCGACTGCTCCCTCCAGCGTCGGCGTGCCGACGATATCCGGCAGCGAACTGG
>Ga0081539_10003909_pt1 | contig 17333 bp, 12 predicted proteins | sample TabmetS4T2R2_FD_71023 | JGI IMG/M metagenome (GOLD analysis project Ga0081539, IMG submission 71023) | Tabebuia heterophylla rhizosphere microbial communities from the University of Puerto Rico - S4T2R2 | ecosystem: Host-associated > Plants > Roots > Rhizosphere ...
TATGTTCAAAGAGATGGGCAAATCCGGTGCGGCCTTTTCGCTCGTTGCGTGAGCCGACATCATAGATCAGCGCGAGCGAGATGACCGGCGCGCTCTTATCTTCGACCAGAAAGACGCGTAGCCCGTTCTTCAGTTTCAGCTCCTTGAAATTCACTTTGGGCAGGTTCGTGATGAGCTTGGCCGCAGCAGGCTTCGCCTGGTCTTGCGCTCCGGCCGGAACACCGGACCAGATCAGTGCGCAAACGAGCAGCGCACTCCACAGTCGAGATTGATGATTTGTCATACTCACTCCCTTTAAGGTGGGTTCGATTGCAGAATAATTGCGGGACACTCGATCGAGGGTTGCGGAAGATTCGATTGCGGACCGCGAATCGATCGCCGGTCTCTGTCGTTCCGCGATCCGCTCTCAGGATTCCATTATTAGAAGCTCGGTTCCTGATACTCGCCGAAGATCGGGCGTAGCGCGTCGCACATCTCGCCGAGCGTGCAGTCAACCCGCGCGCAATCGATCAGCAGCGGCATGGTGTTGATCTGCGGGTCTTCGGCTCCACGCCTCAAAGCGTCCAGAGCGCGTCGCACGGCCGCATCATTGCGGTTGGCGCGAAGTCTCTCAAGCCGTGCGGCCTGCAATTTCGCGACCGACTCATCGATCTGCAAAATGTTCGGTTTGCCGAGCTCAGCCGTCTCCATCACGTATTCATTGACGCCGACGATGATCTTCTCTCCGCGCTCCGTGGCGCGCTGATATTGATAAGCCGATTCCTGAATCTCTTTCTGCGGAAAACCGGCCTCAATGGCCTCGACCATTCCGCCCAGATCGTCGATCTTGCGAAAATATTCCCAGGTCTCCTCTTCAAGCTCACTGGTCAGTTTTTCTATGAAATACGAGCCGCCGAGCGGATCCACGGTATTGGTCACACCGGTCTCGTGCGCGATGATCTGCTGTGTCCTCAGCGCGATGAGCGCAGCGTTCTCGGTCGGCAAAGCAAGCGCTTCATCATAACCGTCGCAATGTAACGACTGAGCGCCGCCGATGACGGCCGCCAGAGCCTGGACGGCAACGCGTGAGATGTTATTGATCGGCTGTTGCACCGTCAAACTGACCCCCGCGGTTTGCGCGTGAAAGCGCAACTGCCAGGAGCGGGGATTTTGCGCCTTGAATCTTTCTTTCATGACGCGATACCAGATGCGCCGCGCGGCGCGGTATTTCGCGATCTCTTCAAAGAAATCGTTGTGCGCGTTGAAGAAGAACGATAGTTGAGGCGCGAATTGATCGACCTCAAGACCCGCGCGCTGACCGTATTCGATATATTCAATCCCATCACGAAGCGTAAAGGCCAACTCCTGCGCCGCGGTCGCGCCTGCTTCTCGGATGTGATAGCCCGAAATCGAGATAGTGTTCCATTTCGGCATCTCCTCCGCGCAAAACCTGAAGGTGTCGGTGACGAGCCGCATCGCCGGACGCGGCGGATAGATCCACTCTTTCTGAGCGATATACTCTTTGAGAATGTCGTTCTGAAGCGTGCCGCCGATCCGGCGCCATTCCGCTCCGCGCTTCTCCGCCGTCGCCAGAAAGAATGCGAAGATCATCGATGCCGGCGCATTGATCGTCATTGAGGTCGTGACCTCATCCAGCTGGATGCCGTCGAAGAGGACCTCCATATCTTCACGCGATGAGATCGCCACGCCACATTTCCCGACCTCGCCCTCAGAGAAGGGATGATCCGAATCATAACCCATCAGCGTCGGCAGATCGAAAGCCGTCGAAAGACCCGTTTGTCCGTGTTCCAATAGATATTTGAATCTCTGGTTGGTGTCGAAGGCGGAGCCGAAGCCGGCGAACTGGCGCATCGTCCAGAGTTTTGCGCGATACCCTGTCGGATGGATGCCGCGCGTATACGGAGGCATCCCGGGAAAACCAATTTCGCGTTCAAAGTCAATGTTTTCAATATCACGAGGCGTGTAGAGCCGGTCAATCGGTTTGAGCGAAACAGTCGTGAACTCCTCCTGGCTCTCCGGCATTTTTCGCAAAGATGCCGCCAGATGCTGCTCTTCCCATTCTTGTTGTAACTCGTCAACCCGGTTATTGATGGCCGGCTCCGCTGAATTGCCCATACTTGGTCTCCTCCTTCAGGTTCAGCCCCCAGTCCGGTCGAGAACCAAACCGAGGGCTGAAGATCGATGCCTAAAAACGATAATATTTGAGCCTCAATGCTTATGGCAAGTGGGGAGCGGGCGCTGCTTGGCGATCATCCGATTGGTTATATTATTAACCTAATGAGGTCTGGAGCAGGAGATGAGCCAGGTAGAAGAATGCAACTCCTGCGAAGACCAGCAGGGAAGTTCTGGCGCCTCCCTCGCGATTGACCTCCGGGATGAGATCGGATGCCGCGACATAGAGGGTGACGCCGGCTGAAAAGGGAAGCGTGTAGGTGACGTCAAGTTCGATTAGTTTGACCGAGAGCATTCCCGCAAATGTAGCCGTGGCAATGAGCAGTGTCGCCTGCCACGCGGCGCGCGTGCCCCGGCCGGATGAGAGCATGATCGAGGCGACGGTGGAGCCTTCCGGCACTTTATGGATCAGAATCGCCACAAATAAAAGAATGCCGAGCCGAAAACTCGTTAAGAGCCCTGACGCAATGGCTACCCCATCAAAAAATGTGTGAACTGAAAAGGCGACGATGGCCGTCGTCGCCACTCCACTCTTGACCATCGCTTCGGAGTGAATCTCTTCGCCAAAATGGAAATGCGGCGCAATAGTGTGCTCGACCAGCTGAAGAATTAGATAACCTGCCAAGAGCCACCCCATGGCGACACTCATTCGACCCTGCGATTGACTGGCCACCTCCGGAATCACCTCCAGGAAGACTGCGGCCAGCATAAATCCTGCCCCCAGGGCAATCAGATATCTGAGTTGGACTCTTCTGGAATTATTGGAATCGTGTGACTTGGTGATCAGCAATCCTCCAAGTATGTTTCCTGCGGCGGCCAGCAAGCCGAAGCTCATTAACTGAAGGAATTGAGTCATTTTTTCTTATATTTTGTATTTAATCAATTAGAGAGCCGATCCGGAAGAGTCGGTCACTATAGCATAAGCACCTCCCGCCGTCTCAATCATTGATAAAGTTTCATTGATTGCCATTATCCGGCCTCGGCCCAAGCCCGGCGACTGAACTAGCGCAATTCTGTACTAGTATTTCTACACAGTCTTTAGCATCAGTGACTTGAAGTCGTGAATTAACATCCGGGGCAGAACAAAATTCTTGACAGCTAATCCTCGCTATCATACTATACGCCGCACCAAAGTGGAGCAAAGTGGAGTTAAATGGATGATAGTGGTGGAAAGAGCTTTGGTGTGGCGCTTGAGGATTTACGTTAAGGGATGATTGAAAGATGATTGAGGGATGATTGAATGATCTTAAGAAATAATCTTAATTCTAAGTGAGGTTCTTAAGTAAGTAAGTTTGGGGAGAGACGGTCAGTCTGGAGAGAGATAGTAAGAGAGAAGAGCGAGATTCTTTGGAGCGCTGCATGAGAGTGGGTCAGGGTTTTTACATCAGAAATTTTACCAGCAGGATGGCATGTATCAGGATTAATGCTGCGAGGAAGCTATACAGGTCGGATGGATGAGAAAGGGCGGCTCAAGATTCCGGCTGATTTCAAGCGTTACCTCGATGAGAAGTATGGGCGACCTGATTATTACGTGACGAGTTTGACCGGGGAGTTCGCGCGGATTTATCCGCTTCAGGAGTGGGAAGAGATTGAAAGCAGGCTGGCATTGTTGCCGACGATGGATCCGGCGAAGCGGAAGTTTCTGGATCGGACCAACTATTATGGGCAGATGCAGCAGGTGGATTCGCAAGGGCGCATTATGATCCACACCTTTCTGCGCGGGTCAGCAGAGTTATTGGGTGAAGTAACGATCTTTGGTTATTTGACTTATTTGGAGGTTTGGAGCGCAGAGCGGTTCCGCCGCCTGCGTTTGGAAGAGCAGCCATTCACGGACGATGATGCGGATGCGATTGCACGGTTAGGAATCTAGGCTCTCATCTTGACTTTTGGAGATGCGCCGGTTTTAAACTTGCCCGGCGCGTCTCCCCCCCCGTGCCAAGCCAATTCCGAGTGAAACTCTTGGTCATTCGGGATTGAGGAGTCTGAGAGTTATGGATCTCCATCGTCCGGTCATGCCTGCTGAAGTATTGACGCAACTTGACGCTGCGCGAGGGGGGCTGTTTATCGATGCGACCCTCGGGCTGGGCGGCCACACAGAGTTAATCCTGCAAGCCACCCCCGATCTTGAAGTGATCGGGTTCGATCGCGACAGGGACGCGATCGATCTCGCGACAAAACGGCTTGCGCGATTTGGCGGTAGATTTATTGCTGTCCATTCTGATTTTCGCGAGATCAAAGAAGTTCTTAAAGAAAGAAAGATCGAATCGGTCGCGGGCATCTTGGCCGATCTCGGTGTTTCATCATTTCAACTCGACGCGCCGGAAAGGGGTTTCAGTTTTCGTTCTGGTCAAGGTACTTCCGGAGCCGGATTGCCGTCCACGATCAATCCACCACCGAGCTATCCACCAAGCTCTCCATTGGCAAGTAATCCCTTGGAAAGCGCTCCCTTGGATATGCGGATGGATCGTTCGCAGTCCTTGACGGCGGCGGATCTGGTCAATTCGCTAAGCGAGCGGGAGCTTGCAGATCTTATCTTTGAATATGGTGAAGAGCGTGCGGCACGGCGCATCGCTCAGCGGGTAGTTGCCGCGCGGGCAAAAGCGGCGATTACGACAACCGCTCAACTCGCCGATCTTGTCATTAAAGCTGTTCATCAAAAAGGGCATTGGCGAATACATCCGGCGACCAAGACTTTTCAAGCATTGCGAATCGCTGTCAATCGCGAGCTTGATGGTCTGGATAAATTTGTAGCGGATGCGGTTGATTTGCTCGAATCGAACGGGCGATTGGTCATCATGAGCTTTCACTCGCTCGAGGATCGAATTATCAAACGAGCCCTCAGGTTCCAGTCTGGCCATTGTATGTGCCCCCCAACCCAGCCTGAGTGCAGATGCGGAGCGGCCCAGCGCGTTGAACTTCTTACGCGCAAAGCGATTCAGCCAAGTGAGGAAGAAATCGCTGTCAATCCTCGCGCCCGCAGCGCCAAATTGCGTGCTTGTCGCAGACTGTCAGTGTGACAAGCGGAGCTTTTGGTTGCAAAGCGCAGGCTGAAAAATCAGCATCGAATCAGCAAAGGCTATCCGAATTCTTTGCCCATCAATCGAATTTAGGAGCGTGGGAAAATGAAAGTGCAGACTTATCGACCCAGAATTCAGAACGGCCACATCGCCAAGCGACGTGGCCGGGCAGTTGCGCCGAAAGTTAAAGTTTCAGATCGGAGCTCCCCGTCCCGCCGTTCATCATCCCCCCGCCGTCGTGGTAGCAAGGACCGGCAGCGAGGATCCAACATCTTGTGGATCTTGATGTTCATCGGCGCCTTTGTCGCCGCGGGTTTCATTTTTGCGCTGCGATCGCAGATCAATGTTCATCAGCTCGGACAGGCCGAAGCGCAGCTGAAGGCAGAACTTGACGAAATGGCGAATCGGCAACGTTATGAAGTTCTCGAGCAGCAGCGTGCGCTCAGCCCCCGTGAAAGCGACCGCGCGGCCAAACAGGCCGGGCTCATTCAACCCAGGCTCAATCAACCGAACTTGAAACTCACTCATGCGCCCATCCCGCGGAGCGAGCCGGATCAAGTCTCGAAGGGGAAGAAAGAGAGCAACATTCAACGTCCATCCAGCCGGACTGCGCAGCGTCGCTGACCGGACAGGCTTAACTTGGCAGATGATCTGCGATTTTCATTTGTTCCACATGCTCTCTTGGGGCTCCCATAACGGCCCATCACAGTAAGATCTGCTCTAATTGGTTCAGGTGCGGTTGATGCGACCAAAACAATCACAAATCAATCAGAACAAGGGGTCAGGGAGGGGGCCGAATAAGGGGCCGGGCGAGGGGCCAGGCAAGAGAGTCTTCTGGGTCTCGCTCGTTCTCATGTTCTGGATGATTGCGATCATTTGGCGGCTGGGATGGCTGCAGCTCGTCAAGCATGAGCATTATCTGGCAAAGGCGGCGCGCAATCTGCAGAAAGAGGTCGAATTGGTTCCAGCCCGCGGCGCGATCCTCGATCGCAACGGCAAGGAGCTCGCTCTGACCATCATCTCCGATTCGCTCTTCGTCGATCTCAAATTACTCAAAGAAGATGAGGAACGGCAGCAGGCGGCGCGCGTGCTCTCTCCGCTGCTCGGTCAGCAAGAATCGGATCTGCTCAAAAAGCTGACCGGCAATGCCAGTTTCGTTTGGCTCAAACGTAAACTCGAGCCGGAGACGACCGCGGCGATCAAACGGGCGATCGATGAGAATAAGCTGCACGGCATTGCGATCAAGAAAGAGACGCAACGGTTTTATCCCAATGATTCGCTCGCCGCTCATTTAATTGGTTTTGTCGGCGCCGAAGATCAAGGTCAGGCCGGCCTGGAACAGGCGCAAGAGATGCATTTGCGGGGAAGAGCAGGCACCGCGGAGCTCATGAAAGATGCCTCCGGCCGTCCCTATGAACGCCGTGAAACTCCGCCGATGAGCGGCGCGCAATTGGTCACAACGATCGATCTGCCTTTGCAGCACAAGGTCGAGGTCCTGCTCGACGAGGCCCTGCATATGACCAAGGCCAAGGGCGCGAGCGCGATCGTCCTCGATCCAATCAACGGCGAAGTCCTGGCTCTGGCCAATATCCCGACCTTCAATCCGAATGAACGGCCAAAGCTCGGGGACGAGGCTGGCCGCCATAATCGTGCAATCAGTTTTCCCTTCGAGCCGGGCTCTGTCTTCAAACTGGTGACCTATTCGGCGGCGTTTGAACTGGGTCTGGCGAAGCCCGAGGACCAGATCCATTGCGGGAACGGCGAGATCAGCATCGGCAAAAGAGTCATTCACGATACGCATTCATACGGCATGTTGAGCGTTGCCGATGCCTTCGCGAAATCATCCAATGTCGGCGCCATCAAACTGGCGCAACGGGTCGGTAAAGAACGGTTCCTCGATTTCATCCAGCAGTTCGGCTTCGGCCGCAAAACCGGAATCGAGTTGCCGGGTGAATCGCGCGGTATTGTCAATCCGCTGGAGATGTGGCGTCCGGATTCGATCGGATCAGTCGCGATCGGCCAGGAGATTTCTGTGACTCTCCTGCAGGCCGTCGCGGCGATGGGAACGGTCGCCAATCGTGGCATCTGGGTCCAGCCGCATGTCATCAAAGAGATTGTTGCCGAAGACGGCAGAGTGCTTTATACGGCGAAACCTGAGACACGCCGCGCCATCAGCGAAGAGACGGCGGGAAAGATGACGGAAATCCTTGGACGAGTTGTTACTAATGGAACCGCCCGGCACGCAATCCAACTCTCAGGCTATACTGTAGCGGGCAAGACCGGAACGCCGGAGAAAGTCGATGAGAGGACGAAATCTTACTCGAAATCGAAATATATGCCGTCTTTCGCCGGATTTGTCCCGGCCAGCAACCCCCGATTCGCGATCATCGTGATGATCGATGAGCCTGCCGGCGCGCATTTCGGCGGCGTGGTCGCGGCGCCAGTCTTTAATCTGATTGCCGAAGCGGCACTTGGCGATTTTGGCGTGCCGCCCGATGATAAGAGCTTCCGCGAAATGCTGGCTAAATTGTCGAAGAAGTACGAAGCTGAAAAGAGTGATGAGATGGCGCAGACGAACGAAACGGCTGCCGAGCCCCATCAGGAGCTAAAGAGACCCGAGGCCCGACAGCCTGAAGTTGGGCGAAAGGATGAGGGCAAGAATCCTAAAACTGACGTTAATGTCTCCGCTAACGTCTCGCCGCTCGCTGCAACTTCGCGACTGGCGCAGAAGGTGTCCGAACCTTCACGACAAAATACCGGCCAAAATACCGGCCAGAATGCCGGTCCAAGTGCCGGTCCAAGTGCCGGTCCAAGTGCCGGTCCAAGTGATAGTTCAAAGAAGTCGGTCTCAGCCGGCGTCATGCCGGATTTTCGAGGGCGGGGCATCCGCGCGGTGATGCGCGGTTGCGCTGAACTCAATTTGAATGTGAAACTGCATGGGTCCGGTCTTGCCGTGAGACAAATGCCGGCCCCCGGAGCAGTCGTTAAACCGGGCGACGAATGTAAGGTTGAATTTCAATAGGAACTTTGAGCTCTAAGCCTCAGGTTAAGGTTTTGTAATTCGGGGCGGGGTTCGAGACCGGAATTAGGATTTTTTATGATCAAAGTTGGTGACATCGCGAGCTACATCGATGCGAGCACGAGCGGTGGAGACCTGGAAGCCGTGGTGAACGCTACGGGCTCGGTCGTCACAAACGACTCGCGCCGCGTTGTGCCTGGGGGCATTTTCGTTGCGATCAAAGGCGCACGAGTTGACGGAAATCTTTTCGTCAACGAAGCGACGAAGCGCGGCGCGTTGGCTATTATCTCGGATCGGCCTCGTCCGGCGGATCTGTCGTCGAGCCGGCGAGTTTTGTGGATGAGAGTCGAAGACGCACGGGTTGCATTGGCCCGCGCCTCTGCGGTGGCCCACGGCCATCCATCACAAAAATTAAAACTGATCGGCGTGACCGGCACCAACGGCAAGACGACGACGACCTATCTGATCGAATCGATCTTATCAGCGGCCGGCGGAAAGACGGCAGTCATGGGGACGATCAGCTACCTCATCGGGCACGAGAAGGTTGACGCAGATTTCACGACACCTGAGTCGCCCGAGATTCAAGACTTTCTGAGAAGAGCCGTCGAGTCGGGTGTGACACACGCCGTCATGGAGGTCTCGTCGATTGCGCTCGACATGCATCGCGCCGACGACCTGGATTTTTCCGTCGCCGCCTTTACCAATTTGACGCAAGATCATTTGGACCTCCACGGCACGATGGAGTCATACTTCGCGGCCAAGCGCAAACTATTCGATGGTACGATCGGCAAACGTCCGCGAGCTGCGGTCATTAACATGGATGATCCGCGCGGCGCCGAGTTGAAAGCGTTGTGTGGCGCGAATGCCATCACCTACGCGCTCGATGCCGAGGCGGATGTCACCACCGGTTCACATGAGTTTGGGCTGGACGGTCTATTCTTCACGGCGCGGACGCCAGTCGGAGAGATTAAAATTTCCTCGCCGCTCGTCGGTCGCCCGCACGCATACAATATTCTCTGTGCCATCAGCGTCGGGTTGGCGCTCGGCATCAACCGGGAAGTGATTGCCCGCGGGATCAATCAATGTCCGGGCGTGGCCGGAAGATTCGAACGTGTGAGTACTCCCGATGACGACATCACGGTCGTGGTCGATTATGCGCACACACCTGATGCTCTCGCCAATGTCCTGAGGACCATTCGCGGCGCCCAGAAATGTCGGAACGGTAAGAGCAGCCGCGTCATGACGGTCATGGGTTGCGGTGGTGATCGCGACCGCATCAAACGGCCGTTGATGGGCGAAGAGGCGGCGAAGCTGAGCGATCTGGTGATTGCCACCTCGGACAATCCGCGCAATGAGACTCCACAGCTGATTTTGAACGATATCCGGGTCGGGTTGGATCGAGTAGGGACACCATATGAGCTGATCGTCGATCGCCGGGAAGCGATCCTGCGCGCGATTACACAGGCGAAACCGGGAGACATCGTCCTCATCGCCGGCAAAGGGCACGAGACTTATCAAATTCTTCCAACCGGCAAAATCCATTTCGATGATCGCGAGGTTGCGCGCGAAGCATTGAGATTGCGGGTGACGGGCCACAGATTGCGGACTTCAAAACCGAAGCGGCCCGTCCCTTCCAAACGAGAATCCGGAATAGAGGATCCGCAACCCATGATCTGCGGTTCGCAGCCTAAACCGGAGGTCGGGTGAACTTACGAGAAATCGCGCGTCTCTGCGGAGCAAGTCAGATGCTCTCGGTCCAGCTGGCTGAAACTGAACCGGCAGGTTTCTCGATTGACTCGCGCGCGATAAGAGCAGGTGAGCTGTTCATTGCCATTCCAGGCGAGCGAGTTGACGGTCATCAGTTCGTTCGCGAGGTCTTTGAAAAGGGAGCCTGCGCCGCCATCGTCGTTCATAAACGCTTGCCGTCGGCGTCGAATCCCAACGAGTTGGCCGCCTATGCGGATAAGTTGCTCTTCGTTGAAAACACCGCCTGTGCTTTGCAACAAATGGCGGCGCGAGTCCTGTCAAAATGGCATCGTCCCATCATCGGCATCACCGGCAGCGCCGGCAAAACGACGATGAAAGATTTGACCGCCGAACTGCTTGGTCTCACGGGAAATGTCCTGAAGTCCTTAGGCAATCTTAACACCAGCTATGGATTACCGTTGACGGTGGCGAGAATGATCTCGGGAGGGGCGAAGCCGGGCGACTTCGATTTTGCAGTCTTCGAAATGGGGATGAGTTCGTTTGGCGAGATCGCGCGGCTGACCGATCTTGCGCCGCCGATGATTGGTGTCGTCGGCAATGTCGGAGCCGCCCATCTCGAGTTTTTCGGCTCGCAAGACGCGATTGCGCGCGCCAAGGCCGAGATGATCGACGGGATCCGGCCCGGAGGGACGATGGTTCTCAACGCCGATGATCCACAGGTGAGCAAGATGCGGGAGCGGCGTCCGGAACTCGCGGTAGTGACATTCGGCATTGATGCCGCCGCCGACGTGGTCGCGCGCAAGATCGAGATTAAGGGCGATTTAAGCGGGACGCATTTCGTGCTGAAGACGCCCGATGAAGAGGCGCCGGTAGAGCTGCCGCTCATCGGCCGGTACAATATCTACAATGCGCTGGCCGCCGCCGCCGTCGCTCATCTGTTGGGGTTGTCGCCTCAACAGATCGCGAACCGACTGGCGGTCGCCGCACCATCACGGATGCGAGGAGAGTTGATCCGGTTCGCGGCCGGGCCTACGGTCATTGATGATTCGTACAATTCGAATCCGGAGGCTCTCATCCAATCGGTTCGTGCCATGTTCGATGCTGAGGGCTTTACGCGTCGGATCGTGGTCGCAGGAGAGATGCTTGAATTGGGCACACAGGGGGCGGAACTTCATCGCCGTTGCGGTCGTCAAATCGCCGAGTTGAAGATTGAGCGCCTGATCGGCGTCAGAGGATTGGCGAAAGATCTGGTCGCCGGAGCTCTCGAAAGCGGCATGAATCCTGCACATGCCGATTTTTGCGGGACTCCTGAAGAGGCGGCGGAGAGGCTGATCGCTGAAAGTGCTCCGGGCGATCTGATTCTGGTCAAAGGTTCGCGCGGAGTGCGCACTGAAAGAGTGATTGAGAAATTGCGAGCAGAATTCGGTTCGCTTATCACTTGAAGAAGCGAAAGGGAGAGACAAAGAGTCAGCAGTTAGTGTAGTGTTACTGTTGCCACCCCACTGCCTACTGTCTGGTGACGAAAGATGCTCTATTACCTTTGTTACGAACTGCTCTACCGAAATTATGCTTCACAGTGGCCCCTGCTGAAGGTCTTCAACGTCTTCCAATATGTGACGTTCCGCACCGCATATGCGGCCATCACGGCGCTGACGTTGAGTTTGGTCTTTGGTCCCTGGGTGATCCGCAAGCTTCGCGAGATCAAATTCGGCCAGGAGATCCGAGAAGAGGGCCCTTCTTCACATCAGATGAAGAGAGGGACGCCGACGATGGGTGGCGTTTTGATTATGGGTTCGATCTTCATCTCGACCCTGATCTGGGGAAATTTGAAAAATTGGTCGGTCTGGATCGCCCTGGTCGGCATGCTCGGTTGCGCCGGAGTCGGATTCGCTGATGATTACATCAAGATCGCGAAGAAGCGCAGTCTCGGGTTGACAGGGCGTCAAAAATTGCTCGGACAGTTATCGGTTGGCGTGTTGATCGGCGCCATGCTCTTTATCTTTACTGATTACACGTCATTTTTGAACGTGCCGTTCTTCAAGAACTTCCGTCCGAATTTGCATGAGTGGGGTTACACGGCATTCATCGCCTTTGTCATTATCGCCTGGTCGAATGCGGTGAATCTGACGGATGGGCTTGATGGTCTGGCGATCAGCGTGACGACAGTTGCAGCCTCAGCATTAACCGGATTCGCTTATGTGACAGGACATGTGCGATTTGCGGACTATCTTGACCTTCCTCACACGCCCGGCGTTTGGGAAGTAACGATTTTAGGTGGCGCACTGGTTGGTGCGAGCTTGGGGTTTCTCTGGTTTAACGCCCCGCAGGCCGAAGTTTTTATGGGGGATGTCGGAAGTTTGGGGATTGGTGGGGCGCTCGGCACGATCAGTGTCATCATCAAACAGGAACTGGTGCTCCCGATCCTCGGCGGCGTCTTCGTGATCGAAGCCTTATCGGTGATCGTGCAGGTTGGTTCTTTCAAGTTGAGAAAGAAGCGTGTCTTCAAGATGGCGCCGCTTCATCACCATTTCGAGTTGATCGGTTGGAAAGAGCCAAAGATCGTTTTTCGTTTTTTGATTGTCGCGATTTTGTTTGCATTGTTGAGTCTTTCGACGCTGAAGCTGCGCTAAGTCGAAGGGGGAGAGCGCGAGGTTTGCGAGATTGACCAAAGACGAAAAATTTCGCCGGGTTTGTCTCTTTCGCAAGCTTCGCTTTCTCCTGATCTTGAAATGAATGTTGCCGGTAAAAACGTTCTGGTGGTCGGGTTAGCGCGCAGCGGCGTGGCGGCAGCGGAGTTTTTAGTCCGTGGCGGCGCCCGGGTGACGGTCAACGATGCAAAACCGGAAGACGAATTGCGAGAGGCGGCTGCGCTGCGGGCAAAAGGCGTCCAGGTCATTGCCGGATCGCATCCGCCGGAGTTGTTTGAAAAATCCGATCTGATTATTGCGAGTCCGGGGGTGCCGCTGGCGCTTGAACCATTCAAACGCGCGCGCGCCGCCGGGGTCCCGGTTCTCGGCGAAGTCGAATTGGCCGCTCGATTCATGCGTGGCCGCTTAATCGGTGTCACCGGGTCGAACGGCAAGACGACGACGACGACCTTGATCGGCGAGTTGCTCGCCTTTGCCGGATTGAACGTACAGGTGGGCGGTAACATCGGCACGCCGTTGATCTCGTTGGTCGAGACTTCGCGTGATGAAGGTTTCACCGTCATCGAATTGAGCAGCTTCCAACTGGAATCCGTCGAGCAGATGCATCTGTTTGCGGCGGTCCTGATCAATATTACGCCCGATCACCTGGACCGCTATCCTTCAATGGACGATTACGCGGCGGCGAAGGCGAGAATCTTTCGCCACCAGGAGCCGCAGGATGTCGCAGTGCTCAACGCAGATGATGATCGGGTATCGAAGATGAATTCGTTGACAACGGCGCACGTCGTTTATTTCAGCCGTAAACGCGAGCTTGACGAAGGCATCTTTCTCCGCGGAGACGAGCTGATCAATCGTCTCGGCGGCAGGGAACAGGTCCTGATCACTCGCGGCGAGATTGCCCTCCGCGGAGATCACAACCTCGAAAACGTCATGTCGGCGCTGGCGGTCGGTTTAGCTTGCGGCGCATCCGCCGATTCAATGCGCGAGGCGGTTCGCAATTTCAAAGGGGTTGAGCACCGTCTGGAGTTCGTCGCCGAGATCAATCAGGTGAAGTTTTACAATGATTCGAAGGCGACCAACGTCGATGCGGCGATCAAATCGATTGAAGCCTTCCCCCAGGGATTGATTCTGATTCTCGGTGGGAAAGACAAAGGCGGTGATTATGCGCCGCTCGCTCCCCTCGTCGCCGAGCGCTGCGAGCAGGTGATACTGATCGGCGCGGCGGCCGACAAGATCGCCGCGGCCCTTGACAAGACCAGGCCGCTTCATCGCGCCGCGACGATGCCGGAGGCTGTCGAACTTGGGTATCGGCTGAGCGGGCCGGGAAAGGTTGTGCTGCTCGCGCCGGCCTGCGCCAGTTTTGATATGTTCGAGAATTTCGAACATCGGGGAAGAGTTTTCAAAAAAGCGGTCGAGAGTTTGAAGTCTTGAAGTGGATTGGATGTCGGTGCTCTGAGGACTCAGGACGATAATGTCTCAAACCAAGCGTAAAAATTTATTACAGACGATCGAAGAGCTGCGGTGGGATCTGTGGCTGGCGGTGGTGACGATCGGCCTTGTCATCTTCGGCGTCGTCATGGTCTACAGCGCTTCGGCGGCAGTCAAAAACTCACAGAGGTTTTTGTTCAGCCAGATCGCCTGGGCAACGCTCGGCTTAATCGCCATGGCCGTCATGCGGCGCATCGATTATCACCATTATGCGCAACCCAAGTTCATCTACGGTTTTCTGATCCTGTGCTTGTTTCTGTTGCTCGTGGTCCTCTTTTTTCCGGCGGTCAACGGGGCGCATCGTTGGGTGACTTTCAAGTCACTCTCAGCTCAGCCTTCGGAGCTGGCGAAGATCGCGCTCGTCATCTTCCTCGCGTGGTTTCTATCGGAGCGCGAGCGGGACGGCGAATTGCATGATTTCTGGGCGACAATTGCGCCGGCGTGCGTCGTCATGGGATTGCTCGCGATCTTGATTCTCAAGGAACCTGATCTCGGGACGACCATGATGCTCGGGGTAGTTTTCATCATCATGATGTTTACCGCCGGCGTGCCGCTCAAACATCTGATCAAATTGTCACCGGTGCTGCTGGTGGCTCTGGCCGGGATGGTGGTGAAGGTCGCCTGGCGTTGGGAAAGGGTTAAAACTTTTCTCGATCCCGAGAGCGATCCGCTGGGAAAAGGCTATCAGATCTTACAATCGCTGATTGCGGTCGGTGCGGGCGGCGTCAACGGCCTCGGTTTTGGGCAGAGTAAACAGAAGCTGTCGTTTCTGATCGCCCCACAATCGGATTTCATCTTTGCCGTGATCGGAGAAGAACTTGGATTTGTCGGATCGTCGACGCTCGTGCTCGCCTATGCGTTCTTTTTGTGGCGCGGTCTCAAGGCGGCGCGTTATGCCCCGGACCGCTTCGGAGGGTTGATTGCAATCGGTCTGACGACGGGAGTAGTAGTTCAAGCATACTTTAATATCAGCGTTGCTCTCAATCTGGTGCCGGCAAAGGGCATCACCTTGCCTTTCGTCAGTGCGGGCGGTTCGTCGCTTCTCGCGGCCCTCGTGACCGCCGGAATATTGTTGAATATTTCGGAGCAAGGAAAAAGCGAGGAAAAAGAGAGAAATGGATGAATGCTGAAGGAGAGAGACAAAGGAACAGAAGGATGAAGAGAGTAAGGATGAGAGATCGAGGATGAGGAAGAAAGGGTTGAAGGGTAAGGCATAAAAAGTCAGGCGAGGAAGCGATGGACAAATCTGAAAAGAACAATGAAGATGAGACCTCGTCCTTCATCCCTGGTCCTTCATCCTTATCCGTGATCATTGCCGGGGGCGGAACCGGTGGGCACATCTATCCCGGCATCGCCATCGCTCAAGAGTTCAAAAGACGCGATGCTGAGACGCGAATTATGTTCGTCGGAACGGCCCGGGGATTAGAGACCAAGATCGTGCCTCGTGAAGGATTCGAACTGGAGTTGATCGAGGTCTCCGCGCTCAAACGCGTGAGTCTGATCGAGCGTCTTAAATCGTTGTTGTTGTTGCCGAAGAGTTTTCCGGCTATCAGTTCTTTGATCAAGAAGGTCGAACCCAATATTGTCATCGGAGTCGGCGGTTACGCCTCGGGGCCGGTGGTGTTGATGGCAGCCTTCATGGGCGTCCCAACTCTGGTGGCGGAACAGAACGCGCTGCCGGGGTTTACCAATCGCCTTCTCGCGCGCTTCGTCAAGGCCGCGGCCATCTCGTTTGAAGAGGCTAAAAACTTTTTCGGGGAAAAGGCGGAGGTGACGGGAAATCCGATCAGGGCCGACTTTTTCAATATTCCGCTCAAAGAGCCGGGCGCAGTGATTCACGTTTTGATCACCGGCGGCAGTCAGGGCGCGCGCGCGATCAATGAAGCTATGATCAATGCCTTGCCGTTGTTGGCCGAAGAGAAAGAGCGCCTGTCGTTTACGCACCAGACCGGTGAGAGCGATTTCAATAAGGTCCGCACCGCTTATGAGAAGGCCGGCTTGAAAGCCGAAGTAAAACCTTACCTCGAGCAAATAGTCGGTGAATTCTCGCGCGCAGATCTGGTCATCTGCCGGGCCGGCGCCACCACCGTGGCCGAGCTGGCGGCGGCAGGCAGACCGGCGATTATGATTCCTTTTCCATTTGCCTCGGATGATCACCAACGCAAAAACGCCGAGGCGGTCGAGCGTGTCGGGGCCGGGAGAATGATCTTACAGGCGGAATTGACGCCTGACCGGTTGGCGCAAGAGTTGATGTGGCTTGCGCGCGACCCGCAGCAGTTGAGCCGGATGGCCGAGGCCAGCAAAAAACTGGGCCATCCCGACGCGGCTGCCAATGTAGTGGATCTGGCCATGAGGGTCATTAGTCAAAGCAATGTTTAAGAAATACCAGCACATCCATTTCGTAGGAATTGGCGGCATCGGAATGAGCGGCATCGCAGAGGTGCTGCTCAATCTGGGCTATCACGTCTCTGGCTCGGATGTCCGTTGTTCGCCGATCACCGATCGATTGGAACGGTTAGGCGCCAGCATCTATGAAGGCCACAAAACGGCGAATGTCGAGGGGGCGCAGGTTGTCGTGACCTCGACTGCCGTTCGATCGGACAATCCCGAAGTGATCGAGGCCGTGCGCAAACAGATTCCCGTGATCCCGCGTGCGGAAATGCTGGCCGAGTTGATGCGCTTGAAATACGGCATCGCGATTGCGGGTTCACACGGCAAGACGACAACGACATCGATGGTGGCAACAGTCCTCGATCGGGCCGGCGTCGATCCAACGATCGTCGTCGGCGGTCGAGTCAACACGCTCGGCAGCAACGCCAAGCTGGGGCGCGGTGATTTTATGGTTGTCGAGGCTGACGAGAGCGACAAGAGCTTTCTCAAACTCTCGCCGACCATCGCGGTGGTGACCAATATCGATCTTGAACATCTCGATTTTTATAAAGATCTGGAAGAGATTCGTTCGTATTTCGTCCAATTCGTCAATAAAGTGCCGTTTTACGGGTCCGTGATCATTTGCCTGGATGATCGGAATGTTCAACTCATTATCCCGCAGATCACGCGGCGAGTGATCACTTATGGAATGCGCGCTTACGCGGAGATTTCGGCGAGCGATGTCCAGATTTCACGCGAGAGTTTCGGCTCGAGTTTCGTTGTGCGCCGCAAAGATCATGAATTGGGCCGCATTAAACTCAATGTTCCGGGCGAGCATAATGTCTGCAATGCGCTCGCGGCCGTCGCTGTCGGTCTGGAACTCGAAATTGATTTCAGCATCATTGCCGAAGG
>Ga0081539_10003910_pt1 | contig 17327 bp, 26 predicted proteins | sample TabmetS4T2R2_FD_71023 | JGI IMG/M metagenome (GOLD analysis project Ga0081539, IMG submission 71023) | Tabebuia heterophylla rhizosphere microbial communities from the University of Puerto Rico - S4T2R2 | ecosystem: Host-associated > Plants > Roots > Rhizosphere ...
AGAACTGCGTCATGAGGAGCACGGCGCGATCGCGCTCGCGCCAGGCGCCTTCGAAATCGTGCGGCAACGGGAGTACGCGCCAGAGGCAATCCGGAATGTCACCGACTGACCGGACGGCTGAACTCACAGAACTGCTCGCGCGTCATGCGGCGGCGTGCGAGTACAACACCTGCGCTGTCCATGAAGGTGTTGTCGAGGAGCAGCTCCGCGCCTACCTCGCGGCGCTTGGTATCGAGCGACGCGTGGTCCGGATGAGTGAGGGGTGGGAGCTCGAACAATATCCATCCCTGGCGCGCTACGTCGATCGGGTGCTGGATGATTTCGCGCAGCGACATCCGGATGCTCGCGATGCTCACGCTGCTCGCGCTGCTCGCGATGCTCTCGATGCTCTCGATGCTCGAGATGCTCGCGATGCTCTCGATGCTCTCGATGCTCGCGCTGCTCGCGCTGCTCGCGATGCTCGAGATGCTCTCGATGCTCTCGATGCTCTCGATGCTCGCGCTGCTCGCGCTGCTCGCGATGCTCGAGATGCTCTCGATGCTCGAGATGCAACGCTGCGAACCGCCGCGTTGCGGCGCTTCGCTGCGTGGTGCCTAGCCACGTCTGGCTGGTGGACGTGGTGGGGCGTGTGGGATCTCTCCTGGGTCACCACGACGCTGCTGGGAGCCGTGGAGCTCAGTTATCCAGATGTCGAGCGCTGGTCACGGCCGCTCTTTGAAGCCTTCGTCGCCGGCGCGTGGCTGCTGCATTGGACCGACGACACGCTGTATTGGGTGGCGAAGCCGCGCGTGCATCGCGATCCCGTGCCGGATGTGCGGCGCCTGCATCGGGCCGATGGCCCTGCGCTGGAGTCCGATGTCGAACCGCTCTACTTCTGGCATGGCGTCCTGGTCAACGCGCACGTCATCGAGCAGCCGGACCTGATCACGCTGCAGGAGATCCAGGGCGAGACCAACGCCGAAGTCCGGCGCGTCCTCCTGGAGCGCTTCGGCTTCGATCGCTACCTCCGTGAGTCGAACGCGGAGCTGCTGCACACGGACCAATTCGGGGAACTGTATCGCGCCGAGGTTCCCGGCGACGAACCGCTCGTCATGGTGAGCGTGCTGAACAGCACGCCGGAACCGGACGGCCACAAGAAACGTTATTTCCTGCGCGTCGATCCGAACTGTCGTCCACTGCTTGCGGATGGGACCTTCGGTCGCGCGCAGGCGTTGACGGCACGCAACGCGATCGCGTCGACCTTCGGGTTGCGCGGATCGCAATACGTGCCGGTGGTCGAAACGTAGCGAGGTTGCGTGGTTCAGGGTGACATCGCTTTCGTGAGCTCGGAGCGATGGGAGACGCGGACGCGGATCCGCCCCGCACGTTCTTTCATCACACGGAGGGTCGATATGAGCTGGTCATTCAACGCCGTGGGTAATCCAGACGCGCTCAGGCGGGCGCTCGACGAATACGGCAGCAGCCTTGGGGAAACTTCCCCTGACAACCTCTCGCGGCAGGAATTCGACGAAGCCAAACCGCATCTGCAGGGATTGCTCAGCGCGGCGAATCAGCAGTGTGCCGTCCTGCTGAACGCGAGCGGCTACGCGTCGAAGGACTACTCGACCGGCGTGGTGACGCCGCAGAACATCAGCGTCGAGATTCGGCAGCTCGGCGCCCTTCGCACGTAGTCCACGTTCATTCAGAGGAGAGCCGCCGCGTGATTTACATCGACGACAAGTTGCCGCGCCACCGCAAGATTTTGCGTGCCGGCGAGATCGTGACAGATGCGTTAGGTGGGCGCGCTGCTGCGCTCGGAACTTTCGTCGCTGCAGTAGGTTACGCGCGCGAGCACTTCACCGACGGCATCGTGCCCGGCGAGTTCGTGCACGACTTTGCACGAAACCGTACGGTCGTCGACGCGCTTTGTAGCGTTCACCTCATGCGGAGGCTGCGCGGAAACCGGTACGAGATCCACGACTTCCTCGACTGGAACAAGTCTGCAGAAAAGATCAAGAAAGACCGAGTCAAAAACGCGATTCGGCAGCGTGCGCATCGCGATCGAAAAGGAACTGTCACGCCTCTGTCACGGCGTGACAGAACACCGCGTAACGCCTCTGTCACGCGTGCCCCCGATCCCCGATCCCCGATCCCCGATCCACTAACCCCCGGTACGCCCCCTGACGGGGGCGCCGGCCCGCCAGTATTTCGACAGGCGCCGTTGCACGTCACGCACAAAAAACACGCGCACTGCGGACGGGTGTGTCTCCATGCCGCCCTGTTCGATGAATTCGTGCGGCGCCGGAACCACGAGTACGCCGATCAGGAAATCCGAGACTGGGCGCTCCAGGTCGAGCGGGAATGGGGCGATGGCGGGCCACGCCAGCACGACGAGCCAGGCGATGCGTTCGACTTCTGGCGCGCGCGGTACGCCGAGCAGTGGCCACCGCTGCGCGTTGTCGCGACCGGCACGAACGGCCACGGCCGAACGGGCGTCACGCCTGGTGAATTCGACGGGTTCGAGGAACGCTGATGGACCGCCTCGAGATTCCACAGACCGACGACGAGCTGCGCGCCCGGCTCGATGCGCTGAAGGCGAAGGGCGAGGAGCTCGCGACGGTGGTCCCGTCACGGAGCGCAACGTGTCCGCTCTGCGACGACACAGGATGGCGGATCGTCGCAGACGCCGACGACATCCCGCGCTCGACTCGGTGTGACTGCGTGTTCGTGGACGTGGCCGCCGATGGCGTGCCGGTTGAATTTCAGACCGCCACGCTCACGAATTATCGCGAGGACGACGGCAACAGGATCGCGCTCGCGAAGGCACACGCATTCGCCGCGAGTCACCGCGACTTGTATCTGTTTGGTGACGTCGGCGCTGGCAAAACCAGGCTCGCGTGTTCGATCCTGAACGAGCACGCGCGCGCGCGCCACACCGCGTTCTTTGTTCGAGTGCCGTGGATGCTGCATCAGCTGCAGCCGGGACGCGATAGCGCCGGTCTCGAACTGCGGCTGGCGTCGACGTCGCTGCTCGTGCTCGACGATCTTGGCGCCGAACGTGATCAGGCAACGGACTACACGCGGCGCACGCTGCTGATGCTCTACGAGCAGCGTCACGACTGCGGACTGCGAACCATCTTCACGAGCAACAAGAGCGTGCAGCAGCTCGCCGACATGCAGGACGATCGGCGGCTCGCCAGTCGCATCATCGGGCAGGCTGACGTTGTGCCGATCTCGACGCCGGATCAGCGGCGCGTGCGGAGGATCCGGTGAGCGGCATCGTGCGTTTCCACCTGTCGTGCGTACCGCCGACCACGAACCACCACGCAAAGCGCATCGTGCGCATCGGGCAGTTCACGCGGCTGGCGGACAAGCCCGAACTCGTCGCGGCGAAAGAGATGCTCGACACCTTGCTGTTGCCGCATCAACCGGCTCGACCTGTCGAAGGACCGTACCTCGTAACGTTGGAATTCACCTGGCCCTGGTTGAAGGGGCACAGCAGAAGGTTCCGTGGCGCCGGCCGGCAACCGATGACGTCGAAGCCCGATTGCGACAACGCCAGCAAGTCGCTGTGTGATCGGCTTGTGGCGCTGCGGTTCATCGAAGACGACCGCGCGATTGTCGATCTGCACATTCGCAAGTGGTGGGGCGACGAGCCTGGTATCGGCATCACGATCGCCCCATTCGTGATCGTGCCAGCGGTCGCCCCGCGTGCAGTGGCGAGTGGCGCGCCGAGTCTGTTTGCTGGTGCCGCGCTCGAATAGGAGGATCGATGCGTATTCGTCGACGAAAGCCAAAGGGGCCAAAACGCGTCAGCTACGAGCTGATCGATCGCGATTCGATCGTCGGTCGGCCAATCTATTCGATGCTCCGCGAGCTCGTGAAGGAGCATCACACGGAGCTGCTCGACGCCAGAATCGCGCTGGCGTGGTGCACATCGTGGAAGCCCGATCGCGATGGACGCTGCACGCTCGGCAAGTGCAAGAAGGCGAGCGATCTCGATCGCGAGCTCGCGAACTTCGACTTCATCATCCTGATCAAGAAATCGTTCTGGTACGACACGACGCCGGAGTTCCGCCTGGCGCTCCTCGATCACGAGCTCTGTCACGCCACCGTTTCGATTGATGAGCGGACCAACGAACCGGTCTACGACGAGCGTGGCCGCAAGGTGTGGCGCACGAGGAAGCATGACATCGAGGAATTCATCGAGGTCGTTGCCAGGCATCGGATCTATCGCCACGAGCTCGAAGCGATGTATGCGGCGATGGTGCGCGCTGCTCGCGAAGGCTGGAAGCCGTGCGACGCGTGCAAGGACGGCACGAATCCTGGGTGGGTCGAAGTGGACGAGGGTGGAGTCAAACGCCTGGCCAAGTGCCAATGCGTGGTTGAGTGGAACCGACGGTACGCCGAAGCGGTGCCGGCATGACCGCCGCGCAGCTGACGATCCTGCTCGTGCTGGCGGTGCTGCTGGACGCGTGGTGCTGCGTCGAGGCGCGGAGGCGATCGTGAACGAGGCGATGAGCGATGGAGCAGGCAGGCAGGCAGGCAGGCAGGCAGGCAGGCGCACGAATCGTACCCACTCGTGCTCTCGCTCTTTCCTGGGATCGATTTGCTTGGGCTCGCCTTCGAGCTCGAAGGATTCGCTGTCGTGCATGGGCCTGACGTGATCTGGGGCCGCGACATTCGAGGATTCACCGTGCCAGCGCATCGCTTCGATGGCGTCATCGGTGGTCCACCTTGCCAAGCATTCTCTGGTCTCGCGAATCTGCAGCGTGGCAAGGGAATCGAACCAACGTTCGGCAACCTGATTCCTGAATTCGAGCGCGTCGTTGACGCTGCCAAGCCAACGTGGTTCGTCATGGAGAACGTGCGAACGGCGCCGCAGCCGAACGTCACTGGCTACATGGTGGATGGCCGCGTTGTGCAGAACCGTTGGTTCGGTGAGGAACAGAGTCGCGTGCGCCGCATCTCGTTCGGGACGACGATCGGGCATCGGCTGCAGATCGTTGGCGAGGTGTTCATGAACCCGGTCTTTGCTCAGACCGTTACGGCTGCGCATGCCGGGGAGCGTCGTGTTCATGGAAAGAAAGCTACAGGCGGGCGAATAGCTCGCTATTCGCCCGAGGACGCCGCGCGGCTGCAAGGCGTTGATATCAAGCGGTTCGAGCGCAGTCCATTTCGGCGTGACGCATTGCAGAAGATGCTGGCAAACGCAGTGCCTGTTCCGATGGGCCGTGCCGTGGCCCGAGCGGTCAAGCGCGCAATGTATCCGCATCTCTGCGAGGCGAGTGCGTGACGACCTACTCTGACTTTCTCACACGCAAGCGCCGCGTCTACACCGGTCGCGGAATCGCATCCGACGTCGACCTGCCGGAGCAGTTGTATCCGTGGCAGGCCGCACTCGTGCGGTGGGCACTCCGCAAGGGGCGCGCGGCAATCTTTGCTGATTGCGGACTCGGCAAGACGTTCATGCAGGTCGCGTGGGCGGACACGCTGAATGTGCCGACGCTGATGCTCGCGCCACTGTGTGTCGCCGAGCAAACCGTTGCGGAAGCCGCCAAGCTCGGGATTGATGTCCATTACGCGCCGGACCACCATGCGGCCAAGGGTCATCGGCTGGTCATCACGAACTACGAACGGCTGGACAAATTCGACCCTTCAGCGTTCTCGGCGGTGGTGCTCGATGAGTCGAGCATCCTGAAAGCGTTCGATGGCAAGACCCGCACGGCGCTGATCGAGGCGTTCGCGCACACACCGTATCGCCTGTGTTGCACGGCGACCCCGAGCCCGAACGACATCGCGGAGCTGGCGAATCACGCCGAGTTCTTGGGTCTGATGACGCGACCGGAATTTCTCGCGACGTGGTTCATCCGCATCGACCAAGGGCAACGCACGACGACGCATCACGGCTGGCGGATGAAAAGGCACGCGGTCGAGCCGTTCTACCGTTGGCTCGCGTCGTGGGCCATCGCCATTCGGAGCCCGAAAGATCTCGGCTACGACGACACGGGATTCCAGTTGCCGCGGCTCTCCATTCGCGAGGAGGTATTGCCGCTGACGGCACCTGTTGGCGATGCGTTGTTTCCAGAGATGGGCATGAATGGCTTGAGTGGTCGACTCGCCGCGCGCCGCACATCGCTGGACGATCGCGTACGCGCGCTCCAACGACTCACACTGACCGGCAAGACCGAGCACGGTGGATGCCAGTGGCTGCTCTGGTGTGGGCTCAACGACGAAGCCGACGCGCTCGCCGAGGCGATCCCTGATGCCGTGAACGTCGCTGGGTCAGATAGCTACGCGGAGAAGGTGGGCGCGGTGCAGCGGTTTGTCGGCGGCGATATCCGGGTTCTTGTTAGCAAGGTACGGATCCTCGGGTTTGGGATGAATTTTCAGCACTGCCATCACATGGCATTCGTGGGGCTCTCTGACAGCTACGAGAGCTACTACCAAGCGATTCGACGCTGCTGGCGGTATGGGCAACGCCTGCCGGTGAACGTCCATATCGTTGTCAGCGAGGCCGAGCAGCAAGTCGTCGAGAACGTGCGACGCAAGGAAGCGAAGGCGTCCGAGTTAGGCGATCAACTCCTGCGGCACATGCAGGTATTCGAGCGCGAAGAGGTTGGAGCGGCATGACTGACGCAGTCTACACAGGCAACGGCTGGGCACTCAGTAACGGCGACTGCGTCGAAGGCGTCGCGACCGTGCCTGATGATTCGGTCGATCTGTCGGTCTACTCGCCACCGTTCATCTCGCTCTACACCTACACGGCGAGCGAGCGCGACATGGGGAATTGCGCGAGTGCGACCGAGTTCTTTGAGCACTTTGGATTCCTGATTCGGGAGCTGCTCCGCGTGACCAAGCCGGGACGGCTCACGTGCTGTCACGTGCAACAAGTGGCCGCCATGCTCGAGCGCGACGGCTACATCGGCCTGAAGGACTTCCGCGGCGACACCATCCGCGCGTTTCAAGCCAACGGCTGGATCTATCACGGCGAAGTCTGCATCGACAAAGACCCGCAAGCGCAAGCCATCCGCACGAAGGCCAAGGGGCTATTGTTCGTCCAGATGCGGAAGGATTCATCGTGGTCGCGTCCAGCGTTGGCCGACTACATCCTCATCTTTCGCAAGCCAGGCGAGAACGTAACGCCGATTCAGCCCGACATCACCAATGACGACTGGATTCAGTGGGCGCGTCCCATCTGGTACGGCATTCGTGAATCCGACACGTTGCATGTCGCGGAGGCGCGCGGCGAGGACGACGAGCGACACATCTGTCCGTTACAGCTCGGAACGATCGAACGATGCCTCCGACTGTGGAGCAATCCCGGGGAGTTGGTGCTGTCGCCGTTTGCCGGCATCGGCTCCGAAGGCTACGAGGCCGTGCGCCTCAATCGACGGTTTATCGGATTTGAGTTGAAACCCCAGTACGCGGAGGTTGCCGCGAAGAACCTGCGCGCAGCGGAACAAACCCGCACTCAGGGCGAACTATTTGCGCAGGAGGCGTTGTGACGCTGACGCCGCTGACGTTCGACAAGGCCTGCGCGTTTGTGGCGCGCTTCCATCGGCATCATCCGCCGTCACGCGGCTGGCTGTTCGGCATCGCTGCCGAGAACGAGGCCACGCTGGTTGGCGTGATCACCATCGGACGTCCGGTCGCACGCCACTATCAGGACGGCTACACCTGCGAGGCGACACGCTGCTGCACGGATGGGACGAAGAACGCCTGCTCAATGCTCTATGCGGCGGGCTGGCGTGCGGCACGCGCGATGGGGTATCGGCGCCTGATCACGTACACCCTCGCGACTGAGCCTGGCTCGTTGCTGAGAGCAACCGGTTTCCGGCAGGTTCATCACACGCGTGCGGAGTCCTGGGACCGACCCTCACGACCGCGCATCGACGCGTCGCCCGCCGTGCCGAAGGTGCTCTGGGAGGTTCGCGCATGAAGCAGACGATCCGCTCGCCGCTCTGCATCTACAAGCAGCACTGCGGCTCACGTGCCGTGCTCGGTAAGGGCCGCCGCGATCGGACGATCCGCTGCCTCCAGTGCAAGGCGCGCGGCGTGCGGTCGATGTGCCCCAAACGAAAGGCAGCGTAGATGGCGAACGACGAACCCATCACCGAGGACTGGCTGCGCGAGGTCGGCTTTCAATGGCACCAGCTCGATCGACAACCGAACAAGCAATGGTTGCTCTGGATCGGCCGCGCCATGGATGACCGCATGACCTGCGCGGAAGACATCGGGATCGAGGTGGCGACCTCGGGACGGCAGGATGCGGCATGGTGGTTCTGCTGGCTGCGCAGCGATGCGGCGCATCGGTATCACCGGTTCATTCATCTGCGGCACCTCCAGACGCGTGGCGAGCTGATCGCGATCATCGAGGCGCTCACCGGCAAGCCCTGGAATCCGGCGCTGCACATCTTCGGCATGGTCCATTCTGAGAAGTACGCGCAGTGGATCGCCGAGTCGCGCGCTCGTCTGGACAACGTGATCCGTGAGCAGGGGTCGCCGTGGACGTCGACGGAGAAAGATCCCGATCGTGGTCGTCCGTTGATCGAGCACTTGGAGGCGGCGGTGAAGAGCGGAGGCGTGACGTGAACCCGTCGTTCGTGACGTTCACTGGCTTGGACGAGTGCACCGATCTCGATCGGATCTGCGACATCGCTGACCGCTGGCCAGTTGAATGGGCCGTACTGGCGAGTTCAAGTCGCGATGGGAAGCACAATCGGTATCCGGGCATGGATGTCCGAAGCCTGTTAGAGGACTTGAAGCTCCCGGCCTTGTCGCTACATCTCTGTGGACAGTTTGCCGATGCCGTTATGCGAGGCGAGGAGCCGCAGGATGCCGATGCCGGGTACGTCAAGCTCTTTGGATTCCACCGCGTTCAGGTGAATCACCGCGCTCCAGATGTCGCCCTCATCAAGAGGTATGCGGATGCATGGGGGGTCAAAGGCATCGCCCAGACGCGAGGCTCCTTCTCCCCTGCGCACGAGATCGACTGGCTGGCCGATCGGTCCGGCGGAAACGGGATTCGCCCAACTTCGTGGCCGGCGGAACGATCGCTGCGCCTGGTTGGATACGCCGGCGGCATCGGACCAGACAACGTACGTGAAGTCATCGCCGCGATTAACCGGCGCGGTCCGTATTGGCTCGACATGGAGTCCGGCGTTCGCACCGATGACTGGCTGGACCTGGACAAATGCGAGGCGGTCTGCCGTGCGATCTGGTGAGACGAATCTCCGCGCGCCGAACGGCGAGGTCTGGGCGTGGCGGATGGGGCTGAAGAACCGGAAGGGCGGCGACCCGAGCGAATGGCGAGCGGAGTATCCGCGAGGGTTTCCACAAGTCAGCCCATGCGTCTGATGTCGTCCACGCGGATCCAATTCGAGTGCGTCTGATGAGACATCCCGGCACCATCACCTGCGACTTCTGCAACGGCCCAATCGATCCGTCGAAACCGTGGACCGCGCTCAACGCCGTCGTGCCCGAAGATGTCGCCGCCGACTACACGGAGCACTGTCGCAACCAGGCCCAGTCGATTCTCGGCCTGTCGTACGTGCCGACGCCTACGCACTGCCACGTTGACATCTGTCCGAGCTGCGAGCAGGCGAAGCTGCCGGACCTGCGAGCGATAGTCGCCGTGCTCATCCTGACGGAACTTGAGCAGCAGCGGTCGCGAGCGAGCGTCGCGAAGGCGAGGCCGCGGTTTGGGAGTGAGAGTTGATGCTGAATATCGCGGACAAGTTGAAACTTCCTGTCGATGCGGCCACACAAACGTTCGCGTTCATCGCGCGAAAGGGCGCAGGGAAGACCTACGCGGCCGGCAAACTGGTGGAGCTGCTGCTCGACGCCAGCGACTGCGAGCGACGTGCTCTTCGAATGACCCGCAAACCCACGCCCGCCCAATCGATCACGATCGCGAAGCCCAAGCCGATCCCACGATCGACGGAATCCTGGGTCGAAGCGCGTAAGGAACGGAGCCGATGCTCAAGATCGCTGACACCCTCTCTGCGCGGACGTCCCGCAGTTGCAAACGACGATGTTCCAGGTGGGAACCTATGAGTGAACAGGGAGCCTGTGGCCTGCGAGCGCCAGATTTAATGGCGCTGATCGATCGGGATTTGGCGATGGCGGCCGATCAGATCGTGCATCCAGCTACCGATCCGCTTGCATGGATTGACTCCGCTCGATTGCATCTGCGAACGCTTCAAGAAGTCCTCTCCCGCGATTCCGATCCCGACCGCACAGGCACACACGCGCCGACCGTGGTTGCTGACTCAGACGATGCTGTCGGGTTGTCGATCGACATGCTGGATGTGGATCGGTTGCGGCAGTGGGCGAATAACCTGCTCGTCTATGGCCCCGACATCAGCCAGTGGGGCGATCACATCTGGGTCGCGAGCAAGATGCAGATCATGGCGACCAGCATCGAGCATGCCGTGCGAGACATCGGCACGCTTCGCAAGCGCGTGCAGTCCGCCTACCGTGTTCCGACACCCCGAGTGGAGGAGTAATCCCATGATCTGTCCGCGGTGTGCCACGCCTGACCCGGTACCGTCGCATGTGCCGAGCCTGCTCCGGTGTGAGCACTGCGGACTGTGGACGAATTGGACGCGGTTCGTGCCGACATCCCGAGTGGAGCCGTAGATGTGTGACGTCCAAGCGTTCATCCCCGGCCCGCTGAAGGCGAAGATGTTCGACGCGGCGGCGAAGTTCCTGTCGACCGCTCGCGCCGATGACATCAAGGCCGTGGCCGGCGACCTGTCGAAGCGGATTCAGTCCGAAGCCCAACGAGCGGGTGCGGCCACGACGTTACGGCTTGTCGCGGACGCGCTCAGGGTTGGCGCGTGACGCGTCCTGAGGGTCCTCCGTCCACGAGCGCGAGCACGCTCCACAAAACAGCTGCAGGATTACGCGCGTGCCTCGAACGATCGTCTCCACCCGCACGAGTCCGAGCCGCGTGCGGACAGGTGCGCCGGGTCACGATGTCCACGGAGTCATAAGGAAAGACGTGGGCGAAGTGCCCTATCATAAGCGCCATGGATCGCGCCCCCGCAGTGCCGCGGGATCGTCGCATCGACCCGGAACGCCCCTCATGGAGCGCGGAGAAGCGCGAGGAGTTCCGGCAGTTGATGAGCGCGTTGGGGGCACGCGTTTACTACGAGCGGAAGGAAGTCCGCGGCTGGTCGCTCGAACACCTGGCCGATCTCTCGGGCCGGGATCCATGGACGATCGATGCGCTCGAGCGCGGTCGGTCGAATCCGCGTCTCGACACGCTGATTGATGTCGCGCTCCCGCTCGGCATCAGTCTCGCGGCCGCCGTTGCCAGCCTAAAACCCCGTACATAACCCCGGATTCCCGTACATACCCGGGGAAAACGGCGCGCCTGTCGAAAGTTCTGCCATCCTGACCTCGGCTTTGTGCGCCCCGGCTCGTGGCGCACGCCCGCACACCATAAAACACCCCTGAGGGCTGCACGCCTTGGCCACTGCGTCGCGATCGTCTGTTCGTGCGGCCTCCCCATCGGCGCCGGTGTCGACGCGCCCCAGCGCGATTTGTGCCACGGTCAAGAGAAAAACTGCCGTTCCAAAGAGTCATAACCAACACGTATAGATAACGCCCTATCACACGACTCAATTGCTGAAGCCTCAAGGAAATCGGGCGTGAACGAATCCCAGATCCAGGACCTGCTGCGCGGCCGCTGCGACCCGTCGATGTCGGTGATTTACCGCCTCGCCAAAGGGGCCGGGTTGCACCCGTTCCTGCTGTTCGCGAACCCGTCACGAAGAGCGGCTTATAAGCCCCGTTTTCTTGCCCCGACCGTAGTCGCCTGCCATCCTGAGGCCTACCGCGCGCCGGCTCGTGGCGCGGACCCGCCACTCCAAAAAAAGGAACCCCACTGCATGCGCAGGTCTTGCTCGCCTTTGCCGCAGCTGCTCGTCTGGCTGACGGTGTGTCTGCTGCTCGTCTGTTCGTCACCACTGAGCGCCCAGGATCACAGTCATCTCACCAACGGCACGACCGGCCTGCCGCACGGCATCCCAGATTTCTGCCAGGCACAGAACTCGATCGTCGTGCCAGCCGGCGCGCAGGCGGTGTGGACGGGCACCCTGACGGCGCCCTGTCTCGGGGTGCACGGCGCAGTCACGGTGGCGGACGGAGCGCGGATTACCGGAACGGTCCTCGTCTACGCCGATGGCTCGCTAACGATCGGCAGTGCGTCGGCGCCGGCGCGGGATGTCGTCGTCACGTTTCCTGATGTCCCACTTGATCAGGTCAACGACCCAGAGCAGTTCGGCAACGGACTGATCGTCTTCGGCCGGCTCTCCATCGTCGGGCAACCCAAGACGGCATTCGTCCGGTTGGCGAGCGAAGTGGCGATCGGCGCCACGGCGCTGCAGCTCACATCCGCGCCGAGCGGCTGGCAGGTGGGAGACCGACTGGCGCTCATTGGCGTCCCAGAAGTCGTCACGATAGCCAGCATCGCGGGATCCACGGTGACCCTGGCGCAGCCGGCCATGCTCGCGCACCGGGGCGTGCGCAGTCCGGAGGGCGTGCTCACCTATCTCCCGCACGTGGCCAACCTGACGCGCGCCGTGACGCTCCGATCGGCCAATCCGTCAGGCGTGCGCGGGCACACGATCTACACCGGACGCGCCGACGTCGACATTCGCGGCGCGGCCTTCGTTGACCTCGGACGGACCAACGGGTTGCGTCTCGATTCGACCACCTTCGATACCGCTGGCACGGTCACGCATCTCGGCACGAACCAGATCGGTCGCTACACCGCGCACTTCCATCACGATCTGGGGCCGGTGTTTGACGGCCGCACGTATCAATTCCAATTCATCGACAACGTCATGGAGGGCGCCGCCAAGTGGGGCGCGGTGATCCACAACTCGCACTACGGGCTGATCCAAGACAACGTCTGCTTCAAGGCGCAAGGCCCCTGCTACGTCACTGAAGACGGCAGCGAAACCGGGAATAAATTCATCGGGAATATCGGGGCAAGCGTGCATAACCCGCTGTTCGTCATGGCGCCTGATGAAGAGACGTACGACCCGCAAGGCCGCAAAGACTCCGTCTTCTGGTTCCGCGCGATTAACCAGGAAGTGCGCAACAACGTCGCGGCTGACTTCGGCTGGGAGGGCTACGCCTGGTATACGGGCTGCGCTGAAGAGGGCCCGTGCTCGCCGGGCCACGTCGTCCCAATTCCGACGGGTCCAGGGCTCGATCCAGCCGATCCCAAGAATCGCTGGACGCTGGTGCGCGCGTCGGATGGACAGATCTACGAGCCGACGCTGCGCGAACGCGATCCGCTGCCAGTCGAGGAGAACGAAGCGTACAAGGGCGGGACGGCGTTCGCGCAGTGGTGGACGCCACGGGTGCAGGTCGGCTGGCGCTCAACCACAAATGGCGCCAATGCCATCATCCGAAATACACGGCTCTGGAACGTCGGTGTCGGGATCCTCTACCGCTACACCGATGCGGTGTTCGATGGCGTCGAGATGCTGAACGAAGGCGGCGTTGGTTGGTTCGTCAATCAGATGAACGACGGATCGCCGATGGGTCTCGGTGCAGGACAAAGCGAAATTCGTCATGCGACCGTGCGCGGCGTTGACATCGCGTACGAGCGAACCGGGCAGTTGTCGCACGCGCCTTATTGGACAGTATCCGACTCGCTCTTTCAGACGAAGAGCGGATTCCTCTTCAGTAATCGCGGGGAGCTCACGTTTGTGTGGCCGCCGGCGATCAATGAGGTCACCGGTCAGCCTGACCCGACATCTCGTGAACCGCATTTCTTCACGTTTACGAATGTGAAGTTCACGTCGCTACCGAACCTCCCGCTCAAGGCGATCACCACGGAGTACGTGAGTAACTACACCGCTGAATCGAGCGATGTTGGCCTTGAGGGCTGGCGGCATTTCAACATTCAGGTGCAGGGCTACCAGAACGACTCGACGACAAACTTCCGCGTGTTCTTCGAGGCGCAACATCCGCAATGGCCGGCGCCAGCGCCGGGCTCGCTCTATTTTGGGATTAAACGCACCGGCTGCCCTGAATCAGGCCTGACGAATCAACAGTGCTGGGACAGGCACGGCATGGCGACGTTAATGGCGCTCGCTCCCTGCAGCACGACCACGCCTGGGATTGTCGGCTATACCTGTGAGGTCCAACCCCCTCCACCTCTGCCGCCACCACAGAAAGTCTGCGGTGACGGGAAGGATAACGATGGTGATGGGCTGATCGATGAAGGGTGCGCGCCGCCGCCGCCCCCTCCAGCACCGCTCACGATCAGTGCACTCGCTCCGATCTCGGTGGTGTCAACGAACGGATTGCCGATAGCAGTGACGTATCCGACACCGTCGACCACTGGAGGGGTCGCGCCTGTGGTGCTGACGTGTGCACCCGTATACGGCTCCCTCTTTTCAGTGGGTACGACGACGGTGACGTGCACCGCGACGGACGCGATGCAGACGACCGCAACGACGGCGACAACGGTGACGGTGCAATCGGGTTGCGTGATCGATCCGGTGACGTTGACGGTGACGCAGTGGCCATCCGCGGCGCTCAGCAGCAATGGATCGTGGACCGTCTCTGGTGGCAAAGCCACAAGTAACAAAAAATTCAAGGTCACCTGGGATCTGCGAGCCACACCGAACACGGCAACCGCGATCGATCTGCGCGGGTGCATATCTGCCACGGTGACGAAGAAGTAGCACGGTGGCCGACACACGAATCAGCGGCCTCGCCGCGTTCAGCGCGCTCGATATCGATGACGATCTGCTCGTCGGCGTGGACGTGTCCGATACCTCCATGGCGGCGTCTGGCACCACTAAGCGGTTCTCACCCGAGGTGTTGCTCGCGCTGAGGACCACTGCGCCGCAGTTGCGGTTGACTACTGAGACCGGTGTCCCGAACTCGACGAACGATCGGACCTCGCAGGGAACGCTTCGTGCAGCCACGTGTCTGCCAAACGGTCTCTATACCGGTGGCGTCGGATTCGTGACGACGTGGACGGGCACCAGGCGACGCGTGCAGCAAGTCGGAAACCTTGGCGTGTCACTCGCTGTCACCGCCGCGAAGAATTACGACGTCTTCCTCAAGGACTCCGATCTGTCGTTGGTGCTGTCATCGGCATGGACCGACGACACAACACGTGCGGACGCGATCACCTACGTCGAGGGATTACCGGTCGCCAACGCCGATAACACCTACCTCTGGTTGGGCACCATTCGCGCGTCAGGCGCAAACGTCATTGAGGACAGCGCGGCGAAGCGCTACGTGTGGAACGCCCACAATCGGGTGCGACGGCCGCTCCTGAAGAGCGACAGCACCTCGCACACGTACGATTCGGCGACGTACCGCTATTTCAACGCCGATAGCTCGAACAACGTGGAGTGTGTTCTGGGCGAGGCGCAGAACGCCGCCATCTTCCTCAATGGAGATGCGACCTCTGGAACGGGGGGATCGCCGAGTCTTCCGATCACAGCTCTCGGTTACGACTGGACTAGCGGCTTCCCAGACGGAGCGTTGCTGTACTTCGGCGCGAATCGGAATGCACACTTTAACGCCCTGATGAAAACCATCGGACTCGGCTATCACTATCTGGCCCTACTGGAGAGTGACGCGCTCTCACTGACGTCCACGTTTGATTCGATCAAGGCATCCGTCGATCTGGTGATCTGATGCCGTTGACGAGTGCTCACTTGCCACGTCTCGTGACTGCCATTCGCGCCGCAGGTGTCGCGATCGATGGCGTTGACATCAACGGACGCGTCACGCCGACGACGCTGCAGGCGGCCGCGCAGGCGACCATCAACGCGTTCGACACATCGCAGTCGGCGCAAGACGTCTGGCTGGATGGCTTATTTCCAGACCTCGCCGCGCTGCGCGATCAAGCGACACAGGCGATCGCAGACATCAACACGTATGTGGCGATTGCCTCACCGACCAATGCCCAAGCCATTGCGGAAGTGCGGGCGATCGATGTGCGGCAACGCGCCATCATCAAGGCACTAAAGATACTCGCCATGTCGGCGATAAGGACGTAGACCGTTCATGTCAGACAGCTACGTTCAGATCGATCCCGATGGCAGCGGAAAGAAGATCGACACCGTCGAGGCGACGCGCAGTGACGACGTCGACATCGAGCGCCAACGGCTCGCGATCGGTGATGAAAGCGATCCAGCGGCGACGGTACGGGTCAGCGGCGAAAGCGGACGCGGTGAAGCGCGGATGACAGACATCGCAGTCCTGAGCAAGCTCGGAGAGATACACGACACCTTGAATCAGATCGCGTCCTTACTTGCCGCGATTCTGCATTCGTGAATAGAGACCGAAGGAGCACAGAACACATCATGTTGACAAAGATGGCAGCACGCGTTCGCGGCCTCTGGGCCGGAAACTATCCTGAAAATCGCGAAGACGAACAGGTGCACGTGAACAACCGCGGCGAGCTGCTCATCGTGCAGGCGATGCCGGAACTCGTGGAAATTGTTCGTCTCGGTGAGTCGTGGCAAATCAATGCGACCACGGGTCAGGCCGCGCTCACGTCGCTGCCGTCGACGGTAGCCGGACTGACGCTCCTCAACAACGAGCCGTCCTTAGGAAAGTGCTACGCGATCGATTCCTTCGGATCCGCCGAAGAAGTCGTCGACGCGACGCAGACCGATGTGACTGGGTTGTTCGCGATGAATAACAAGCGCACCAGCACCGCGCCGTCAGGCGGCACCGCAGAGACCACGTTCATTTCCCTGAGCGGCCGGCCGAACTATGCGGGCACGGGCACGGTCAAGCGAGGCGCGACGGTGACCAATGATGGGTGGACGCCGCACGGTACGCCTGGCGCGCAGATGGCCGCTGCGGCCGCTGGCGCGAACTGGAAAGTGAACGAAGCCACGGTGCGCGGACTGTATCTCGTGCCTCCCGGTGGCGCGTTCTCGGTCCAGGCCGTGAAAGCCGCAGCGGCCGCGTCCGCGCAGCAGTTCTTCTTCATCCGCTGGCACGAAGTCCAGGTCATTTGGAAGTCGTAAGCGCACGGAAAGGGTGACGATACGATGCCTTCGATTCATCGACTCATGCGCTCGACCGGTGGGCTGAGCGCGGTCAAGGTTCCACGCAACGGTTTCTACGCACACGGCTGGCCGATGGGGATGACCATCCGTCGGATGATGTCTTCGATCTGGTTGGAGTGGTGCCTTCATCTTCGGCTCGCCGTGAAGGGGTTCTATCGCGGACTCGTCAAGGCGGAAGGGGTGTTCGGTGTCGGTCGCCTGTATGCGACGGTGATTCGCGCGAACGGCTCGATTGAACATCTCGGGATGTTGTGCACCCAAATGATCACCGAA
>Ga0081539_10003911_pt1 | contig 17309 bp, 16 predicted proteins | sample TabmetS4T2R2_FD_71023 | JGI IMG/M metagenome (GOLD analysis project Ga0081539, IMG submission 71023) | Tabebuia heterophylla rhizosphere microbial communities from the University of Puerto Rico - S4T2R2 | ecosystem: Host-associated > Plants > Roots > Rhizosphere ...
ACATCGTCGCCTTGGTGGGCCGTTACCCCACCAACTAGCTAATGTACCGCGGGCCCATCCCTCGCCGGATGGCCGAAGCTACCTTTCCTCCCGGGGTCACTCGATCCCGGGAGCTTACGGGGTATTAGCCGGAGTTTCCCCCGGTTGTCCCCCCTGCGAGGGGCAGGTTGCCCACGTGTTACTCACCCGTTCGCCACTTTACTCACCCCGAAGGGCTTTCTCGTTCGACTTGCATGTCTAAAGCACGCCGTCAGCGTTCGTCCTGAGCCAAGATCAAACTCTCCGAACTAACTCGCCCCGCGCTAGGCGGAGCTAAAGTTGAAGTTGTGCGGGCGCTACCCGCTCGGCAATCCGCATTTCACTCCCGGATCGCGAAGAGTCAACCTCGGCGTAATGACGGGTTCACCTGTCACTACTTAGTCTTTCGCTGCTATTCAGTTTTCAAGGCCCCAGGCTCCTACCTCTCGGCGGAGCTTGCGGAGGACGCAACCCTTAGGGACTGAAACGCCCGCCTCTCGGCGGGCCCGGTGAGCACTCCCGCATTTACGGGGAGGCTTACCCTTCGTGCCCCTTCTTGGTTGTCAAATCGTCCCCCAACATCAGCTTCGGGAGTATACCACCTGCCGATTGGGTGTCAAACCTTCTCAAACTCTATTTCTGGTGGTTTCCCGTCTTGCTGATAGGTCCAATCCGAAGATCGGCGACGGCTATTCTAGCCGTGATCGGGAGAAGGTCAAGTGCCGGTCGAAATTCGCCGCGTCCGACTGCAAACGGCGCTTTATTCGGAGACCACGAGACGGGCGTAGCGACGCTTACCAACCTGTAGCACCTGTCCGTCCAGATCATCGGTCTTCAGGGAAAGTTGCTCGTCCCGGACCACTTCACCGCCAATCCGCACGGCGCCGCCGCGGATGAAGCGCCTGGCTTCTCCGTTGGTCTTGGCGAAGCCGGAGCGGCTGATTAGATTCACGATCCATACCTCCCCGCCGGATGGAAGCGACACTTCGGGAGCATCATCCGGGACACCGCGTCCGGTGACGGTATCGAAATGTTTCTCGGCATCCATTACGGCAGCGTCACTGTGGAATACGCGCACTATGGAGCGGGCAAGCTCGCGTTTCTGGGCAACGGGTTCGGCTTCGGGTGGCTCGCGGTCAAGGATCAAGCGGTAGTACTCTGGCATCAGCCCATCCGGGATGCTCATAGTTTTACCGAACATCCCGGCCGGTGGATCAGTGACGCCGATGTAGTTACCGAGGGATTTGCTCATCTTCTTCTCGCCATCCGTGCCTACGAGAAGCGGCGTGGTGAGCACGCACTGCGGCTGCTTGCCGTAGTACTCCATCACATGCCGGCCCATTAGCAGGTTGTAGAGCTGATCCGTGCCGCCGAGCTCCACGTCGGCGTCGATGGCTACGGAGTCGTACGCCTGCATCAGGGGATAGAGAAGCTCGGTCAGGGAGATGGCGTCTCCGGCGGCGAAGCGTTTGCTGAAGTCGTCGCGTTCCAGGATGCGGGCCACGGTAGTCGCCCGGGTCAGATGGATGATGTCGGCGAGGGCCAGCGGCGCAAGCCACTCTGAATTGTGGCGGACTTCGGTCTTGTTTTCGTCAAGGATGAGGTGCGCCTGATCCAGGTACGTGCGGGTGTTCGCCTCGATCTCCTCGGGCGAGAGGATGGGGCGGGTTTTGGACTTACCTGATGGGTCCCCCACCCTGGCGGTGTAGTCTCCGATGACCAGCACGGCCGTGTGCCCGATATCCTGAAACGCCCGGAGCTTCTTGAGGACCACGGCGAAGCCAAGGTGTATGTCGGGGGCAGTGGGATCTATGCCCAGTTTTATGCGGAGTTTGTCCCCGCTCCGCAATAGGCGGTCGAGCTCATCCCGTGGGACGGCGTCCACCGCGTTCTCGTAAATCCTGGCCAGTTCCGGGTGGTCGTTCATTAACTCGACGCAACCTCTTCGCAACTCGAATGTTACGTTCAGGCGGCTAGTGTACTATACGGCTTCCATGGTCCGAACCTCCCAGAGAAGCGGGACAAAAAACGCGCAAGACCCGGGTTCGGCCAGCCGGGGGCGATTGCTCCTCGGTTACAATAAGCGGCCCGGTAAATCCCGCAGCAAGATGTCAAGGATACTGCGGGGGATCGGTGTCTTCGCGCTCTGCCTGATAGTCGCCGCCGTAAGCTTCGCGGCAGGCGGATACCTGGGGGTCGTGAAGGTCGTGAAGGGACTGGAAGAACCTGGCCGCATCTCGACGCACCCGACGTACATTTATTCGTCGCCCCTCGGAAACACGGAGGGGTCGCGGCGTGTGATCGGAACGCTCTTTCAGGGTCAGAACCACCAGACGGCTTCGAAGAAAGAGATGCCTTTGAGCCTTCTGAACGCGCTGGTTGCAAAAGAGGATGAACGGTTCATGACGCACGGTGGCGTGGACGTGTGGGGCATCATGCGGGCCCTGTACGTGGACATCCGGGCGGGTAAAGCCGTGGAGGGGGCGAGCACCATCACCCAGCAGTACGTCAGAAATGCTTATCTGTCCCCGGACCGTTCCATCACCCGCAAGATCAAGGAAGCCCTCATCGCCGTGGAGATCGAAAGGAAGAACGACGACAAAGACGACATCCTGGTTGATTACCTGAACACCGTGTATTTTGGCAGCAACGCATACGGGGCGGCGGCGGCCTCGGAGACGTACTTCGATAAATCTGTCCAGGATCTCACCCTCGCCGAGTCCGCGACGCTGGTGGGGCTCCTGTGGTCTCCTTCCACGCTCGGGGTGGACCGGGAGGGAGCACGATATCAGAGGAATCTGGTGCTGAGGAAGATGTTCGATACCGGGTATATCACGGAGCAGGATTACACGAGGGCTCTGGATCAACCGATGCCAAAGCAGTGGCCTGCGGCACCGATGGTGGAAACCGGCCTGGACGGACCAGCCTCCACCCGCGACTTCGCGGAGTTAGTACAGGGTGAGCTTGTCGAGAAGTACGGCGCGAACACCGTATACCAGGGCGGGTTGAACGTATACACGAGCCTGGACCTGGAAGCGCAGGTGTCTGCGCGCGACATCGTCTACGGTCCCAACGGCTACCTGCCAAACCCCACGGACCCCGACCTGGCGCTCGTATCCATTAACCCGGAGACCGGCTTCATCACGACTATGCTGGGCAACCGGAACCAGAACGCTCAGTTCAGTCTGGCGACCCAGGGACGCCGCCAGCCCGGTAGCTCGTTCAAGCCGTTCGCCCTGATCGCAGCCCTCGAACAGGGCATAGATCCCAACACGAAATTCATCTCCGAAGACAAAAAATATCAGGTGGACGTGGGGTTAAAGAAACCCGAGGAGTGGAAGGTCAAAAACTACGACGGCATCGAGCGCGGCAGGATCTCACTGAAAGAAGCCCTGTGGTGGTCGGACAACACGGTTTTCACAGACCTGATCATGAACGCCGACGGCAAGGGGCTGAAGAACGGTCCCGAGAAAGTCGCTGACGTGGCCAACCGCCTCGGGATTACGACGGACTTTGGGAAGCATCCTCATCAATCGATAGCCCTCGGGGCACACGAAGTCTCCCCGCTAGACATGGCGACGGCGTATGCAACCATAGCCAACGGCGGGAAGAAGGTGAATCCCACCACCATCGTCCGGGTCACCACGAACAGGGGTGACGAAGGCGAGAAGACCATCTACGAGGCTCTCGAACACCCGGAGGGCAAACAGGTGATCAGCCCGAAGATAGCCGCCGAGGTAACGAGAATCATGATCGGGGACGTAACGGAGGGCATCGCCAAAAAAGCGTCGTTGAAGGGTCAGCCGGTATCTGGCAAGACCGGAACGAGCGAAAATTTCTTCGACGCCTGGTTTATTGGCTTCACCCCGCACATGGTCACCGGCATCTGGATGGGGTATGCGGATGGCGGGAAGACGCTGGAGTACACGCTAGACTACGCCCGCAAACTGCATGGCCTTTCAGGAGGCATCAACCCGGCGGAAATCTACAGCACCTACTCCCAGGATACGCTGGCAGGCAAACCGGTTCGCAAGTTCGAGAACGTAGGTATGTCGCTGCAGGAGCAACTCCACGGCCCGGAAGATCATCCTCAACCGCCGGAGGCTTCCAAGCCTTCCGATAACACCAGGGAGCGGCTCGGCCGGGGTGCGCCTAGCCGGAACGCGCCATTCCGCGGCCGGAGATGACCTTCGGGCGCACGGAGACGTTGGGGTCGTCGAGTACCAGGTAGCGGTAAGGTAGTTCGGCGCCACGGCTGATGCCGATACGGGTGGTGGCCACGATCTCGCCCTCAGGCGGGTCTCCGTGACGTATCGTAAGTGGCGCCTGCGTCAGATCGTGGGCGTCGTGGTCCATATCTATGCCTAGCGCTTGTGTCAGTTTTCCGGGTCCGGCGCAGAGGTCCCGGCGTCCCCGCCGTTGCTGCATCAAATCGTGGCCCTTTAGCGGGGCGAGCGCCCGTATCAGAACGGCGCTGCCTTTACCCTCTTCCTCGCAGTTCACGTTGATGAGGGGGTAGCGGCCGTAGATGAGGTAGACGTAAGCGAGTCCGGGTCCCTCGAAGATGGTGCGGTTTTTCATATTTATACCCTTGTAGGCGTGGCACGCGGGATCGTCCATGCACAGGTACGCCTCCGTCTCGACTATCGTGCCGGACGCTACGCCATCGGGGCTTTCGTGGACGAGGACACATCCCAGGAGGTCTATGGCTACGTCGCGGGGATCGCGGTCGTAGAAGCTGGTCTCTAGAATATCCGCTGGGTTTCCCCTTCTCCGGTAAGTTCCGAGATACGGCGAGACAACTGGTCGAGATCGAGCCCCGCTTCTGAGCGGATGGAGGATTTGAGGAGCGGCCTGACCTGCCCGATCTGGACTTGAAGCTCCCGGAGCAGTTCGATGGAGCCGCTCTCCAGGCCAACCATGTCGCGGAGGATAGTGTTCTCGGTACGCCCGGCTACCAGGGGCTCGGAGATGTTATCCACATAGACAAGGGTGCGGCGTCCGCTACCCCGATCCTCCTCGATGGGAACGAGGGCCACGATCCGATCCGACCGTACGAATTTGCCCATGCCCAGGGGAACGAGACGATCCGGGATCACCTTCATGAAACGAAATTCTAACATAGCGCCCAGTTCCCGAACCCGATATATTCGTCGTGTGAGATCAGCGGGCAAAGTGCAAAGACTGGAAGCTGAACGCGTGGAACTGCGGCGGCACGTCAGCGCTCACTACCCACTGTACGGCGAGTGGTACTCCGACCCAGAGGTCTGGCACCTGTCGAGCTGGACCGCGAAACCTCTCAGCGTGAAGGCGGTGCAACGGCTCTTCGAAGAGCGCGAGATGTCCAAGACCGACGACTCATTCGCTATTTTTCGGAAGGGCGATAGAGATCCCATCGGCGTCATCAGCCTGATGAACATGAGCGGGGTCAACGCCTCGGCGGACCTCTCGATAATCATAGGCCGCCCGGAGTACAGGTCCCAGGGTTTTGGGGCAGAAGCCATCGAGGCACTTTTGGAATACGGCTTCGAGAACCTGGAACTCCATCGCATAGGCTTGAGCGTCTTCGACTTCAACGAGCCCGCGATCTCGCTCTACGAGAGGCTCGGCTTCCGGGAAGAAGGACGCATGAGGCAGGCGATCAGGCGCAACGACGCTTTCCACGACGCGATCCTCATGAGCATCTTGAGGTCCGAGTGGCGGGCAAGCCGAAGCCATTAATCAGTCACCAACCTGAGTTGACCCCAATTAGCCATTGGAGTATCTTGCAGCCCTTCACGTGGGTGAGAAAGGAGCATATGGTGGAGCAAGCGGTGAAGCCCGCGGTTTCGAGGCGGGAGGTGATGGGCGCACTCGGGCGTTGCTACGACCCGTGCTGCCAGGAACGTGAGATCAGCGTCGTGGATATGGGCCTGATCGAATCCATCAAAATAACGGGTGGAGATGTTGATATCGAGATGGTCCTGACCTCCGGCTGGTGCCCGTTCGTCTCGCGGCTGCTGGAGATGATCGAATGCGAGGTCGGGAGACTCGAAGGCGTGGGGCAGGTGAACGTCGAGATCGTCTGGAACCCGGCGTGGACCCCGGAGAGGATGAGCGAGGACGCGAAGAGCAAGCTCAGCCTCCCGATGCAAGAGCTCATCCCGTTGCGCGAAGCGAGGTTGAGGAGGAGAGAGCCATGATCCAGGACGACGTGCTGGTCTTCGACTGCGTTGCCCATCCCTTCAACTTCGACATGTCCAACGCCTTCGGTCAGCCGGGCGAACTGTTCATCAACCACCTCTACGCCTTCCATCAGGTGCTGACTCCCGAGAACGAGCCCAAGCTACCGCCGGAGGAATTTCTGAAGAAATGGCCGACGGAGGAGATAGATCGTATGGTCTACCAGGAGTCCGGCACGGACATGCTCGTCGCCATGCCCCTGCCCCTGACGGACTTGTTCCACGACGGACTCTCTTCGTGGGAGCGGTGCGTGGAGCTTCGGGATCACAACCCCGATAGGACCGTTTTCTGGGGGACGGTCAACCCGCTTGAGGGCAAGAAGGCTCTGGACCTTATGGAACGCCAGGTGGAGGAGTTCGGGGCGAGGGCTTTCAAGTTCTACAACGTCCGTTACGATTACGGCAAGCCGTTCCCCTGGCGCATGGACGACCCGCAGGTGGCGTTCCCCGTCTACGAGAAGGCTCAGGAACTCGGGATCAACCTGATCGGGGTCCACAAAGGCGTCCCCCTGGGGCCGCAACCCGTCGAGGCCACCCAGACCTGGGATATGGACGGGGCGGCGGCGAACTTCCCTGACATCAACTTCGTGATCTTCCACGTCGGCCTGCCGTTCATAGACGAGACCTGCTGGCAACTCATACGCTTCCCCAACCTCTACGCCTCCATCGCGGCGACCATCAACTTCGTGGTTCGTTCACCGAGGCAGTTCGCGGAGTGGATCGGGAAGCTCATGTTTTGGTGCGGAGAGGATAAGATCATCTACGGCTCTGAAGCCCCCATCTGGCACCCCAAATGGGCCCTCGACGCTTTCTGGGACTTCGAGATACCCCAGGACCTCGTTGACGGCTACGGCTACCCGCAACTCACCGAACAGGCGAAACGCAAGATCCTCGGCGAGAACCTGTTGAGGCTTTCCGGTATGGACGTTGCCGAGACCAGGGCGAAACTCGCCAACAGCCACTGAAGATACACTCGCGGCAACACGAACGCGCTAGGCGCTCCTGACCTCCGCGCCGAACGTCTCCCTGAGCGTGCGGGAGATACGGTCCAGCTCCGCGTTCACGGCCTCGTCCGTGAGCGTCTCCTCGCCCCGGAAAGCGAAGCGGAGGGCGACGCTCTTCCGTTCTTCCGGGACCTGCGCGCCCTCGTAGACATCGAAGACGCGCGTGCCGACGAGCAGTGGGCTCTCCACAGCTTCGACCGCTGCCAGCATGTCGCCGGCCGGCACACCGCTCGCGACGATCACGGCAAGGTCGCGGCTGACGGCGGGCACGTTGGTGAAGGGTCGAAAGCGCGGCGTGGGGTCCGGTTCGCAGAAGGCGAGGTCGAGCTCAAAGGCGGCCGGAGAGGATGAGAGATCGAACCTCTCCGCCGTCTCGGGGTGCAGCTCGCCGACCCATCCGGCTACAGAATTACTCACACGCACCACGGCGGAGCGTCCGGGATGCAGGAACGGCCGGGGCTCCGGCGCGAACGACGCCCCGGGCACCAGCCGCTCTACGATGCCTTTCGCCTCGAAGAAACCGGCGCGATGTACTGGCGTGTTCCATCCGGCTGGTTGTATCGTGCCCGTGAGCACCCCGGCGACCCTCGATAATTCGTCCACGCCCATGAAGGTGGACGGGTCAACTCCGGCCTCCGGGTCAGATCGTTCGAGTTCTCCGGTGAGATGGAAGTGGAGCGCGGCCTCCCGCCTGTCCTCCGGCAGCGGTTGCGACTCGAAGACGCGGCCGACCTCGAAGAGGGCGCCGCCCTCCACCCCGAACGCCTCGTTACGGGCGGCGGCGTCTAGAAGGCCAGGGAGCAACGTCGAGCGCATCTCTCTCGCCTGGGCACTCAGCGGGTTGGCGAGCGTAGGGGGGGCGTGGCTCTCTTCGAGGTGCAGGTCCCTGCGCCAGCGGTCCGGGCCGAACGGGTAGGTGATGGCCTCGGCCATGCCGAGGTCCGCGAGCAGACGCCGCAGGGTGCGGACTTTCTGCTGTGCGGACGTCAGGCCGCCGGGGAGGGAAGTCTGCGGCAGATCTTCCGGGACGCGATCCAACCCGACGAGCCGTCCGACCTCCTCGATCAGGTCAGCCTCTCGACAGAGGTCTCGCCTGAAAGTCGGAACGGTGGCCGAGATCTGCCCATCTTCAGCATGGATCTTGCATCCTAGAGACTCGAGTTTCCCCACTACTTCGTCGCGCTCGACGGAGATGCCGAGCAGTAACTCTGCGCGTTGGATGCGCATCGGAACCTCCCATGCATCCACGGGCTCAGGATAGTGGCTGAGCGTGTCCGGCGCTATCGCGCCGCCTGTGTGCTCTGCGAGAAGGGACGCGACCCGGTCCCTGGCGAACGGGACCATGTTCGGGTCCAGGCCGCGCTCGTTGCGTCCCGAAGCGTCCGTGCGGAGTCCTAGCCTCGCCGAAGTACTAAATATACTCCTTCCGGCGAAGGTGGCTACTTCGATCAGGACATCGGTGGTTTCGTCCCCCACCTCGGCGTCTTCCGCACCCATGACGCCCGCGATGACCAGACCTCGCTCTTCATCGGCGATCACGAGCATCTCGGTGTCTAGTTCGCGGGTCGTTCCGTCGAGAAGGGTCATTTTCTCATCGGGGCGCGCGCGCCGGACGACTATTCCCTCGCGCACCAGCGATGCGTCGAAGACGTGGTTGGGCTGCCCGGTCTCCAGCATGGTGAAGTTGCTGATGTCCACGATCGCGTTGATCGGGCGCATCCCGGCGGCGAAGATGCGGCGCCGCATCTCCAGCGGAGCGCGTTCTCCGGGTGAGATATTCGAGACCCGGCGGAGATCGTAGCGCGGACACAGATCCTCGTCTTCGACGCGCAGGCCGTAGTCGGCGGTCGGTGGGCCGCCGGTTTCGAAGGAGATTTCGGGGATGCGGAAGTCTGTTTCCAGGATGGCGGCCAGTTCTCGGGCGACCCCGATCATGCCCCACAGATCCGGACGGTTCGGGTTCACGTCCAGCTCCAGCACCGTCTCCCCGACGGGGAAGTAATCCGCGACCATGGCGCCGATTTCGTAGGAATCGTCGAGGAGCAGGATGCCGCTGTGGTCGTTGGAGATACCCAGTTCGCGCTCACTCATCATCATGCCGTTGGATTCCAGGCCGCGCAGCTTCGCCTTCTTGAGCTTCGTGCCGTCCGCCATGACGCTCCCGGGCCGCACCACAGGCACCCGCGCCCCGGGATAGGGATTCAGGGCTCCGGCCACGATCTGAACTTCTTCTCCGCCGAGGTTCACTTTTGCAACGGAGAGCCTGTCGGCGTTGGGGTGCGGCCCGAACTCCACGACCTCACCGACCACGACCTCGCCATCGATCACGCCCAGACGATGCACACCGTCCACCTCCTGGCTGTGCAGGGAGATGGCGTCGACAAGCTCATCCACAGAGAGATCGAAGTCCACGTACTCACGGAGCCAGCTCAAGGGAACGCGCACAGGAAGCCTTTCTATAACTAAAACTGACGCAGGAAGCGGAGGTCGCCCTCGAAGAAGAGCCGGAGATCCGGCACGTCGTACTTGGCCATCGCCATCCTGTCGGGTCCCATCCCGAAGGCGAAACCGGTGAACTCTTCAGGGTCGTAGCCGACCTCTTCGAGCACGGCGGGATCGACCATCCCGGCGCCGAGCATCTCCAGCCAGCCAGCACCTTTGCAGACCTTGCAGCGCGGGTCCGAACCGCCGCACACGTAGCAACTCACGTCAAGCTCCACGCTCGGCTCGGTGAACTGGAAGTAGCTCGGCCTGAGCCTGACCTTCATCTCCTCGCCGAACACATGCCGGACCAGCGCGGCCAGGGTACCCTTCAGGTGCGCGAGCGTGATGCCACGGTCCACCACGAGACCTTCGATCTGGTTGAACATCGGGGTGTGCGTCGGGTCGGAGTCGCGCCGGTAGGTTCGTCCCGGGCACACCACATAGACTGGCGGCTCCTGGGAGAGCATCGTCCGGATCTGGACCGGCGAAGTATGCGTCCTCAACACGAGCCCCTCGTCCAGGAAGAACGTATCCTGCATGGTGCGCGCGGGGTGCCCCGGCGGGATGTTCAGCGCCGTGAAGTTGTAGTAGTCGGTCTCCACCTCGGGACCTTCGGCAACCCGATATCCAAGGCCGACGAAGAAATCCACGACCTCATCTATGATTCGCAGGGTCGGATGCAGGCTGCCCTTCGGATACGGCACGCCCGGCAACGTCACGTCCACCGCCTCTTCGTGCAGCCGCCGCTCCCGCTCGCCGCTGGCAAGATCCTCACTGCGCGAGCCAATAGCAGCCTCAAGGGCACGTGAGACGCGGTTCGCAGCCCCACCAACCTCTTTGCGTTCATCGACGGGTAGCGTTCCGATGCTCTTCTTGATCTCGGTCAGCTCCGCAGACCGTCCCAGGAAGCGCACCCTGACAGACTCGAGTTCTCCAGTCGAACCGGCGCCGGAAACCGCGGCCATTGCCTCCGACTCCAGCTGGTTTATGCGCTCGATTACCGCCATATTGGGGCGCTATGGTAGCACACGCTCATACGCCTCGTAGAGCAGAATCGAGGCCGCCATCGCCGCATTGAGCGAAGCCGCGTGTGAAGCTATCGTGACGGTCGCGTCGCACGCCGCGACAATCCCCTCGGGCAACCCCGCGCCCTCCGCCCCGACGACCAGAACGAGCTTCCCGCCAGATAGTGATTCCGGCCTCCCGCCACGCTCTGGAACCGCCGCAACACTTGTGAAACCTCCAGCCTTCGCTTCTTCCAGAAACGCCACCGTATCCACTTGGCGGGCTATCGGGGCGTGGAAGATGGAGCCCATCGTGGCCCGGATGGTCTTGGGGTTGTAGAGGTCGGCACATCGGCGTGAGAGGGCGACACCCGCCCCGAAGGCGTGCGCCGCCCGGATTATGGTTCCGACGTTGCCCGGGTCTTGAACGCCGTGGAGCGCGACGATTCGATCCCTGCCGTGCAATAACACCCTGGTCTCCACGTCCAGAAACGGGAAAACCCCCACCGGCCCCGCCGGGGTGGTGAGGGTCGATATCTTTCGGATATCATCCGGTTCATTGAAGATGTGGCGAGGCGGATTAGGGGACTCAGAAATGAGAGCCCCACCCTCGGCCAGAAACAGACGTTCGGTTTCCCGGTGTTTCTTTTGCGCTAGCTTCGCGGCCCGCTTCGGCGAGAACGTCTGCCCGTCCCTAGCTATCGGACCTGGCGGCTTTCTCGACATCCCCGACGACTATGCGCCCTTCGGCGCCAGTACCTTCGACGGATTCGAGATCCACGTCCAGCTCCTCAGCTTTGCGCTCGGCCGCATCCGTCGCCTCGATTTCGGGAGCCTCGGTGGAAGGCTGCTCCCCGGAAGCTTCTGCCTCGGGCTCGGCGGGCGGGCGCTCTTCCTGGATCTGCTCCGTCTGCTGTCCCACCTGCGCTTCGGGTTTCGGCTCGGGCCGATCCACCTTCACGCGCTGCTCGACCGGCTTGCCTTCGAGGGCGTTCTTGGCCTGGGCGGCGATGCCGGCGAAGATCTCCGGCTCCGTGGCGGCGAGGTCGGCGAGGATCTTACGGTCGAGGTCGATCTCGGCGAGCCGTACGCCGTGGATGAACTGCGAGTAGGAGAGTCCGTGCTCCCGGGCACCCGCGTTGATACGCTGGATCCACAGCGACCGGAAATCCCGCTTGCGCTGTTTGCGTCCCTCGTAGGCGTAGACGCCGCTCTTCCAGATCTGTTCTTTGGCCCGCTTGTACGAGCTGTTCTTGGTACCCCGGTAGCCCTTCGCCTGCTTCAGCACCTTACGGCGCTTCTTGCGGGCATGGACGCTGCGTGCGATGCGTGCCATATTACCTCTCTCCCAACAGGCGCTTCAGGCGCTTTTCGTCCTGGGTACGGGCGAACGTCTCGGTGTTCAACCGGCGCTTGCGCTTCTGCGGTTTCTTCTCCAGGATGTGGTTGTGTCCGGCCCGGCGGCGCCGGACCTTGCCCTTCTTGTTCACCGAGAAGCGCCCGGCGGCGCCCTGGTGGGTCTTCATCTTTGGCACGTTTTCCTCCACGTTTCTCTTGCTGATCAACACATGAAGCTCGCGGCACGGGAGTCGAAGCCGTTTCGCCTCTCGGTCGTCCCCAGCCAAGGCCGGAGCGGCCACCGCCGCCCAGACGGCGGCGGATAGTGTATCAAACTGTTGCGTTGTTGGCCGTCAGCTGCGGGCGGCGCTCTCCTCGCGCTTTGCAGAAGCTTCTTTGGCTTCCTTCTTCGGCGCCATGACCATGACCATGTTGCGGCCATCCAGGTTCGGCTGGCTCTCGACGCGGCCAAGTTCGTTCAAATCGTCGGCGAGACGGCGAAGGATCTTCTCCCCGAGCTCGGGATGTTGGACCTCGCGGCCCCGGAACATGATCGTGACCTTGACCTTGTCGCCCCCGCGCAGGAAGCGCTCGACGTGGCCCTTCTTGGTCTGGAAGTCGTGCTCCCCGATCTTGATGCGGAATTTGATCTCCCGCACGTTCACGTTGACCTGCTTTTTGCGGGCGGCCTTGCGGGCCTGTTCCTTCTGGTACTTGTACTTGCCGTAGTCCATCGTGCGGACGACCGGCGGGTCGGAGTTGGGCGCGACCTCAACGAGGTCCAGATCCATCCTCTCGGCGTAATCCATCGCCTCGCGGATGTGCTTCACTCCCAACTGCTCCCCACTCGCCGAGATCAAACGCACCGAGCGGGCCCGGATCTGACCGTTGATCCTCGGCTCTTCTTCAGCGGCTACTGTGCATCACTCCTCTCAAGTGCCTGTTTTCGGGACCGTTGATCTTCCGACGGAGTTTTTGAATCGTAGCGCCAGAACGGTCGCAGGTCCCCACAACGATGCTTATTATACCGCGCTTTTCCCGATCTCGTCTATACGATCTTCGCCTCGACCTCCAGCAGAGCCCTATCCGCGAACTCTCCGGTCTTCATAGCCTCCTGCCTCTTGTCTCCCCTGCGCCGGACGTTTACCGAACCGTCTCCAGCCTCGTCGTCGCCGACGATCAGTAGGTACGGCACTTTCTGGCGGGAGTTCTCACGGATCTTCTTCTGCATGCTGCTCGGTGCGTCGTCCACCTCAACGCGCAAGCCCAGGTCAGTCAGTTCAGCCTGCACCTGGCAGGCATATTCCAGATGCCTGTCGGCAACGGGGATGACGACGGCCTGCACGGGCGATAGCCACAGCGGGAAAGCACCGGCGAAGTGTTCGATCACCACGCCCATGAACCGCTCTGTCGAGCCCGTTACGGCCCGATGCAGCAGAACCGGCGTGTGCATCTGCCCGTCCTCGCCCACGTACTCGCAACCTAGACGCCCCGGCTGCAGGAAATCCACCTGGATGGTGGAGAGCTGCCACTCTCGGCCGAGCACGTCCTTCGCCATAAAGTCGGCCTTCGGCCCGTAGAACGCGGCCTCTCCGGCCTCCTCGTCATAGGCGATGCTTGCCCGGTCGAGCGCTTCGCGCAGCTCGTTCTCGGCGCGGGTCCATTTCTGCTCGTCAGTGATGTACTTGCTGTCGTCCGGGTCGCGCATAGAGAGCTGCACCCGGTATTCGGCGAAGCCGTATGTGTCGAGGACTTCGCGCACGATCTCCAGGGCGCGGGCGAACTCTTCCTGCACCTGGTCCTCGGTGCAGAAAACGTGCGCGTCGTCCTGCGTGAGGCTCCGCACGCGGGTGAGGCCGTTCAATTCCCCGCTCTTCTCGTAGCGGTAGAGCGTGGCGAACTCGGCGTAGCGCACCGGCAGGTCCCTGTACGAGTGCGCGTGAGAGTTGAAGAGCGTCATGTGGCTGGGACAGTTCATCGGCTTGAGGCGGTAGCGGGTGTCCCCGTCCACCATCGGCGGGTACATGGAATCTATGTAGTGCTCCAGGTGGCCGCTCTTGGCGTAGAGCGCCTCGTTGACCAGGTGGCCGGTCCAGACATGCTCGTACCCGTAGCGGGTCTGTACCTCGCGGACGTATCCTTCCATCAGGTGCCGCAGCATCTCGCCCTTCGGCAGGAAGAGCGGGATGCCGCCACCTACATCCGGGGAGAAAGTAAACAGGTGCAGGTCCTTACCGATCTTGCGGTGGTCCCGCGCCCGGGCCTCCTCCATGCGCCGCAGGTAGGCTTTGAGTTCCTTCTCCGTCGGCCACGCGGTGCCGTAGATGCGGGTGAGCATGGTGTTCTTCTCGTCACCCCGCCAGTAGGCGCCGGCGATGTTTTGCAACTTAAAAGCGCCTAGCCCTCCCGTGGAAGGAATGTGCGGTCCCCGGCACAGGTCGAAAAAGTCGCCCTGGCGGTAGACGGTAATGTCGCCGTCCTCCAGCTCGTCAATCAGTTCCAGCTTGTACGGGTTGTTCCGGTACAACTCTTTCGCTTCGGCTTTGGAGACTTCTTCCATGTGGATCGGGAGGTCGCGATCCGAGATCTCACGCATCCGCTCCTCGATGCGCGGCAGGTCATCGTCCGTGACACGGCCCGCGACCTCGATGTCGTAGTAGAAGCCGTTCTCTATCGGGGGGCCGATGGTGAGCTTACTCCCCGGATACAACTCCAGAATCGCCTGCGCCATCGCGTGCGCCGTGGAGTGCCGCAGCACGTATAGCCCCTCGGGAGAATCCTTGGTGACTACCTCGAAGACCTCACCATCTCGCACGGGCGCATCGAGATCCACGACCTTCCCGTCCAGCTTTGCCACTACGGCGTCGCGGGCGAGACGAGGCCCGATCCTCTCCGCCACGTCCCGCGCCCGGTCGCCGGGCTCTATGTGTAATTCTTTACCGTCGGGGAGCTTCACCGCAGCCATAACTCAGAACCTTTCTTTGTGAGAATGCGGAGATATTATGCCGGGAGAAGCCCGGAAGTTCGATGTGGGCGATAGTGGATTCGAACCACTGACCTCTTCCGCGTCAAGGAAGCGCTCTCCCCCTGAGCTAATCGCCCTTTCTACTCGCCCCGAGAGGCGGCACCCGGAATCGAACCGGGGTACAGGGTTTTGCAGACCCTTGCCTAACCACTCGGCCATGCCGCCAGCGGTTCCGTTCGCCTTCGGCAAAGCCTTTGGCGGCGCCAGTGGCGAAGCCTGCGGCGAAACCCCCGACCAGAGCGGAAGACGGGATTCGAACCCGCGACCCTCACCATGGCAAGGTGATGCTCTACCAGCTGAGCTACTTCCGCAAGCCGAGCCTAATTTAGCACGGCGACGATGGGCTTACAAGCACCGTGCCAACGCCCGGCTATGCGTCTTCTTTGCTCAACCAGCGCCTGCGCGAGAACACGACGTAGCGCATGAGGAAGAAGCTGATGGTCGATGCGGTGGCGATAGATATGAACTTCGCGGTGTTCCCCGCGAGGTAGGCGGGGATGTCGGTATAGATGAGGATGGGGCGCACGAGCGACCCGAAAAGCACGCTTCCCACGGCAACGTTAACGAGCGCCTGCGCGGCGAATAGAACGGTCTGGCGTTTGCTCAACCGTGCGCGCCCGCGAAAGGTCCAGAGCCCGTTCCACACGTAGCTGTTAACGTTGGCGAGCACCAGGGCGACGGCGTTGTACATCGCGAGTTCGACGGGGTTCCGCGTCGGCTCCAACCACAGGAACAGGTTGAGCACCCCGATGTCCACGCCAGCGTTGGAAAGCCCGACCAGGGAGAACTTGGAGAAGCGTTTGCCGCCCTGTTTGATCTTGTCGCGTTTCCTCACGCCATCCTCCGGGCCTGATCGTAGTAGCCGCGCAGCGTCCTAGTGGCATTCTCCCAACTACGCTCCTCCGCCGCTGCCCGCGCCCCGCGGCCAAGGGCTTCGCGCAACGCTTCGTCATCTAATACCCGACGCACAGCCTCGACGAGCGCGCCTTTGCGGGCCGGATCGTAGATGATACCGCTTTCCCCATCGGCAACTACTTCGTGCGTGGCGCCTCCGCACGCCGCGATCACGGGCAACCCCGAAGCGAGCGCTTCGATCATGGCCATCCCGAGGGTATCCGTGGTGGAGGGAAAGAGGAACATGTCCGAGGAGGCGTAGGCTCTGGACAGCATCCTGCCCCGTAGCGTTCCGGTGAATACCGTCCGCGTGCCGGCGAACACCTTCTCCAGATCCCGTCGCGCAGGTCCGTCGCCGACTATTGCCAGTCGGGTGTCCGGGACCTCCTCCACGACCTCCTTCAGGCGATCAATACCCTTCTCCGCCGCCACCCGCCCCACATACAGGAGCAGTCGTTCGCGTGGATGTTCGTCTGTGAGCTTCCTGCGCCACCTCTTGGAGTAAAGGTCAGGATGGAAGCGTTGCGCGTCCACCCCCTGCGGCCACAGGCGCACCCGCCTGATGCCTTCTTTCTGAAGGTAAGACATTGTGGACTCGGAGGTGCACAGGGTGATGTGGGCCTGGTTGTGGACGAGGCGCGTCGCGACCTTGGTAAAGCCGATCAGAAAATCCAGGCTGTAGAATCTGGCATAGGTGGCGACGTTGGTGTGGTACGAAACCACTAGCGGCAACTTCCGCCGCCGGGCCAGATACACACCGCCAAGGCCCAGAATAATCGGGTTGACCACGTGGACCACGTCCGGCCGGAAGCGTTGCAGGGCGCGCGCCACCCCAGGATGCGGCGGGGCGAGCTTGACCTGCGGGTAGTAGGGAAAAGGCACGCTGTGCACCCGGTGGATGCGCGCCCCGGCGTACGAGCCGGGTCCCTCCCCATACCTCGGGGCGAACACCATTACTTCGTCGCCCATACGGTTCAACTCTTCGAGGGTGTGACGCAACCGCGTCACCACCCCATCTGTGGAGGGAAGAAAGGTCTCGGTGAACAGTGCGATCCTCAAAGCTTCGACCGGGCGGCGCTAACTACCAGGGGCAGGGTCCGGGCGCGTCGAACCCGCGCTCACCACCCACGACAAAGATGCCACCATCCCCTCCGTTCACCGATCCAACGCTCCGCATTGTTTACCCGAAACGACAAAACCTACAGGTTCGAGACTATAGCCTGCGTGAACTCCCTGGTTCCCGCGGACCCACCCAGGTCCTTGGTGCGGGTTTCAGGGTTCTTCAGCGCGGCCTCTATACCCTGCTGCATCCTGTCCCCCT
>Ga0081539_10003912_pt1 | contig 17309 bp, 14 predicted proteins | sample TabmetS4T2R2_FD_71023 | JGI IMG/M metagenome (GOLD analysis project Ga0081539, IMG submission 71023) | Tabebuia heterophylla rhizosphere microbial communities from the University of Puerto Rico - S4T2R2 | ecosystem: Host-associated > Plants > Roots > Rhizosphere ...
GCCGGCGGCGGAGGCCGGCTCGCAGAACACGCCCTCGTGCGCCGCCAGCCAGCGGTAGGCGTCGAGGATCTCGGCGTCGGAGACCGCGCGGATCGCGCCGTGCGACGCGGTCATCGCGGCCATCGCCTCCTCCCAGCGCGCCGGGTTGCCGATGCGGATCGCGCTCGCCACCGTCTCCGGGCTCTCGACCGGCTCGCCGTGCACGAGCGGCGCGGCGCCCTCGGCCTGGAAGCCGAGCATCCGCGGCGCCGCGTCGGCCTCCTGAAAGCCCTTCCAGTAGGCGGTGATGTTGCCGGCGTTGCCGACCGGGATGCACAGCGCGTCGAGCTCGCCGAGCTCGTCGACCAGCTCGAAGGCCGCCGTCTTCTGCCCCTCGAGCCGGAACGGGTTGACGGAGTTCACGAGCGCGATCGGGTGCCGCTGGACGAGCTCGCGAACGAGCTTCAAAGCCGCATCGAAGTTGCCGCGCAGCGCGATCACCCGCGCCCCGTGCATCAGCGCCTGCGCGAGCTTGCCGGTCGCGATCTTGCCCTCCGGCACGATCACCGCGCCGGTCAGCCCGGCCCGGCCCGCGTAGGCGGCCGCGCTCGCCGCCGTGTTGCCGGTCGATGCGCAGATCACGGCCTCGGCGCCGTCGCGCAGCGCCGCCGACACCGCGCAGGTCATCCCGCGGTCCTTGAACGAGCCGGTCGGGTTCGCGCCTTCGAGCTTCAGCCACACCTCGACGCCGGCCTCGTCGCTGAGGCGGGGAGCATGCACGAGCGGGGTGGAGCCTTCGCGCAGCGAGACGACCGGGTCGCCGGGCGCGAACGGCAACCGGTCGCGATAGCGGTCGATGAGGCCGGGCCGCGGGCCGGTGGGCGACGAGGCGGCCATCACACGAACTCCTCGTCGATGACCCGGATCGGCCGCGGGCGCGAGCGCATGAAGTCCAGCGCGCCGATGAGCTCGACCGCCGCGTAGAACTTCGACTCGAGGATCGGGTGGGTGACCATCACGAGCCGCGCGTTCTCCCCCAGCCCCTTCTGCACCACCGAGCGGATCGACGCTCCCTGCAGGCCGAGCAGCTGCGCGACCTGCGCGAGCACGCCGGGCCGGTCGGCGACCTCGAGGTGCAGGTAGAAGGCCGACTCGACGTCGGTGACGATCTCCAAGCGATCGGTGGTCGGCGGCGTCGAGGCGGGCGGGATCATCGCGCTGATGACGTCGCCGAGGACGGCGCTGGCGGTCTGCGGGCCGCCGGCGCCGGGGCCGCTCAGCGTGACCTCGGTGATCGCGTCGGACTCGATGGTCACCGCGTTGAACGGGCCGCTGACGCTGGCCAGCGGGTGGCCGGCGTAGAGGAAGGCGGGGTGCACGCGCACGCTCAGGCCGCCGTCGACGCGCTCGGCGGTGCCGATGAGCTTGAGCCCGAGCCCGAGGTCGCGCGCGTACTCCATGTCGTCGGCGGTGAGGTGCTCGATGCCCTCGTAGAGGACGTCGTCGAGGTGGACCGGCGTGTTGAAGGCCAGGCGGGCGAGGATCGCCATCTTCGCCGCGGCGTCCTTGCCGTTGACGTCCTCGGTCGGGTCGGCCTCCGCATAGCCGAGGCGTTGGGCCTCGGCCAGGGCCTCCGCGTACGTCGCACCCGTCTCGGCCATGCGCGTGAGGATGAAGTTCGTGGTGCCGTTGACGATCCCGTGCAGGCGATCGACGTGGGCGGCGGCCAGCGACTCCTGCAGCACGCGGATGACCGGGACGACCCCGGCGACCGCCGCTTCGAAGCGCAGCTGGACGTCGTTCTCGCGCGCGCAGGCCCACAGCTCCTCGCCGTGCTGGGAGAGCAGCTGCTTGTTGGCGGTGACGACGTGCTTTCCGGCGGCCATCGCGCGCAGCACGTAGTCGCGCGCGGGATCCAGGCCGCCCATCACCTCCACCACGAGGTCCGAGCCGGCGAGGATCTCCTCGAAGTCGCCGCGCGAGCGGGTGAGGACGCCGCTGAGCTGCGGACGCAGGCCGGTGACCGCCTCGACCTGCGAAGCGCGGGCCTCGAGCAGCTCGGCGAAGGCGGCGCCCACGGTGCCGTGGCCGAGCAGGCCGACGCGGAACGCCGTCATGCGACGTCCCTCAGCGTCAGCTCGTCGTAGCTCTCGCGCCGCACGACCAGCCGGGCGTCGCCGCCCGAGACCATCACCACCGGCGCGCGCGGCACGCCGTTGTACGTGTTGGCCATCGAGTACCCGTACGCGCCGGTCGCGGGCGTGACGATCACGTCGCCCACGCGCGGGTCGGCGAGCTCGGCGTCGCGGATGATGAGATCGCCCGACTCGCAGTGCTTGCCGACGAGGTGGCAGTACGTCCCGCCGCCGAACCGCGACGCGACCTGCGCCTCGTAGCGCGCGCCGTAGAGCATGGGGCGCAGGTTGTCGGACATGCCGCCGTCGACGGCGACGTAGAGGTCGACGTTGCGCTTGATCGACTCGACCGTGTACAGCGTCACCGTCGAGTTGGCCACGAGCGCGCGGCCCGGTTCGTCGAGGATGCGCACGTCGGCGCCCATGACGTCGCGGACCGCGTCGACCTTCGCCGCGACGTAGTCCTCGATCGACGGCGGGTGCTCGGCGTTGACGTAGGCGACGCCGAGGCCGCCGCCGAGGTTGACCATGCCGTGCGTGGCGAGCTGGGCCATCGCCTCGAGCGCCGTGCGGAAGCTCTCGACGTCGTAGATCTGCGAGCCGATGTGCAGGTGCAGGCCCTCGAGGTCGAGCTTGTCGGAGGCGTCCAGCCGCTCGATCGCGGCGGGGGCGTGCTGCAGCCCGAACCCGAACTTCGTGTTCGGGCCGCCGGTGGAGATCGACGGATGGGTGTCGGGGCTGATGCCGGGCGCGACGCGCAGCTGCACGCGCTGGACAGCCCGGTCAGGTACCAGCCGCTCGAGCCGGTCGATGTCGGTGTGGTTGTCGACGACGACGTGGCCGACGCCGGCGGCCAGCGCCTCGGCCAGCTCGCGCTCGGACTTCGCGTTGCCGTGCAGGTGGATGCGCGCGGGGTCGAAGCCGGCCTTCAGCGCGATCGCCAGCTCGCCGCCCGAGGCGACGTCGCAGGCCAGCCCCTCCTCGCGCAGCACGCGCAGCACCGCTGTGCACGGGAACGCCTTGGAGGCGAAGTGCACCTCGAAGTCGTCGCAGCGCGCCGCGTACGCGTCCTTGAACGCCCGCGCCCGCGTGCGGATGTCGTCCTCGACGACGACGTAGGCCGGGGTGCCGAACTCGCGCGCGAGCTCGACGACGTCACAGCCACCCACCTCGAGGTGGCCGTCCTCGGTCACGCGGCTGCCGAGCGGGTAGACGTGGCTGAGCGGGCTGGCCATGCCGCGCGGCATGATCCCAGGTGTGCCGACCGAGCAAGGTGTCAAGGATGGCCTGGCCTACGCGCTGTTCGCGGCCGACGGTCCCGGCGGCGTCGTCGTCCTCCACGGGGCCGGGTCGTGCAAGGAGAACCACTTCGACTTCGCGCGCGAGCTGCAGGCCGCCGGCCTGACCGCGGTCGTCTTCGACCAGCGCGGGCACGGCGAGAGCGAGGGCGCGCTCGACGCGCGCGTCTTCGACGACGTCGCAGCGATCGCGCAGCTGCTGCCGCCGGGGCCCGTCGCGCTGCGCGGATCGAGCATGGGCGGGTTCGTCGCGCTGCACGCGGGCGCGCCGATGCAGGCGGCCGCCGTCGTCGCCATCTGCCCCGCCACCGGGGCGATGCTCGCCGAGGGCCTCGATGACCGCGAGTTCGACTTCCGCGCCGACGAGGACGGGCTGCGCGCCGTCCTGCTCGAGGTCGACGAGCAGGCGGCGGCGCGATCGCTCGGCGAGCGGCTGATGCTGCAGCACGCCGAGGCCGACCAGCGCGTGCCCATCGAGGGCTCGCGCGCGCTGCATCGAGCGGCTCCCGGCAGCGAGCTCGTCGCCGTCCCCGGCGGCGACCACCGCTCCGTGCAGCACGACCCCGAGCTTCAGGCGCTGGCAGTGCGCTTCATCGCACGGGCGCTGCGGCCGCGCCCCGCGCGGGTGTGAGCGCGGGCGCGCGGACGTCGAGCGAGACGCCGACGAGCTCGGCCGCCTCCGCGCGATCGAGCGGACGCCGGCCCCAGCGCGCCGCGCGCGCGAACTCCATGAGGCGGCCGAAGTACTCCGGCAGCGGCGACGGCGCGATGCCCATCGGCTCGAGCAGCGTCTTCGAGCGCGCGACGTCGAAGTGCTGGCGCATGGCGAAGTACGGGAAGTAGACCGCGCTGCGCTCGAGCAGCCGCCGCGTCGAGGGCGTCACGCGCCGCACGAGCAGCGGGTGCACGACCCGGCGGTAGATCCGCGGCGGCACGAGCCGCGGCGGGTGCTGATCGAGCCCCTCGACCGCCATCAGCCCCACCTCGCCGATCGTCGAGGCGTGCTCGCCGGCGGTCAGGTGGAAGGTCCCGGCGACCGCGTCGGGATGCGCGGACAGCGCGACGACGGCGTCGGCGACGTAGTCGATCGGCACGACGTCCAGCGGCGCGCGGCGGCGCGCCGGGATCACCGGATAGGCGCCCGCCCCGAGGGCGCGCAGCGGCGCGTAGAGCACGTTGAACGACGCGGTCCAGCCGGTCTCGCGCTCCCCGACGACGATGCTCGGCCGGGCAACCGTCCACGGCAGGCCGCTCGCACGCACGAGCGCCTCGGCCTCGTGCTTGGAGCGCTCGTAGGAGTTGCGAAAGCGCCCGCAGACCTGGTCGTCCTCGTAGACCGTGCCGCGCCGGTCGCCGGCGACGTAGGCGGTCGAGACGTAGGTGAAGCGCTCGAGGTCGGCCACCGCGCCCGCGAGGTCGAGCATGCGCCGCGTGCCCTGCACGTTGATCGCGCGCGCCTCCTCGATCGGCAGATCGAAGGACACCGACGCCGCGCTGTGGATGATCGAGCCGATCCGCGAGGCCAGGGCCTGGTGGCCGGCGTCGCTGAGCCCGAGCCGCGAGCTGGTGATGTCGCCGGCGACCGCCACCGCGCGGCCGGTCGGCGGCGCCTGCACGCGCGCGAGCACCGCGCGCAGCCGCGCGTCGGCCTCCTCGTCGTTTGCCGCGCGGATCAGGCAGTGGACCTCGCGACCATCGGCCAGCAGGCGGGCGAGCACGGTCATGCCGACGAAGCCGGTGGCTCCTGTCAGGAGGATCGGGCGTTCGGTGTCGAGCACGGGTGTCGGTACTCCTCGATCTCGCTTTTCGGGCGGTCTCACAGTGCCGGGTACCCGGACCATCGGCCATGGGCACGGTGCACGGACTCTCGGCGTGCCGGATGGACCGGCGGTCGAGCAGGGCCAGAGGGTAGCGGCGCTTCTGTTAGCGCAGGTTCAGAGGTAGTTAAGCGGGTTGGTCACCGCGCCGTTGATGCGCACCTCGAAATGCAGGTGCGGACCGAAGCACAGCCCGGTGCAGCCGCTGTAGCCGATGACCTGGCCCTGGGCGACGCTGGCGCCCAGCGAGGTGGCGAAGCGCGACTGGTGCGCGTAGCACGTGGACATCGTCGAGGTGTGGGCGACGCACGTGAAGTTGCCGTAGCCGCCCGACGCGCCCGCCGACTGCATGAGGACGACCTTGCCGGCGGCCGCGGCGCGGATCGGCGTGCCCGAAGGGACGCCGATGTCGATGCCCGGATGGCAGGCCTCCCAGGCGCGACGCTCGCAGAACGGCGAGGTGATCGGCCCGTTGACCGGCCAGATCAACGCGCCGCTGCCGTGCTTGATCGGTCCGGCCGGGATCCCGGTCGCCGCCTGCTGCAGCGTGGCCTGGATCTTGGCCTGCTCCTTCTTCAGCCCCGAGAGGTTGCCCTCGAGCTGCTGGCGCTCGGCGCGCACGTTCGTGAGCGCGTGGGCCTTGTCGGCGCGCGTGCCGTCGAGGCCGACCTTCGTGTCGATGAGCCCCTGCTTGGCCTGGGCGATCTCGTCGCGGCGCTGCTTGACGATCTGGGTGACCTTCTGCTGGCGGCGCTCGAGGACGTCGAGCCGCTGAGCGGCCGAGGTCGCGTCGGCCTTCGCGTCGCGGACGAGCGCGATGATCCGCTGGTCCTGGTCGGAGACGCGCTTCATGAACTCGCCGCGCTCGAGCAGGTCGGCGAAGCCCTTCGAGGACAGGATCACGGTGACGAGGTCGGGCGCGTCGGCCTGGTAGAGCTCGACGAGCCGCTTGGCCAGCGCGGTGCGCGCCTGGGCCAGCCGCGCGCGCAGGCGGATCAACCGCTCGCGCTGATAGCGCAGGTCGCTCTGGATCCGCGAGAGCTCGGCCTGCTTGGCGTCGAGGTCGGCCTGCGCGCTGGCCTGGCGCTCCTGGAGCGAGCCGATCCTGCCCCGCAGCCGGTTGATGCGCCGCGTGTAAGCGCTGATCTGCGTCGTCAGGACGCGCTCGGTGCCCTTCTTGCGCCCGATCTTGCCCTGCGTGGCCTCGATCTTCTTCTCGATGTCGTTGAGCTTGCCCTGGGGCGAGGCGCCCTCGGACAGCACGGGCAGCAGCGCCCACAGCAGCAGCGGTAGGACCGCGCCCGCGAGCAGGAGGCGTAGGCGCATGCGGCGGCGGACTCTACGAGCGCAGTCGGACAAGGGTCAACCTGAGGTACATGGTTATGTCCCATGCCTGCGGGGTTAGCTGACGGGCTCGCGCAGCGCGCTACCGGGCCCCACTGGCCCGGATTCGCCCCAAGAGGGGTTCTTCGTGGGTCCCCCGCTCCCCTGCGCGTTGCAGGGGATTCGGCGCCGCGACCCTATCAACCTCGCGCCTCTCCGACGAACTGTAGGTGCACCGGGCCGCGCTGTCCTAAGATCTACTCATGCCCCGTCCCACCCAGTTCGGTCGCGACACCGGCCTCCAGGTCCGGATGGTCACGACGCTGTTCCTCCTGGGCGCCGTCTACGCGGTGCTCATCGGCGTGCTCTTCGCCGCCGGCGCCGGCGCGGTGACGATCGCCATCGTGTCGGCCGGGCTGCTGGCGCTGCAGTTCTTCACCTCCGACAAGCTCGCGCTGCGCTCGATGGGCGCGCACGAGGTCTCGCCCCAGGAGGCCCCGCAGCTGCACGCGCTCATCGAGCGCCTGTGCGTGCAGGCCGACCTCCCCAAGCCGCGCATCTACATCGTCAACACCTCGATGCCCAACGCCTTCGCGCTGGGGCGCTCGCAGAAGAACGCGGCGGTGTGCGCGACGACCGGCATCCTCGAGCTGCTCTCGCCGTCCGAGCTCGAAGGCGTCATGGCCCACGAGCTCACCCACGTCGCCAACCGCGACGTGGCGGTGATGACGCTGGCGGGCTTCTTCGCCTCGCTGGCGTCGATGATCGTGCAGTTCGGGTTCTTCTTCGGCGGCGGGTTCGGCGGCAGCAGCGACGACGACGACAACCCGAGCATCATGGTCGTGATCCTCGTCTCGCTGATCGTCTGGATCGTCTCGTTCTTCCTCATGCAGGCGCTGTCGCGCTACCGCGAGTTCGCCGCCGACCGCGGCGCGGCGGTGATCACCGGCCGGCCCAGCGCGCTGTCCTCGGCGCTGCTGAAGATCAGCGGCACGATGGAGCGCATCCCGCAGACCGATCTGCGCGCGCACGCCGAGATGAACGCGTTCTACATCTTCCCGGCCAACGCGAAGAACTCGCTGTTCAACCTGTTCTCGACGCACCCGCCGATCGAGAAGCGCATCGCCGCGCTGTCGCGCCTGGAGGCGCAGCTGCAGGGCGCTCCGGCGTAAGCTGCGCTTCGTGGGATTCCTCGACACGCTGCTCGGGCGCAGCAAGGTCAAGGGGCCGGCGCCCGATCGGCTCTTCGCCATCTCGACGGCCTACGTCGGCCTCGAGGCCCAGCAGGGCATCACGACGCGCGGCGTCGCCGGGATCGTCTTCCAGCCGCTGGCCACGGGCGACTTCCGCCAGATCGTCGACGACATGAAGGAGGTCCTGTCGGGGACCGGGTCGGAGATGGGCTCGACGGTCGAGACCAAGGACGACGAGTTCGGCTACCGCTGGATGATCGTGCGCGACCCCGATATCGAGGACCTCGCCGTCGGCATCAACGCGGTCAGCGACGCACTGGCGGTCGGCGGCTACCAGAACCGCGTGCTCGCGGCGGTGTTCTCGTTCGTCGACCACGACGGCAAGCCCGTCTACTTCATCTACAACTACAAGCGCGGCAGCTGGTACCCGTTCGTCCCCGCGCCGGGCGACAAGCAGCGCAACAACGAGCGTGAGCTGCAGATCAAGGCGGCCACCGGCCCCGAGCTGCCCTTCGAGCCCGAACTCGAGCGCTGGTTCCCCCTTTGGGGGATCCCGATCTGACGCCGCCGGCGGGCCTGCGAGCGCTCGCGCTCGCCGACGAGGCGCCGTACATCCCGATCCCGCGGCTGCTGGCGCGCGGCGTTGACCTCGTCCTCTGCCTCGGCGACCTCACGCGCCACGACCTCGAACCGCTCGCCGACGTCCAGCTGCCCAAGCTCGGCGTCTTCGGCAACCACGACGACGGCGGCGAGTTCGACGGGCTGGGGATCGAGAGCGTCCACCTGCGCCAGGTCGAGCTGTGCGGGCTGACCTTCGGAGGCTTCTCGGGCAGCCACGAGTACCGGCCGGCGAAGGGGACGCGGCTGATGTGGAGCCAGAAGCAGGCGTCGAAGCTGCTCAAGGGATTCGGCCGCGTCGACATCATGCTCGCCCACAGCCCGCCGCTCGGCGTCAACGACGACGCCGACGACCCGGCCCACGTCGGCCTGCAGGGGCTGCGCGACTACGTCGAGCGCGAGCATCCCGCGATGCTCCTGCACGGCCACACCGCGCCGCCGCTGCCCGTCGCGCAGCTCGGCCGGACGCAGGTGCGCCACGTCCGTGGACATCGGTTCGTGACGCTGCCGCTCCCTGGGTAGCACGCGGCCCATGCGAGTCGTGGTGGTCGGAGCGACCGGCAACGTCGGCGTGCGCGTGGTCGAGGCGCTCGGTCGGCGCCCGGAGGTCGACGAGATCGTCGGCGTCGCGCGGCGCCGGCCGGAGCTCGAGCTGCCCAAGACGCACTTCGAGGCCGCCGACATCCGCCACGCCGACCTCGTCACGCTGTTCCGCGGCGCCGACGCCGTCGTGCATCTCGCCTGGATGATCCAGCCCGGGCACGACGAGCGGATCACCGCATCGACCAACGTCGGCGGCAGCCGGCGGCTCATCCAGTGCGTCGTCGAGGCCGGCGTGCCTGCGCTGGTCTACGCCTCGTCCGTTGGGACCTACGCGCCGGGGCCGAAGACCGAGCGCGTCTCCGAGGACTGGCCTGCGACCGGCGTCGAGTCGTCGTTCTACTCGCGCCACAAGGCGGCGGTCGAGCGCGAGCTGCAGTGGCGCGCCGAGCACCATCCGGACCTGCGGATCGTCGCGCTGCGGCCCGGGCTGATCTTCCAGCGCGGCGCCGCGTCGGAGATCCAGCGGCTGTTCCTGGGCCCGATCTTCCCCCGCGCGGCCGCCAACCCGCGGCTCATCCCGGTCCTGCCGCTGCCGCGCGGCTTCGCGGTGCAGGCCGTCCACACCGAGGACGTCGCCGAGGCCTACGCGCTGGCCGTGACGCGGCCGCAGGCGCGCGGCGCCTTCAACGTCGCGGCCGAGCCCGTGCTCGACGCCCGCGCACTGGGCGAGGCGCTCGACGCGCGGCCGATCGCCGTGCCCCCGCGCGTGGTCCGCGCGGTCACCGCCGCCACCTTCGCGGCTCGGCTGCAGCCGACCGAGCCGGGGTGGGTCGACCTCGCCCTGCGCACGCCGCTCATGGCGACCGATCGCATCCAGGCGCTCGGCTGGGCCCCGCGCCACACGTCGGTGCAAGCGCTGCGCGAGCTGCTCGCGGGCATCCACGAGGGCGCGGGGACGGCGACGCCCCCGCTGCACCCTGCGGGCCGGCACGCCCGGGCGGCCTGAGCGATGGCCCCCGAGCGGGTCGTCGCCTTCCGGCCCAGGACCGTCCTCACGGTCGCCGCGATCCTCCTGGGCCTGGCGATCGTGCTGTGGATCGTCTGGATCTCGCGGCGCGTGCTCGTGTGGACGCTGGTCTCGCTGTTCCTGGCTCTGGCGCTCAACCCCGCGGTCGAGGCGGTGCAGCGGCGGGGCGTCAGGCGCCGCGGCTGGGCGGTAGCGGTCGTCGTTGTCATGGTCATGGTCGTCATCGCCGGTCTCGGCGCGCTGATCATCCCGACGCTCGTCCATCAGGTGAACGAGCTCGTCGACGCCGCGCCCGGCTACGTGCGCGACCTCACCAAGGGGCGGGGGCCGCTGGGCTTCCTGGAGACCAAGTACCACGTGGTCGAGCGCGTGACCGAGGCCGTCGAAGGCAACGGCTCGGGGAAGCTGGCCGGCGGCGCGAGCGCGGCGCTCGACGTCGCGCGCAGCGTCATCACCTTCGTCGTCGGCGTGGTCACGATCACCTTCCTGACGATCTTCATGCTCCTCGAGGGACCAGCGTGGATCGAGCGGCTGCTGGCGCTGATGCCGGACTCCTCCCGCCCGCGCTGGCACGCAGTCGGCCGCGACATCTACCGGACCGTCGGCGGCTATGTGACCGGGAACCTCCTCATCAGCCTCATCGCGGGCCTGAGCACGACCGGGATCCTCCTCGCGCTCGGGGTGCCGTTCGCGCTGGCCCTCGGCCTCCTCGTCGCCATCCTCGATCTCATCCCGCTGGCCGGCGCGACGCTCGCGGCGGTGGTCGTCACCCTGGTCGCGCTGACGCACTCCCTGACCGCGGCGATCGTCGTCCTCGCCTTCTTCGTCGTCTACCAGCAGCTCGAGAACCACCTGCTGCAGCCGGTCGTCTACGGCCGCACGGTGAAGCTCTCCCCGCTCGCGGTCCTCATCTCGGTGCTGATCGGCGCGCAGGTCGCCGGCATCGTCGGCGCGCTGTGCGCGATACCGGTGGCGGGCACGATCCAGATCCTCATCGTCGATTGGCTGCGGGTGCGCCGCGAGCGGCGGGCGGCGAAGGTGCGGTACGCCACGGAGGCGGACGCGGTCGCCGCGGCGACCGATGCACACTGAGAGACGCGATCGCGCCCACTTGACGGGCTGTCAGGTGGGAAGCGTTTCGCCCGCGAAGCGCTTCGGGTAGCGCGCCTGCACCCTCGAGGCGCGCCAGGCCCCCGCCGCCTTCCAATGAACGCCAAGAAGGAGCACCAGGTTGACCCTTGGGGGGCTTCGCCTGCCCGCACCAGCGCTGTTCGACGTCGTCGTCCCGACCGCGGGACGGGCGTCGCTTGCCGCCCTGCTCGACCGCCTCGACGGCGCCGGATGCCAGCGGCTGATCGTGGTCGACGATCGGCCCGCCGGGCCGCCGCTGCGGGTCCCGGCCGGCGCCGAGGTCCTGCGATCGGGCGGCCGCGGACCGGCCGCGGCGCGCAACGTGGGCTGGCGCGCGGCGAGCGCGCGCTGGATCGCCTTCCTCGACGACGACGTTGTGCCGCCGGACGACTGGGGCGAGCGGCTGCGAGCCGACCTCGAGGCGGCCTGCACGCGGGTCGCGGCCAGCCAGGGGCAGGTCCGCGTGCCCCTGCCGCGCGATCGCGCGCCGACCGACTGGGAGCGCAACGTCGCCGCGCTGCAGGACGCGCGCTGGATCACCGCCGACCTCGCCGTGCGTCGCGCGGCGCTGGCCGCCGTCGGCGGCTTCGACGAGCGCTTCCCGCGCGCGTACCGCGAGGACGCCGACCTCGCCCTGCGCCTGCTCGACGCCGGCTGGGAGCTGGCGCGCGGGGCGCGCGAGGTCGCGCACCCGGTGGCGCCCGCTGGGAGGTGGGTCAGCGTCCGCAAGCAGGCGGGCAACGTCGACGACGCGCTCATGGCCGCGCTGCACGGGCGCGGCTGGCGCGAGCGCGCCGGAGCGCCGCGCGGGCGCCTGCGCGCCCATGCCGCCACCACGGCGGCCGGGGTCGGCGCGGTGGCCGCCGCGGCCCTGCGCCGACCCGCAGCGGCGGCGCCGCTCGCGGGCGCCTGGGCGCTGGCCACCGCGGAGCTGGCCTGGCGGCGTATCGCGCCCGGCCCGCGCACCCGCGGCGAGGTGGCGACGATGCTCGCCACGAGCGCGGTCATCCCGCCGGCCGCGACCTTCCACCACCTGCGCGGCCGGGCGCGGGCGCGCGCCCTCGTGCGCGATGCTCTCCTCGCCCCGCGCCCGGCCCGCAGACCGCAGGCGATCCTGCTCGATCGCGACGGGACCCTCGTCGTCGACGTGCCCTTCAACGGCGACCCCGAGCGCGTGGCGCCGGTGGCCGGGGCGCGACGTGCGCTGGACCGGCTGCGGGCGGCCGGCGTGCCCACCGCCGTGGTCACCAACCAGAGCGGGATCGCCCGCGGACTGCTCACGCCCGACGAGGTCGCGGCGGTGAACGCGCGCATCGAGCGCCTGCTGGGCCCGGTTGGCCCGTGGCTCGTCTGCCCGCACGGGCCCGAGGACGGCTGCGGCTGCCGCAAGCCGCGGCCCGGGCTGGTGCTCGAGGCGGCCGCGCTGCTCGGCGTCGCGCCGGAGCGCTGCGCGCTCATCGGCGACATCGGCGCCGACGTGCAGGCGGCGCGGGCGGCGGGCGCCCGCGCGGTGCTGGTGCCCAACGAGCGCACCCGCGCCGCCGAGGTGGCGGCGGCGCCCGAGACCGCGCCCACGCTCGAGGACGCGGTCGAGCTGCTGCTGGGGGCGGCGTGACGCACGTCCTCGTGGCCCGGCAGGACAGCGTCGGCGACGTGCTGCTCGCCGGCCCGGCCGTGCGGGCGATCGCCGCCGGGGCCGACCGCGTGACGCTCCTGTGCAGCCCGCGGGCGAGCGAGGCGGCGGCGCTGTTGCCCGGCGTCGACGACGTCGTGGTGCAGCCGGCCGAGTGGATCGACGCGACCCCGGAGCGCGTCGAGCGGGCCGAGATCGACCGCCGCGTCGACGAGCTCGCGGCGCTGCGCGTCGACGTCGCGGTGATCCTGACGTCGTTTCATCAAAGCCCGCTGCCGCTGGCGCTGCTGGCGCGGATGGCGGGCGTCCCGCGGATCGGCGCGATCTCGGTCGACTACCCGGGCTCGCTGCTCGACGTCCGCCACACCGTCGACGACGACGTCCACGAGGTGCAGCGCGGGCTCTCGCTGGCGCGCGCGATGGGCTTCCGGCTGCCGGACGACGACGATCGTCTGCGCGTGCGCCGCGCCGGCGGGTTCCCGCCGGGGACCGGGTACGTCGTCGTGCACCCGGGCGCGTCGGTGCCGGCGCGGGCGTGGGCGCCGGAATGCCACGAGGCGCTCGTGCGCGCGCTGTCCGAGCGCGGCCGGCGCGTGGTCGTCACGGGCGGGCCGGGCGAGCACGACCTCACCCGCCGCGTCGCCGGCCGCGTCGCGCTCGACCTCGGCGGGCGCACCTCGCTGGCCGAGCTGGCCGACGTGATGGCGGGCGCCGGGTGCGTCGTCGTGGGCAACACCGGTCCGGCGCACGTCGCCGCGGCGGTCGGCGCGCCGATCGTCTCGCTCTTCGCGCCGACGGTGCCGGCGCTGCGCTGGCGGCCCTGGCGGGTGCGCCACGAGCTGCTGTACGTCGAGGTGCCGTGCGCCGGCTGCCGTGCGCGGACCTGCCCCGTTCCCGGCCATCCCTGCCTCGACGACCTCGAGGTCGACGAGGTGCTCGCGGCGATCGATCGCCTCTGCGGACCGCGCGAGGAGGCGGCCGCCGCGTGAGGATCCTGCTGTGGCACGTCCACGGCTCCTGGACCACCGCGTTCGTCCAGGGCCCGCACGAGTACCTACTGCCCGTCGAGCCCGATCGCGGGCCCGACGGGCGCGGGCGGGCGCGGACGTGGGAGTGGCCGGCGCGCGCGATCGAGGTCACGCGCGAGGAGGCACGCGACGCGCAGGTCGACGCGGTCATCCTCCAGCGGCCCGTCGAGCTCGAGCGGTTGGCGCCCGAGTGGCTGGGCGATCGCCGCCTGCCGACGATCTACCTCGAGCACAACGCGCCACAGGGGCGCATCGCCGAGATGCGCCACCCGGCCGCCGACCGCGACGACCTCGTCGTCGTGCACGTCACGCACTTCAACGACCTCTTCTGGGACTGCGGCAGCACCCCGACGCGGGTGATCGAGCACGGCGTCGTCGACCCCGGCTACCGCTACACCGGCGAGCGGCGGCGGGCGGCGGTGGTGATCAACGAGGCGCGCCGCCGAGCGCGGGTCACCGGGACCGACCTGCTCGAGCGCTTCGCCGGCGACGGCGTGCCGATCGACCTCTTCGGCATGGATGCCGAGGCGCTCGGCGGCGACGCCGTGCCCCAGCACCGCCTGCACGAGGAGATGGCGCGCCGCCGCGTCTACCTGCATCCGATCAGGTGGACCTCGCTGGGGCTGTCGCTCATCGAGGCGATGCACCTCGGGATGCCGGTGGTGGCCCTGGCCACCACCGAGGCGCCCGACGCGGTGCCGGCCGACGCCGGGGTGCTGTCGACGAGCGTCGAGCGGCTCGCCGGCGCGGCGCGGGAGCTGCTCGACGACGCCGAGCGCGCGCGGGAGGCCGGGATCGCCGCACGTCGCGCGGCGCTGGCTCGCTTCGGGCTGCAGCGGTTCCTCGAGGACTGGGACGCGCTGCTGGAGGAGGTCGCGGGGTGAGGGTCGCGATGGTGTCCGAGCACGCCAGCCCGCTGGCCGCGCTGGGCGGCGTCGACGCCGGCGGCCAGAACGTGCACGTCGCGGCGCTCGCGCAGGCGGTGGCCGAGCGCGGCGTGCCGGTCGTCGTCCACACGCGCCGCGACGATCCGGATCTGCCCGCGCGCGTGGAGATGGCGCCGGGCGTCGTCGTGCACCACGTCGACGCCGGACCGCCCGCGGCGCTGCCCAAGGATGCGCTGCTCGAGCACATGCCCGCCTTCGCGAGCGAGCTGGCGCGCGCGTGGCGCGTCGACCACCCCGACGTCGTGCACGCGCACTTCTGGATGTCGGGCCACGCTTCGCTGCTTGCCGCACGCGAGGTGGCCGTCCCGGTCGTGCAGACCTTCCACGCGCTCGGGGTGGTCAAGCGCCGCTACCAGGGCGACAAGGACACCTCGCCGCCCGAGCGGCTGGGGATCGAGCGCGAGATCGTCCGCCGCGCGGACGAGATCGTCGCGACGTGCACTGACGAGGTCTTCGAGCTCGTTCGCATGGGCGCGCTGCGCGACAAGCTCACGGTGGTCCCCTGCGGGGTGGACCTGCGGCTGTTCGGCCCCGACGGCCCGCGCGAGCCGGGTCGCGGGCGCCATCGGTTGCTGTGCCTTGGGCGGCTCGTCGAGCGCAAGGGGATCGGCAACGTGATCGAGGCGCTGGCCGAGCTGCCGGACGCCGAGCTCGTGGTGGCCGGCGGCCCCGACGCGCGCGCTCTGGATGCCGACCCCGACGTGCGGCGGCTGCGCGAGATCGCCGAGCGCTGCGGCGTCGCCGACCGGGTCGACCTGCGCGGGCGCGTCGAGCGGCGCGACCTGCCGGCGCTGCTGCGCTCGGCCGACGCGGCGGTGTGCGCGCCGTGGTACGAGCCGTTCGGGATCGTGCCGCTGGAGGCGATGGCGTGCGGTGTGCCGGTGGTCGCCTCGGCGGTGGGCGGCATGATCGACACGGTGGTCGACGGCGTCACCGGCGTGCACGTGGCGCCCCGCGATCCCGAGCGCCTGGCCGCGGCGCTGCGCTGCCTGCTCGACGATCCGCGCCGGCGCGCGTCGTATGGCAGGGCCGGGGTGCGGCGGGCGCGGCGGCTCTACGACTGGGGCCGGGTGGCGACCGCGACGCTCGACGTCTATTCGCGCCACGTCCGGCGGCGCGCCGGGACCGCGCGCTTCAGCCTGGCCGGCCCGACGGCGCGTCACCTCCGCGCCCTGCGCGAATCGCTCTCGGTGCTCGAGCAGGAGACCGACCGGCTGGAGGGCTGGGGCGTCAGGGTCGCGCGCACGCTGCTGGAGGGCGGGCGGCTGCTCGCGGTCGGCAACGGCGGCAGCGCGGCGGAGGCCCAGCACCTCACCGCCGAGCTCGTCGGGCGCTTCCAGTCCGAGCGCCGGCCGTTCAGCGCGCTGTGCCTGCACGCCGACACCTCGAGCCTCACCGCGATCGCCAACGACTACGGCGCCGAGGAGGCCTTCGCGCGCCAGGTGCGCGCGCACGGCCGTCGTGGGGACGTCCTGCTCGCGCTGAGCACCTCGGGGCGCAGCGAGAACGTGCTGGCGGCGGCGGCCGCCGCGCGGGAGGTCGGCATGACCTCGCTGGCGCTCACCGGCGGCGCCCCGAACCCGCTCGCGGAGCTGTGCGACGACGCCGCCTGCCTCGCCGGCCCGAGCGCGGCGACCGTCCAGGAGCTGCACCTCGTCGCGCTGCACATGCTCTGCTGCGCCGTGGATCGCGAGGTCGCGCTGCACGACGGCACGCGGGCGGCGAGGCGCTTCGAGCGCCGGGACGAGGTGCGCGCATGACCGTGGTGGTCGTCGGCGACGCCCTGCTCGACCGCGACGTCCTCGGGACGGTCGAGCGCGTGAGCCCGGACGCGCCGGTTCCGGTGGTCGATCAGCGCAACGTCCGCTCGCGCTGCGGCGGCGCGGCGCTCGCCGCGGTGCTGGCGGCGTCGGACGGCCGCGAGGTGCGGCTCGTGACGGCGCTGGGCCGCGACGCCGCGGGCGCCGAGCTGCGCGCGCTGCTCGACGACGCGGGCGTCGAGGTCGTCGACCTCGGCGTCGACGGCCCCACGCCCGAGAAGGTCCGCATCGGCGTCCCCGGCCACCCGCTGGTGCGCCTCGACCGCGGCGGCGCGGCGGCTGCGGTCGGCGAGCCCGACGCCGGAGCGCGAGCGGCGATCGCCTGGGCCGACGGCGTCCTGGTGTCGGACTACGGCCGGGGCGTCGCCGCTTCGCGCGGCGTGCGTGAAGCGGTTGCCGCGGCCAGCGGCCCGGTCGTCTGGGACCCGCACCCGAAGGGCGCGCAGCCGGTGCCGGGAGCGGCGCTCGCGACGCCGAACCTCGCCGAAGCGAGGGCCTTCGCGGGCGACGGTGAGCGGGTGCCCGGCGCCGCGCGCCTCGCCCGCTCGCTCGCCGCCCGCTGGGCCGCCGGCGCCGTCGCGGTGACCTGCGGCTCCCGCGGAGCGGTGCTCGTCGAACGCGATCGCTCCCCGCTCGCCATCCCCGCGCAGCCCGCTGCCGGCGACGACGCGTGCGGCGCGGGCGACCGGTTCGCGGCCGAGGCGGCGTGCGCGCTCGCCGATGGCGCGAGCATGGCCGATGCCGTGCTCGCCGCTGTCGCGGCCGCGTCGCGCTTCGTGGCCGCCGGCGGCGCGGCCGGCCTCGCCGCCGCGGCGGC
>Ga0081539_10003913_pt1 | contig 17302 bp, 17 predicted proteins | sample TabmetS4T2R2_FD_71023 | JGI IMG/M metagenome (GOLD analysis project Ga0081539, IMG submission 71023) | Tabebuia heterophylla rhizosphere microbial communities from the University of Puerto Rico - S4T2R2 | ecosystem: Host-associated > Plants > Roots > Rhizosphere ...
TTCAAGCACCCGCAGTCCGGTTGCGGCGGTTAGCGCGCACCTCCTAGAGCTGCTTCGCGCTGAACGTATCGCACTTCCTGGGATCGCCGCTCTCCAGCCCGATCTTGAACCAGCGCATGCGTTGCGCGCTGCTGCCGTGCGTGAAGCTGTCCGGCACCACCCGACCCTGGGCCTGGCGTTGCAGGCGGTCGTCGCCGATCGCCGAGGCGGCGGCCAGGGCCTGCTCGACGTCCTTGTCGTCGATCATCTTGCCGCCGCGCGCGGCGTCGGCGCGGTTGGCCCACACGCCGGCGAAGCAATCGGCCTGCAGCTCGACCCGCACCGACAGCGCATTGGCGTCGCGCTTGCTCATTTGCTCCTTCATCTGCTCGGTCTTGGCGCTGATGCCCAAAAGGTTCTGGACGTGGTGGCCGACCTCGTGGGCGATCACATAGGCCTGGGGGAACTGGCCGGGTGAGTGGAAGCGACGCGCCAGGTCGTCGAAGAAGGCGAGGTCGAGATAGACGCGCTGGTCGGCCGGGCAATAGAACGGCCCCATCGCCGACTGGCCGACGCCGCATTCGGTGCGCGTGGCCTCGCGGTAGAGCACCAGCTTGGGCTCGCGGTACTGCCGGCCGAGCTCCCGGAAGGCCGACGTCCAGACGTCCTCGGTGCTCTTGAGCACGCGCGACACGAACTGGGTCTCGGCGTCGCCCGCCGGCTGCTGGCGCTGTGCGGGCGCGGTTCGGCTGGTCTGGGTCGGCGCAGGCGCGTAGCTCGACGTGTCGCCACCGCCCAGCAGGGCGAAGGGATCGGCACCGAAGATCAGGGCGATGACGATAAAGGCCACGAAGCCCAGGCCCCCCTTGAACAGGCCGCCCCCGCCGCCGGTCGGTATGGGGATGCCGCCCATGCCGCCGTAGCCGCCTCCACCACCGAAATAGCCGCCTTCACCGCGGCGATCCTCGATGTTGCTGCTTTCGTCGCCGTCCATCTGCATAACGGGTCTCCCGGGTCGAGATCGGCCCCGAATTGACTATATTGGGGGCGAGATGAGCCTTTCCATCGCCACCTGGAACATCAATTCGGTCCGCCTCAGGATCAACAACGTCAAACGCTATCTGAGGCTGCGCAAGCCCGATGTCCTGTGCCTGCAGGAAACCAAGTCCCCGGACGAGTTCTTCCCGCACAAGGCCTTCGAGGCCCTGGGCTACACGCACCGGCTGGTCCAGGGCATGAAGTCCTACAACGGCGTGGCGATCCTCTCCAAGGTGCCGTTCACCGCCAAGAACATCCATCATCGCTGCGGCAAGGAGGATTGCCGCCACATCGAGGTCGCGCTCGACACCGGCGGCGATCCTGTCCTGCTCGACAATCTCTACATCCCGGCCGGCGGCGACGTTCCCGATCCCGCCCTCAACGACAAGTTCGCCCACAAGCTCGATTTCTACCGCGAGATGGCCCAGTGGTTCGCCGACCGCAGGCCGAAGACGGGGGCCGCCAAAGGCCAGCGCCGCATCGCCGTCGGCGATCTCAACGTGGCGCCGCTGGAGCACGACGTGTGGAGCCACAAGCAGCTCCTCAAGATCGTGTCGCACACGCCGGTCGAGGTCGAGCTGTTCGGCCGCCTAAAAGCGTCGCTCGACTGGATCGACGTGCCGCGGCGCTTCGTGCCGGAGGACAAGAAGCTCTATTCGTGGTGGAGCTATCGCAACAACGACTGGCGCGCTTCAAACCGCGGCCGGCGGCTGGACCATATCCTGGCCTCGCCGGCCCTGTCGGGCGCCATCAGGAGTCATCGCATCGACGTCGACGCGCGCGACTGGAAGCAGGCGTCCGACCACGTGCCGGTGATGGCGACGTTCGAGGTTTGAAGAAGGGGTAGAAGCGCATGACAATCATCGCAGTCCTGGTCATCGGCCTGATCGTGGGTTTGCTCGCACGGTTCATCACGCCGGGTCCCAATCCGCGCGGCATCATCGTCACCATCGTGATCGGCATCGTCGGCGCGGTGATCGCGACCTACGGCGGCCAGGCGCTCGGCCTCTATGCGCCGGGCGAGCCGGCGGGCTTCATCGGCTCGGTGGTCGGCGCCGTTGTTCTGCTGGTGCTGCTGCGGCTGTTCAGCCGCTGACGCCGGCTTCCGGTTTCAGACCGACTGCGATTGCACGGGGATTTGAACGCCCAGGAAGCGGCCGTCGTCCGCGACCAACATCTGACTCGAGGCCGCTCGCGTAAGCCGTGACATCGAAGAGCGGGCGCTCGAGCAGAGAGTGACGATCATTCCTCATGGGTCCACGTGCCAGATCTCGCCCTGCGCCGCGGACAGGGGCTTCGGCGAACAAGGTACCGATTCAATCGGTCGTGCGTGCGCTCGCCGTTCTGGAAGCTCTTGGCCGGATGTCGGAGGGTGTCGGCCTGGTCGACCTCAGCCGCACGGTCGGTCTGCACAAGGCGACGGTCTTTCGTCTGCTGAGGACCATGATGGTCCTGGGATATGTCGTCCAGACAGGCGAGCGCAAGCTCTACGCGACCAGCGACACGTTCCGGCGCACTTGGGCAGCCGACAGTTCCAGACGGCGGCGCGGTGCCGATCAGAGGACCCGATAGATAAAATATCGATCCTTCGGCACGCCCGGCGGATCGGGCGTGCGGCGCCAGCGCGTCACGTCGAGCGGCTGATTGGCGAGAATGTAGCCGCCGGGAGCTGCCAGGGCGTCGAGCGCAGGACCGAGCCATTTTCCCATCGCCATGTTGGCGGCGTGATCGCCGGTACCGAGATCGGTATGGATCAGCGCCGCGACAGCGCCGAGCTTCTTCGCCGCTGCCGGAATCGTCTCGCGCGCCTCGCCGAGAAACAGCCGGTCGTCGGGCGGGATGCAGTCGGGATGGGCCGCCACCTTGCGCTCGAAGACGTAGATGTCGCGGCCGGGAAAGAGATCGCGCAGATGGTCGTAGGTGCGGCCGTTGCCCAGGCCGATCTCGAGGATGGGGCCGGGCAGGGCGTCGATCTCGGGCTTCAGGAAATTCAGGCAGTCGCGCTGCGCCTGCATGCGCGCGATGAAACTATCGAGGCGACTCATTGCTGGGAGCGCGCCACTGGAGTGGCGCGCTCCCGGCAAAGACACCATGACATCTCTATGCCGCCTTGTTGTTCGCCGTCGCCTCGCGCAGCTTCTTGTTGGTGTCCTCCACGCGATGGGCGAGCTCGCGCATGATCTCGATGGCCATCGTCGGGAACTCGCCGACCATGCGGTAGAACGTGTCCTTGGAGATCTTCAGGGTGTTCAGCGGCTCGCGCGCCTTGATGGTCGCGGTGCGCGGCACGTCGCACAGGATGGCGATCTCGCCCAGGAAATCGTTCTTCTTCATTTCGGCGACCTGGATCTGCCCGGTCGGCGTGTCGATCAGGACGTCGGCCACGCCGCCCAGGATGACGTACATGGCGTCGCCCGGATCGCCCTGGTGGCAGACCTCCTGGCCTTCGGTGTAGTTCACGCGTTCGCTGGTGAAGGCCAGCAGCTTCAGCTTGGCCGGTTCGATCTTGGCCAGGATCGGCACGCCCTTCAGCAGTTCGACTTCTTCGTTGAGGTTCATCGCGTCCTCCTGAATTCCCTCACGACGCCATCAACTCGGCGTACAACCCGCCTTTGGCCGCCAGGTCGGACGGCTTGCCCTGGGCGGCGATCCTGCCACCCTGCATAACGACTATCTGCTCGAATGGCTCCGCCTGCGCCGGCCGGTTGGCGATCCAGACGACGCCGCGCTCGCCCTTTCTCGCCGTCGCCAGAATATTGTCGCGGATTCTGTCCTGTGTGCGGCCGTCGAACGACGCCACCGCCTCGTTGACGACAAGAAGCTGCGGCCGCTTGATCAGCGCGCGCGCGATGCCGAGCTTCTGGCGCTGCGTGGCCGTCAGGCGCTTGCCGCCGACGCCGACATTGTATTCCAACCCGACCTCGATGACCGAGTTGTGCAGGCCAAGCTCGTTCAGGACGTCGGAGATCAGCGTCCCGATGCGCTGCTCGCCGCGCGCCTGGCCGTAGACCAGGCGGCCGAACAGGATGTTGTCCTGCAGGGTGGCGGCGCTGTTGTAGCGCTGGAAGTCGTAGAACTCGACGGCGTCGCGCAACGGCTCGGGCAGCTTTTCGGCGAAGGCATGCCGCGCCGCCAGCAGGCGCTCTTCCATTTCCGCATCGATCAGGCCGAGGCGATGGCGCGCTTCGATGTAGCGGAAGGGCAAGGTCATCAGGCGCGGCCGGTCGGCCTCGGGCACGGCGTCGATGCCCTTGCCGCCCAGCCGCTGCAGCAGCAGGCGCACGTTGGGCAGCTCGTCGGCCGAGATGAAGCTGTACTGCTCGAACAACGGGTTGTCGGGCGACAGGCCGGAGAACAGCTCGACCATGGTCTCGGCGATGGTGAGGCCCATGCGCTGCAGGTCGAGGTCGATGCCGGTCGAGCGCAGCACGGACTGCATGTAGGGGTCGACCGCGATGTTGTCGCCGGCGAAGTCCTTGCCGAGCGGCGTGCCGAACAGGATGTTCTCGGCGACCGACAGGTTGCGGTTGTAGCGGTCGGCGTTGAAGGTCTCGACCAGGCCGGCGTAGCTCGGATCCTGCAGGCGGCCATGCAGCACATGGCGGGCCTTCAGGATGCGCTCGGCGAGATCGGGGCGCAGGGCAGGATCGACCGTGCCGCGCAGGCCGAGGGCATAGATGTCCTCGTCGAGCTCGACTTGCTTCAGCACCTCGACGATGCGCGGCAGCAGGTCGGCCGGACCGGTGGCGCCCGCGAGCTCGTAGTCGATCCAGTCGGCGTTGGGATCGAGCGCAGGGTTGCCGGCGCGTTCGGCCTCCCTCCAGAACAGCTCGCGCTCGGCCTTGGCCTGGTCGTCGTACTTGGCCGGCGCGATCGGCCGGATCTTCAGGCCGAACAACAGGTTGTCGCGCACCGACAGCGGGAACAGGTAGGTCTCCTGCCCGACATACGAGGTGCGTGCGCCCAGGACGTACTCCGGCAGCTGGAAGAAGTCGTTGCCGTCGATCTTGATCGATCCGGCGCTGGGCAAAGTCACCCGCGCCAGCACCTGGCCCAAGACATCCTTGCCCGAGCTCGAGCCGCCGATCACCGCGAGCTTGCTGCAGGTCGGCAGCACCATCGATACGCTGTCGAGCTGTTTTACGCGGCCGTCCTCGGAGACGGTGACACCGGCCAGGGCCAGCTCGCGGCCGAGCATCGGCGGCGGGCCGTCGGGAATGGCCTGCAGGGTCTCGGGCATCATGCCCTCGGGCTGGAACTGGTCGATCACCTGCTCGTACTTGATCTGCACGTCCTGGCGCTGCTGGTCCCAGTCGATCAGCTCCTTGATCGGCGAGGGCAGGTCCTTGTAGGCCAGCAGCACGCCGACCACGGCGCCGACATCCATCTGGCCGGTGATGGCGAAGTAGCCGCCCACCAGGTAGATGGCGAACGGCGTCGCCTGCGACAGGATGTTGTTCCAGAACTTGGCGACGAACTTCTTCTGGTAGAGGTCGAAGCGGATTTTGAAGATGCGACCGAGCCGCTCGGAGATATCGGCGCGCTCGTAGTTGGCAGCGCCATGGATATGGATTTCGTGCACCCCGTCGGCAGTCTCGGCGATGCGGCCGGCGAGCTGGCGGGCCGAGATCTGGCGCTGGCGGCCGAGCGCCAGGACTGGTCGGCGGAGGCGCGGGATGATGGCCATCTGCACCGCCAGCAGGATGATGACGATGATCCCGAGCAGCCAGTTCTGCAGCATGATGAAGACGATGGCCGTCAGCGCCTGGCCGCCTAAAAACATCGGCTGGACGAAGGCGTCGCCGATGAAGCCGCCGAGCGGCTCGACCTCGTCCTTGATCATGGTGGCAAGCTCGGCCTGCTTGACCTTGCGGAAGTGGGCCGGCGGAAAGCGCAGGATGCGGTCGTAGAGCTCGTAGCGCAGGCGGCGCAGCATGCGCTCGCCCATGCGCCCCTTCTGCGTGTTGATGGTCTTCTTGAACAGGCCGTTCACCACCACGGCGCCCAGGAAGACGAAGCTCATGGTCACCAGGTAGCCGAGCTGGTCGACCTGGAAGCCGTCGAAGATGCGGATGATCTTGCCGGGCAGGATGGCCGAAAGGTCGAGCTCGAAGACCAGGAACGGGATGGTCTTGCTGTCCTTGAACGCGTTGCCCTGGATGCCGTTGTTGATGACGGACTTGGGCACCGTCAACGACATGAAGTAGAAGATCTGGGCCAGCACCACGAGGCCCAGGATGACGATCTGCTCGGGCCTGCTGTGTCGCCAGATGTAGGTGAACAGATTGCGTTGCATCAATATCCGCGGTCGAAGCCCCAGCTGCGGCGTCCCCCTCTTCCTATATTAGATCAGTGCCTTGATTACATTCGCTATTTTGCATTGCGAGAGGGGTTCGCGCGCCTCGCCCAGTATGGCATAGTCCGGCCGAAATCACCGGTCGGGGCAGGTCGCGCTTCGGCAAGGGAGAAAGACGCCTACATGCCTCAGAGCCGGTCCAAGCGTGTGCTGCTGTACAGCCACGATTCCTTCGGCCTCGGCCATGTGAGCCGCTGCCGAACCATTGCCAACGCCCTGGTGGCGGCGGATCCCAACGTCTCGGTCCTGATCCTGTCGGGCTCGCCAGTGATCGGCTCCTATGAGTTCAGGTCCGGCATCGATTTCGTGCGCATCCCGGGCGTGGTGAAGTTGATCGACGGCGACTACGATTCGGCCAATCTCCGGGTCGGCGTCGAGCATACGCTGGAGATGCGGACCCGGATCATCCGCGACACCGCCGACATCTATCGGCCCGACCTCTTCATCATCGACAAGGAGCCGACCGGCCTGCGCGGCGAGGTCGTGCCGGCGCTGAAACTCCTGAAGGAGCGCGGCACGCCGCTGGTGCTCGGCCTGCGCGACGTCATGGACGATCCGGCGGCGCTCGCCGCCGAGTGGGAGCGCAAGCACGTCGTGCCGGCGCTGCGCGATCTCTACGACGAGATCTGGATCTACGGCCTGCCGCAGATCAACAAGCCGCTGACCGGCATAGAAGTGCCGCCGTCGGTGCGCCACAAGATGGTCTATACCGGCTACCTGCGCCGCGACCTGCCCCTGCACAGCGACGTGCCGCACGAGATGGAGGAGATCGACGGGCCCTTCATCCTGGTCACGGCTGGCGGCGGCGGCGACGGCGCCGACCTGATCGACTGGGTGCTGGCAGCCTACGAGAGCGATCCGCACATCCCCTACGGCGCGGTGATCGTGTTCGGGCCGTTCATGTCGGCCGCCGAGCGCGAGGCCTTCAAGGAGCGCGCGTCGAAGTTCAGGAACATCCGCACGCTGACCTTCACCAACAATCTCGGCGCGTTGATGCAGCGCGCGGCGGGCGTGGTGGCGATGGGCGGCTACAACACGTTCTGCGAGATCCTGTCGTTCGACAAGAAGGCGATCATCGTCCCTCGCACCAAGCCGCGCCTGGAACAGTTCATCCGCGCCCGCGCCGCGCGCAATGTCGGCCTGATCGAGATGCTCGACGCCGATCGCGGCCGCGGCCCGCAGGCCATGGCGACGGCGTTGCGTCAGCTGCCGCAGCAGGGCCTGCCGAGCGACGTCGTGGTGCCAGGCCTGCTCGATGGCCTGCCCAACGTCTGGCGCCTGGTCGCCAAGCAGCTCGCCCATCCGCATCGCGGCCCCGCGCCGCTCGAGGCGATGTGGAGCGAGCCCGCTCCCGCATCGCCGGCCGTGCCTCCGGCGCGCGCCAGGACCTGATCGCCGGAACCTTTCATGCCTTCGCCAACCGACGCGCGTGTCGCGGTCGTGCTCAAGGGCTGGCCGCGTCTCAGTGAGACTTTCATCGCCCAGGAGATCGCCGGCCTCGAAGCGCGCGGCGTCGCGCTCGAACTCTGGTCGCTGCGCCGGCCGACGGACAAGCATCGCCATCCCGTGCATGACCGCGTGCGGGCCCGCGTCGTCTACCTGCCGGAATACCTGAAGGATGATCCGCGCCGCGTCTTCGCCGGCTGGCTGAAGGCGCGTCGCCTCCCAGGGTATGCGACGGCGCGCGCCCGCTTCCTCGCCGACCTGCGGCGCGATCCCTCGGCCAACCGCCTGCGCCGCTGGGGTCAGGCAATGGTGCTGGCGGCTGAGCTGCCGGCCGGCATCGAGCGGCTCTACGCCCATTTCCTGCATACGCCCACGTCGGTGACGCGCTACGCCGCCCTGATGCGCGACCTGCCGTGGAGCGTGTCGGCGCATGCCAAGGACATCTGGACTAGTGAGCCCTGGGAGGCAGCGGAAAAGCTCGCCGACTGTGCCTGGGCCGTCACCTGCACCAACCTGGGCGCCGAGCGGCTGCGCAGCCTCAGCGCCCGGCCGGACAAGGTGAAGCTCATCTATCACGGCCTCGATTTCGCCCATCTGCCCGCGCCGACCCATGGGCGGGCACGGCGCGATGGCAGCGATGCCGCCGATCCCGTCGTCATCCTGTCGATCGGCCGCAAGGTCGAGAAGAAGGGATTCGACGACCTCCTCGATGCGCTGGCCCGGTTGCCCAAGACGCTGCACTGGCGCTTCGAACATATCGGCGCCGGCGAGCTGGGCGATGTCCTGAAGGCGCAGGCCGAGCGGCTCGGCCTCGCCGAGCGCTGCACCTGGCTCGGCGCCCAGCCGCAGAAGCAGGTGTTCGCTGCCCTCGCGCGCGCCGACCTGTTCGTGCTGGCGAGCAAGAAGGCGGCTGACGGTGACCAGGACGGCCTGCCCAACGTGCTGATGGAGGCGGCCCACCAGGGCCTCGCCATCGTCTCGACTCGCGCCGCCGCGATCGGCGAGTTCATCGAGGATGGCGACAATGGCCTTTTGGTGCGGCCCGGCACACCAGAGGCGCTGGCGCCAGCATTGGCGCGCATGATCGCTCATCCCGACCTGCGTCAGCAACTCGCGCACCGTGCCGCCGAGACCGTGCACACGCGCTTCTCGTTCGACGTCGGCGTCGACTGGATCGCCTCGGCGCTGGGCCAGGACATCCTGTCGGAGGCAAAGGCGGCGGAATAACCATGCGCGTGCTGCTGCACACGCCGCTGAAGTCGCCGGACAGTCCCATCCCTTCGGGCGATCGCGAGATGGCGCGCGGCCTCAGGCGCCTGCTGCGCCGCCTCGGCCACACGGTGGTGATGCCGGCGCTCAGCCGCGTCGCCCCGGGCGTGCCCGCGCCGCAGGATCACCTTGCGCTCGAACGACGCGCGCGCGCCAGGGCGCGGCGGCTGATCGCCCGCTGGCGCGCCCTGCCGGCGCGTCATCCCGAGCGCTTCGACCTCTGGCTTACCTACCACTGCTACTACCGCAAGCCCGACTGGCTGGGCCCGATCGTCACCCGTGCGCTCGGCGTACCCTATGCGCTGGCCGAGGCGTCGCACGCGCCGCGCCGTGCCCACGGGCCGACGCGGCTTGGCCATCGCGCCGTCGAGCGCGCCCTCGCTGCCGCCGACCTCGTGCTGACGGTCAACCCGCGCGACGTCGCCGGCGTCAAGGCGCGGCTGCGCCGCGGTGCGCATCAGGTCTGGCTGCCGCCCTTCATCGACACAAGACCGTTCGCGTCGGAGCAGCGCGCGGCCAACGATCCACCGCTTCTGCTGAGCGTCGGCATGATGCGCACACGCGACAAGCTCGAATCTTATCGGGTGCTGGCCGACGCGTTCGGCCGGCTGAAGGACAAGCCCTGGCGCGCCCTGCTGGTCGGCGACGGTCCAGCGCGCGCCGAGGTCGAGGCGATGATGGAACCGTTCGGCGAGCGTGTTGCGTTTGCCGGCATCGTGCCTCATGGCGAAGTGCCCGCGACGTATGCCGCGGCCGATCTTTACCTGTGGCCCGCGATCAACGAAGCCTACGGCATGGCCTTCCTCGAAGCCCAGGCGGCCGGCCTGCCGGTGGTCGCCGGCCGCACCGGCGGCGTGCCGGCCGTCGTGGCCGACGGCATCACCGGCATGCTGACGCCGATCGGCGATGCCGCGGCCTTCGCCGCTGCGACGGCACGACTGCTCGACAATCCAGAAGAACGCCGGCACCTCGGCAAGGCGGCGCGCGCGCGCATGAATGCCCGGCATGACGAGCGCGCCGCTGCCCGTGCGCTGGCCTTGGCCTTGAGGACGCTGCGATGAGCGTTCCCTTTGCCGTCCTGCGCCACGCCAGCACCGACTGGAACGTCGCGCGCCGCCTCCAGGGCCTGACCGACACCCCGCTCAACGCCGCCGGCGAGGCCGATGCCCGCGGCTGGCGCCTGCCGCCGCCGGCCGATGACTGGAAGCGGCTCAGCAGCCCCTTGCAGCGCGCCCTCCGTACCGCCGAGCTGTTGCAGCCCTCGGCACCCGTCATCGTCGAGTCGGCGCTGCGCGAGATGAGTTTTGGCACCTGGGAAGGCCATACCATTGCCGAGCTGCGCGAGCGCGTGGGCGACGCCTTCATTGCTGCCGAGAGCAGGGGCCTGGACTTCCAGCCGCCGGGTGGAGAATCGCCGCGCGCCACCATGGCCCGCATCGGCCGTTGGACGGTGTCGATCGCGGCGGCCGGACAGCCCGTCGTGGCGGTATCGCACAAGGCCACCATCCGCGCCTTGCTGGCGCTCGCGACCGGCTGGGACATGGTGGGCCGGCCGCCGCACAAGCTCGACTGGCGCTGCCTGCATTTCTTCTCCGCCCATGCCGACGGTCGCGTCACGGTCGATCGCCTCAACGTGCCGCTATGAGCCGCGTCTTCTTCTACGTGCAGCACCTGTTGGGCATCGGCCATCTGCGCCGCGCGGCCGCGCTGGCGCGCGCGCTGGCGGCGGGCGGCTTGGACGTGCTGCTGGTCTCGGGCGGCGCGCCGGTCGAGGGCGTGGTGCTGGACGGCGTGCGCTTCCATCAGCTGCCGCCGCTGCGCGCAGCCGACGAAAGCCTGCGCGATCTTGCCCGGCTCGACGGCGGCCCCGTTGACGAGGCGTTCCAGCGTCAGCGCACCGAGGCACTGCTCGGCCTGCTGCGCGCCGAGGCGCCGGATGTCGTGCTCACCGAGCAGTTCCCCTTCGGCCGCACGCGGCTGCGCTTCGAATTGCTACCGCTCCTGGAAGCCGCGCGAGGCCGATCCTTGATCGCCTGCTCGGTGCGTGACGTGGTGCGCCGCGCTGGGCCGGCGAGGGTCGCGGAGGCCGTCGAGCTCCTGGATCGCTTCGACGCCGTGCTGATCCACGGCGACCCCCGGCTCGTACCCTTCGAGAGAAGCTTTGCCGGCTGGGCGCGCATCAAGCAGCGCGCCTTCTACACCGGCTATGTCTCGGAGCGGGATTTGGCGCAGGGGATGCAGGGCGCCGAGGGCAAAGGCGAGGTCGTCGTCTCGGTGGGCGGCGGCGCCGTCGGCGCGCCTCTGCTCAAAGCCGCCATCGCCGCGCGGCCGAACACGGCGCTGGCCGACCGCACCTGGCGATTGCTGGTCGGCGAGAACCTGCCGATGGCAGATCGGGCGAGCCTCGCTGGCGCGGTCGGCATCGTCGTCGAGCCGGCGCGTCCCGACTTCACGATGCTTCTTCGCAACGCCACCCTCTCGATCTCCCAGGCCGGCTACAACACGACCATCGAGACCTTGTGCTGCGCCGACCGCGCCGTGCTCGTGCCCTTCGCCACCGAACGTGAGACCGAGCAGGCCGATCGCGCCCACGCCCTGGCCGAACGCGGCATGGTGGCGGTGGTGCCGCCGGGCGCGCTGGCGGCGAAAAGCCTGGCCGACGCCGTCGGTCGCGCGCTGGCCGGCCCGTCGCTGAAGAGCTTCCCGGCGTGTGACGTCGATGGCGGCGCGAAGACGGCGGCGCTGTTGCATCGGCTGTTGGCCGCATGAGCACCTGGACAGATCTTTTGGACGAAGCGGCGCTCTGGTCGCAGGCCGGCCGCACGGTCGACCTGTGGTGGCGCGACGACGATGCCGCCGATGTCGGCCCTCCGCTCGAGCGGCTGCTGGCGGTCCATCGCGATACCGGCGTTCCGCTAGCGCTTGCCGTCGTGCCGGCCAAGGCGACACAGGCGCTGGCCGACCGGCTCGCCGGCGAGCCAGGGGTCGACGTGCTCCAGCATGGTTACGCGCACGTCAACCACGCGACGTCGGGCGACAAGAAGATCGAGCTTGGCGCCGAGCGGCCGGCCATGCTGGTGCTGGGCGAGCTGGGGACCGGCCGCATGGCGCTCGAACGGCTGTTCGGCGCGCGACCCCTGCCGGTGCTGGTGCCGCCCTGGAACCGCATTGCGCAGGTCCTGGTGCCGACCCTGCCGGAGATCGGCTTTGCCGGCCTCTCGACCTTTGGAGCGCGTCGCCGCACGCATCCCGTGAGGGGGCTTCTGGAGGTCAACACCCACGTCGACTTGATCGATTGGAAGGGCGGTCGCGGTTTTGTCGGCGAGGCGGCAGCGCTGGACGCCTTGGTTTCCGCTTTGGCCCGTGCGCGCATATCTGGCGAGCCCGTGGGCGTTCTCAGTCATCATCTTGCGATGGACGGCTGGGCGTGGGATTTCCTAAGGTCGATGTGGCAAAAAGCAACGAAATTGCCCGGGCTTCGCATTCGCCCGGCCCATGAATTGTTCGCAACGGGAGGGGGTCGCGGTTGAGTTCAGCCGATCTGCGCTATCCGCGTCAGACCCTGCTGGCCGACTATGGGCGCGCCACGGCAGGCGTGCTGCTGTGCGGCGCACCTCTGCTTCTGCTCGACGTCAATCGCTGGCTGGCGCTGATCCTGCTGCTGGGCTTCCTGCTGTTTGCCGTGTTTCTCGCACGCACCGCCTTGCGCCATCACACCCGCTACGTGCTCGGCCCCGACACGCTCTGCGCCGACGGCCCGGCCGGCACTCTGGTCGAATGGAATCGCCTCGACCGGCTGAAGCTCAGCTATTTCTCGACCAAGCGCGATCGTAGCGACGGCTGGATGCAGCTCAGCGTCGGATCGGCCGGCGGGCGCACCGTCAAGCTCGATTCCTCGCTCGACGGCTTCCATGATGTGGTCGAGCGCGCGGCGCGCGCGGCCAAGCAGGCGGGCCTGCCGTTGAGCGAGACGACGCGGGCCAATCTCAAGGCGATGGGCATCTCGGTGGCGGGCCAGGAAGAGAAAGTATGAAAGAGCTGCTGCGCGTCGAGAACCTGACCGTCGACTTCGGCGTCCACGAAGGCACGTTGCGCGCCGTCGACCATGTCTCGTTCAGCCTGCCGCCCGGCGGCACCTTGGCGCTGGTGGGCGAATCGGGCTCGGGCAAGTCGGTGTGCAGCCAGGCCATCATGGGCCTCTTGCCGCGCACCGCGACCATCTCCTCGGGCTCCATCCTGTTCGAGGATCCGCGCAGCAACGGACAGGCGAGGCCGATCGACATCGCGGCGCTCGATCGCGCCGGGCCGGAGATGCGGACGATCCGCGGCGGCGCCATTTCCATCATCTTTCAGGAGCCGATGACCTCGCTGTCGGCGCTGCACACGGTGGGCGACCAGATCGGCGAGGCGGTCGAGCTGCATGGCGGCGGCGGCCATTTCAGCAACATCCATTCGCTCGGCGACCAGATAACCGAAGCGGCGCAACTGTCCGGCCGCAAGCTCAGCCGCCCCGAGATCGAGGCGCTGACCGTCGACATGCTGCGCATGGTGGGCTTCCCCGATCCCAAGCGGGCGCTGCGCACCTATCCCTTCGAGTTGTCGGGCGGCCTGCGCCAACGCGCCATGATCGCCATGGCGCTGGTCTGCCGGCCGGCGCTGCTGATCGCCGACGAACCGACGACGGCGCTCGACGTCACCATCCAGGCGCAGATCCTGCGCCTCATCAAGGACCTGCAGGCCGATCTCGGCATGGCGCTCCTGATGATCACCCACGACCTCGGCGTGGTCGCCAACGTTGCCGACGACGTCGTCGTCATGTATCGCGGCAAGGTCGTCGAATCGGGCGACCTGCACGATATTTTCCGCGATCCACAGCATCCTTACCTCAAGGCGCTGCTGCACGCCGTGCCGCGCTTCGACATGGCGCCCGGCGAGCGGCTGGTGCCGATCCGCGAGATCACCGCGGCCACGGGCCATCTGTTGAAGGAAAAGGCGGTCTCCAGGCCGACGGAGACCTTTAACCCCAACGCGCCGGTCCTGAAGGTCCGCCATCTCTCCAAGACCTTCAGGATCCGCAAGGCCGACACGCTGTTCGAGCAGCTCACCGGCGGCGGCACCACGCGCACCGTGCGCGCCGTCAACGACGTGAGCTTCGACGTCGAGCGCAACGAGTGCCTGGGCCTGGTCGGCGAATCGGGCTGCGGCAAGACCACCCTCAGCAAGATACTTATGCGCGGCATCTCTGCCGATCCGAACGAAGGCACCGGCCGCGTCGTGTTCGACGACTGGGGCCGCAAGGTCGACGTGCTGGCGCTGGAGGGCGCCGAGCTCGACCGCTTCCGCACCAAGCTGCAGTTCATCTTCCAGGACCCGTTCGGCTCGCTCAATCCGCGCATGACCGTCTACGACATCCTGGTCGAGCCCCTGGTCATCCATAAGATCGGCGACGACGCCTATCGCCGCGAGATGGTGAGCGAGCTGATGGAGATGGTCGGCCTCGATCGCCGGCACCTCAGTCGTTATCCGCACTCCTTCTCGGGCGGCCAGCGTCAAAGGATCGGCATCGCTCGCGCCCTGGCGCTGCGTCCCGACATGGTGATCTGCGACGAGCCGGTGTCGGCGCTCGACGTGTCGATCCAGGCGCAGATCCTCAATCTTCTGAAGGACCTGCAGAAGCAGCTCGGCCTCACCTACATGTTCATCAGCCACAATCTTGCGGTGGTCGACTACATCGCCGATCGCATCGCCGTGATGTGCGCCGGCCGCCTGGTCGAGCTGGCGCCGTCGGGTGAGCTCTTCAGGAACCCGATCCATCCCTACACCAAGGCGCTGCTCTCGGCGGTGCCCATGCCCGATCCCGACGCGCGCCTCGATCTCGGCGCGCTGATGGAAGGCAAGGCCTCGGATCCGACGGCCTGGCCCGAGCCGTTCCGCGACGATCCCACCAACCAGGTATTCTGGACGGAGGCCTCGCCCGGGCACTACGTGCGCGTAGCACGGGGAGGGATCTAGCCATGCTGCGCTTCATCGTCCGCCGCGTGCTGCTGATGATCCCGACGTTGTTCATCATCAGCGCGCTGGTCTACTTCATCATCGACCTGCCGCCGGGCGATTGCGTCACCGCCCAGATCGACGAGCTGCTGTCGCGCGGCGATCCCGATGCGCTGCGCCGCGCCGATGAATTGCGTGCCATGTATGGCCTGAACGATCCGCTGTGGCTGCGCTACCTGGAATGGGTCGAAGGCATCTTCCGCTGGGACTTCGGCCTCAGCTGCCAGGACACCGTGCCGGTGCGCGAACTGATCGGCGAGCGGCTGGCGCTCACCATCGTGATGGAATCGGCGACCATCGTCTTCATCTGGGTGGTGTCGTTCGTGATCGGCGTCTATGCCGCCACGCACCAGTACAAGCTCGGCGACTATTTCGCCTCGTTCATCGGCTTCGTCGGCCTCGCCGTGCCCAACTTCCTGCTCGCCCTGGTGCTGCTCTATGTCGGCAAGGTCTATTTCGGCCTGTCGATCGGCGGCCTGATGGATCCCGAGTACATCGACCAGCCGCTCTCCTGGGGCAAGGTCGGCTCGATCCTGCAGCATCTCGTCATCCCGGTGATCGTCATCGGCATGTCGGGCACCGCCGGCATGATCCGCCGCCTGCGCGCCAACCTGCTCGACGAGCTGCAGAAGCAGTACGTCGTCACCGGCCGCGCCAAGGGCCTGCCGCCGCTTCGGCTCCTCATCAAGTATCCGTTGCGCCACGCCATCAACCCGTTCGTGGCCGACATCGGCGGCCTGTTGCCCGACGTGATCTCCGGCTCGGTCATCGTCTCGGTCGTGCTGTCGCTGCCGACCACCGGCCCGATGCTGCTGGGCGCGCTCAAAACCCAGGACGTCAACCTCGCCGCCACCTTCCTGCTGTTCGTGGCGACGCTGACCGTGATCGGCATGCTGATCTCGGACCTGGCGCTGGCCGCACTCGATCCGCGCATCCGCTTCGGCGCAACCTCAGAGAAATAGGGGCGCGCCATGACCGACCAGACCACTCCGCGGCCTCGCTCCGATCACTTCGTCAACAAGGAGCCGTGGGATCCCTACGTCTCCGAGCGCCTGACGGCCGAGCAGGAAAAGTACTACATGGCCGGCCAGTGGAAGCTGATGTGGTGGCGCTTCCGCCGCCATCGGCCGGCCGTGGTCTCGGCGGTCTTCCTGGCGCTGATGTATTTCTCGACGCTGATCAGCGAATTCATCGCGCCCTACGACCTGCACACGCGGCACTCGGCCTACATCTTCGCGCCGCCGCAGCGCGTCCATTTCATCCATGACGGCCAATTCCTCGGGCCGTTCGTCTATGCGCTCAAGACGACGCGCGACATGGAGACCCTGCAGCGCGTCTACACGGCCGACACGACCAGGCCGCAGCAACTGCGCTTCTTCTGCCTGGGCGATTCCTATGAGTTCTGGGGCCTGATCGAGGGCCGCTTCCACTTCGTGTGCCCGCCGGAGGGCGGGCAGTTCTTCTGGCTGGGCACCGATCGGCTGGGGCGCGACATGTTCAGTCGCATCGTCTACGCCGCGCGCATCTCGCTCACCATCGGCATCATCGGCATTGCGCTCTCCTTCGCGCTGGCCCTGATCCTGGGCGGCCTGGCGGGCTATTATGGCGGCTGGGTCGACAACGTCGTCCAGCGCATCACCGAGATCATCAAGAGCTTCCCGCATCTGCCGCTATGGCTTGCGCTGTCGGCGGCGCTGCCCGTCACCTGGTCGCCGTTGCTGGTCTATTTCGGCATCACCATCATCCTGGCCCTGCTCGACTGGCCGGGCCTGGGACGCGCCGTTCGCTCCAAGCTCCTGTCGTTGCGCGAGGAGGACTATGCCGCCGCCGCGCAGATGATGGGCGCCAAGCCGGGCCGCATCATCGGCCGCCATCTGCTGCCGGGCTTCATGAGCCATCTCATCGCCTCGGCCACGCTTTCCATCCCCTCGATGATCCTGGCCGAAACGGCCTTGAGCTTCCTCGGCCTCGGCCTGCGGCCGCCGATCACCTCCTGGGGCGTGCTCCTGAACGAGGCGACCGACATCAATGTGGTGGCGGTGAACTGGTGGCTGATGCTGCCCGTGATCCCGGTGATCCTGGTCATCCTGGCCTACCAATTCATGGGCGACGGCATGCGCGACGCGGCCGATCCCTACGGCTGACACGTGTCCGGCGCCGGTC
>Ga0081539_10003914_pt1 | contig 17301 bp, 6 predicted proteins | sample TabmetS4T2R2_FD_71023 | JGI IMG/M metagenome (GOLD analysis project Ga0081539, IMG submission 71023) | Tabebuia heterophylla rhizosphere microbial communities from the University of Puerto Rico - S4T2R2 | ecosystem: Host-associated > Plants > Roots > Rhizosphere ...
AAAGATTATCTCCGAAGGTGGATTTGCCTTGACGCCGATGACTGCGGAACTGCAGTTGAATGGTAATAAACGGCTGACAGCCAATATCAGCACGCCGCAGGAGACGGACATCATCGTCGCGCTGGTCTCGTCGAGTCCGGGAATAGTCAGCGTGCCATCGTCAGTGACGATTCCCGCCGGAGCGGTCTCGGCCGATTTCACCATCACCGGGCTGGCGGTCGGCGGACCCATCACGATCACGGCGACTCTTCCGGCATCGCAAGGAGGCGCGACAGCAACGGCGACGGTCAACGTCGTGAACTCCAGTCGTGTTATTCAGGCGGCGTCGATCCGCGTCACCTCAGGCGCGCAGGCGACATTGCCGATCGAACTGATTTCGCAAGGCAATGAGAATCGTTTGACCTTCAGCCTCTCGATAGATCCGACGCTGTTGTCCAATCCACAGTTCATCCTGGGCAGAGACGCGGCGGATGCGGCGCTCACCACAAGTCCCAGTCAGGCTTCGGAGGGCCGCTATGGCGTCTCAATCCAACTGGCGCCCGGTCAGAAGTTTGAGAGCGGCGCCCGGCAAATTCTGGTGATCAGCGCGACGGCGATTTCGGGGGTGAGTTCGGCGATCACAACGATCGACTTTGTCGATCAACCGACTGTCCGGCGAGTGATCGGGACGAGCGGTCAAACGCTCAGCGCCAGTTATTCACCGGCCACTGTCACGATTGCGGCCGGTTTCGAAGGCGACGTGGCGCCGCGTCAGAACGGCGGCAACGGAGCAGTGACAGAGGATGACTGGACCCAGGCAGGGCGTTATGCCGCGGGACTCGAGACGGCCATCGCCGGCAGCGAGTTTCGACGCGCCGATACGGCTCCGCGCGCAACATTGGGCAATGGAGTCATCACCGTTGCGGATTGGGTGCAGACCGGCCGCTATGCTGCCGCGCTCGATCCGATCGTTCCGTCCGGCGGGCCAACCGGACTAACGGGATTGCAAGTGGCGGATTGCGGGCCGCGGATCGGAAAGAGTTTGAGCGAAGGCGTCTGCGATTTCGAAGCGTTGACGAGGAGTACCCGGTTTGCATTCCGCAATCTGCAAACGGCAGCCCGGACGGTCCGCGTCGTTAACACTACGGCTCGACGAGGTCAGCCGGTCAACGTGACGATCGAATACGATGCGCAGGGCGATGAGAATGCGTTCGGATTCAGCCTCAACTTCAATCCCGCACAGTTGAGCTTTGTCAACGCTGCCACGGGCGCAGACGCCGGTCACGCTGTGATCAACGTCAATAACCTACAAACCGTTCAAGGGCGAGTCGGGATTGCATTGGCATTGGCCGCGGGACAAACCGTCGCCGCCGGCACCAAGAAACTCGTCACTGTTACTTTCACCGTGGCGGCAAACAGCCCGGTCAACTCGATACCGATCACATTCGGAGATCAGCCGGTGGTTCGTGAAGTCGTCAGCGCCAATGCGGAGGTCCTGGCGGTTGCCTGGACGCCGGGTGCAGTGAACATCGACAGTCCGGTGGCCAACGTTTCAGCCGCGAGCTTTCTGGGCAACGAACTGGCGAGCGAATCGATCGTCGCCGCGTTCGGCGACGTCCTGGCGACGGACAAGGTCATCGTGACGAATCTTCCGCTCCCGATGGAATTGATCGGGACCAGCGTCCGAGTCCGCGACATCATGGGCATTGAGCGCCAGGCGCCGCTCTTCTCAGTGTCGCCGACGCAGGTCAATTATCAATTGCCGCAAGGAACCGTGCCGGGAGCGGCGACTGTGACGGTGACCAGCGGCAACGGAGTAGTCTCAACCGGCAATATCAACGTCAGCACGGTCGCTCCGGGTCTGTTCTCGGCGAACTCGAACGGACTGGGGGTGGCCGCGGCCCTGACACTCAGGGCGAAAAATGGCAGCGTCGTTTATGAACCGATCAGCGTCTTCGATCAGACTCTCAATCGGTTCGTCTCAACCCCGATCGATTTAGGGCCTGAAGGCGAGCAGGTCTTCCTGGTCGCTTACGGAACCGGATTGCGAGCGCGGAGCGGTCTTTCGGCCGTCAACGTCAAAATCGGCAATGTGGATGCCGAAGTCCTCTTTCTTGGTCCACAAGACGATTTCATCGGGCTGGATCAGTGCAATATCCGTATCCCTCGGAGCCTTGCCGGTCGAGGCGAGGTCAATGTCGTCATGACTGTGGATGGCAAAGTCGCCAACACGGTCACCATCAATGTTCGCTGAAATGTTTTCTGAATCGCGAATCGGCCTTGCTGCTGATGGCGTTCCGCCTTTCACCACAAGGCCGGTTCGTAATCTACCCGTTATCCACTTTGAACTTCAGCAGGTTTTTAGAAAGAGATGAAGAATACAGTATATCGCGTTATCCTAGTCGTTATCGCCTTAATCATTTTGCTGGTCCTGGTCGAGAGGGGGAAGTTATTCACTTCCTCGACACTGGCTCAGAAGTTGTCTTCTGTTACCGGCCCATCTACCTTAAAGAATATCTCCGGCGCAAAAGGCCCAGACTCTGCGCAGATCGCCGGCATCTATGGCCGGATGCCAATGAGCTTTGAGGTCAATCAGGGGCAGGTCGATTCACAGGTTAAATACCTGGCGCGCGGGCGCGGCTATCAGGTGTTTCTGACCGAGACCGAAGCCGTCCTGGCATTGCGGAGCGCGGATTCAAAAGGCTCGTCCTTGGGAAAAACGCAATCCGTCAATCGACAAGCGACCACCAGCACACAGACGAAAACGTTGCGGCTCACATTGGAAGGCGCAACATCGGCCAAGCAAGTGGTCGGAGTCAATCCGCTGTCGGGTAAGAGTAACTATTTTATCGGAAAAGACCCGCAAAAGTGGCGTACCAACATCGCCAATTATGCGAGGGTCGAGTACCGCGAAGTTTCTCCGGGCATTAGCCTCGCCTACTACGGAACTCAACAATCGTTGGAATACGACCTGGTGGTCGCACCCGGCGCAGATCCGCGCGCGGTCACGATGCGCCTCGAAGGCGCGGACAAGATCGAGATGAATGCACAGGGCGACCTGGTGTTGCATGTTGATGGAGAGACGATCTATCACCGCAGCCCGGTCATCTATCAAAAAATAGATGGCCGACAACAAAGCGTTGCCGGCCGTTATGTCATGAGAGGAGAAGGGCGAATCGGTTTCGAGGTGGGAAGCTATGATGCGGCCAAGTCACTGGTGATCGATCCGGTACTGGAATACTCGACCTATCTGGGCGGCGGCGGCGATGATATCGGTCAAAGTATTAAGGTCGATTCGGCCGGTAATGCCTACATTACCGGGTCTACATCCGCCGCCGACTTCATGACCAAAGATGGCTTGCAGATGGCAACTCGAGGTGGGTTGGACGCATTTGTCACCAAGATCAATTCCAATGGGAGCGATTTAGTCTATTCGACCTACCTTGGAGGCAGCGGCGACGACGCCGGCAATGGCATTGCGTTAGATAGCGCAGGTAATGCTTATATCGTCGGATATACTTCCTCCACCGATTTCAATACTCTCAATCCGATTCAAGCCGCAAACAAGGGCGGCGATTCCGATGCTTTCGTCGCCAAAATTAATCCGGCCGGTTCTCAATTGGTCTACTCTACCTACCTGGGCAGCAGTAAAGAAGACATCGGTTTTGCAATCGCGACAGATGCGGCGGGTAACGCTTATGTGACCGGATACACGGGAGCGAACGATTTCAACACCCGGTCTCCGCTTCAACCGAACTATCGTGGCGGTCTCGATGCTTTTGTCGCTAAAATAAATCCGGCCGGCTCGGAATTGACTTACTCGACTTACCTGGGAGGATCCGACGGTGACCTCGGGTTGGGAATCGCTGTCGATGCTGCCGGAAACGCTTATGTCGTCGGCTCTACCTTGTCATCGGACTTTAACATCAAAGCCCCGCTCCAACCCGCTTATCGCAGTGGTTTAGACGGTTTCGCCGCGAAGATCGATCCGTCGGGATCGTCTCTGGTCTATTCAACCTACCTCGGCGGCGGCGGCGATGACCAATGCAACGGGGTCACGGTCGATGGGACGGGCAATGCCTATCTGACCGGCACAACCAAGGCGTCCGACTTTCCAATCAAGAACGCATTCCAGTCCACGCTCCGAGGCAGCTCAGATGCGTTTGTGACGAAGATCAATGCCCTGGGGACCGATCTGGTCTTCTCAACATATCTCGGCGGGGATGGCTCGGATGTCGGGCGGGGAATCGCCCTCGATGGATCAGGTAATATCTGCCTCTCCGGTGATACGACTTCGAATAATTTCCCGACGAAGAGTCCACTCCAGTCGTCCAACCGCGGCACCAGTGATGCGTTCATTACTAAACTGAATGCGACGGGTTCCGATCTGGTCTTCTCAACATATCTTGGCGGCAATCGTTCAGATACCAGCAACGGCATTGCGGTCGATACGGCGGGTAACCTCTATGTTACCGGCGCGACAGATTCATTCGACTTCAATACCAGCAACCCGTTTCAGAGCGACAAGCTGGGCGGAATGGACGCTTTCGCCGCGAAAATTACGACTAACGGTGCGCAACTCAGCTATTCGACCTATCTCGGCGGCAGCGGCAACGACCTGGCCCTCGGCATTGCCGTTGATAGTGCCGGCAATGCCTATGTGACCGGGTATACGGCGTCGGCCACTTTCCCGGTCAACATTCCGATCCAACCGGCAACTAAAGGTAACACCGATGCTTTCATTGTGAAGATCAACGCCACCGGCACGGATCTCTCTTACTCGACATACCTTGGAGGAAGCGGATTCGACCTCGCATCAGACATTGCGGTCGATCAGACGGGCAATGTCTATCTTGTCGGAGTCACCGATTCAACGGATTTCAGCACGCGCAATCCGCTCCAGGCTACTAATCGCGGCGGCGGCGACGTTTTCATCGCCAAATTGAATGCGATGGGTTCCGACCTCGTCTATTCGACTTACTTCGGCGGCAGCGGTAATGATGCGGGTTATAGCATCGCTGTTGACGGCAGCGGCAATGCCTATCTGACGGGTTCGACGAGTTCGACCAATTTGACGACTATGAACCCGTTGCAACCTGCCAACCGAGGCGAAGATGACGCCTTTGTCGCCAAGATCAATGCGGCGGGCGCGGCGCTGGTCTATTCGACCTATCTCGGCGGCAGCAAGTCGGAAGCGGGTCGTGGGATAGCCGTTGATAGTACCGGCAATGCCTATGTGACCGGTACCACGGTTTCAACCGATTTCAACACTAAGAATGCGTTGCAAAGCATGAATGGTGGCGATGTGGACGCCTTCGTCTCCAAAATCAGTAGCGATGGCACGACATTGGTCTATTCGAGCTACCTCGGAGGCAAGGGGGCGGACCTCGGTTATGGGATCGCTGTAGATGGACCGGGCAATGTCTATCTGACCGGCGCGACTCTCTCAACCGACTTCACTACCCAAAATCCAATCCAAAATACCAAAAAAGGCAACTTCGATGCTTTCGTGACAAAGATCAATGCGCAAGGCTCGATGGTCGTCTACTCAACCTACCTCGGTGGTAATGAGAGCGATATTGGCTACGGAATTGCGGTAGATTCGACAGGCAACGTCTACCTCACCGGGAGCACGGCTTCCTCTAACTTCCCGACTAAAGATGCAACCCAGGCCACTAATCTGGGCGGGGGAGACGCCTTTGTGACTAAGATCAATCCCGCCGGATCTGATTTAGTATACTCAACCTATCTTGGCGGTAACGGGCCTGATCAGGGTAATGGAATTGCCGTGGACGGTTCGGGCAATATTTATGTCGCGGGTCAGACGGGGTCGAGCAATTTTCCGATGGCCAATGCCGCGCAACCGGCGGCCAGCGGTATCGATGCTTTCGTTCTGAAGATCAGCGCCGTTGGTGGCGGTGGTGTCGGGACGGTCGCCAGCGTCTCCGCCGCGAGCTTCACCGGCGTGGAACTTGCGAAAGAATCGATCGTCGCTGCCTTTGGTACTGATGTGGCAACCGGCTCCGACGCCGCGACGGGGAAGACGCTTCCGACCTCACTCGCCGGGACAACTGTGAAAGTGCGAGACAGTGCGGGCGTGGAACGCCTCGCTTCGCTCTTCTCCATCATTCCCACCCAGGTCAATTACCTGCTTCCGGCGGAATCGGCCGAAGGGCCGGCGGTGGTGACAGTGACCAACAGCGCCGGAAAGGTCTCAACCGGCACGATTATGATCACGTCCGTGGCTCCGGGGATCTTCTCGGCCAACTCCAATAGTGTCGGGGTTGCCGCAGCCGTTATTTTGCGCGCCAAAACCAGCGGCGAACGTGCCTTTGAGCCGGTCGCGACCTTTGACGCCATGCAGAATAAGTTTGTCTCCATCCCGCTCGATCTGGGGCCGGAGGGTGAACAGGTGGTGCTGCTCCTCTTCGGGACCGGAGTGCGAAATTTCACCAATCTTTCTGCCGTGAAAGTGTCCATCGGCGGGATGACTCTCGACCCGCTTGGTGCCGCAGCGCAAGGGGATTTCTTCGGGCTCGATCAGATCAATGTGCTCCTGCCTCGCAGTTTGGCAGGACGTGGAGAAGTCAACGTCAGTATAACCGTTGATGGCAAGACGACAAACGTCGTCACCATCAACATCAAATAAGGTAGAAGGTAGAAGGTAGAAGGATGAAGGTGGGAAAAAGAATAGTCCCGCCCTCATCCTTCATCCCTTTCTTCCTCCGTCCTTCGTCCTTCCCTCCTTCTCAAAGTCGTCGTATATTGAGAGCCGGACAAATCAACGAAATTTCGATGACAGCAATTTTTAGCCGGGTGATGATGGGCCGGGCGCTTTTCTGATCCCTGACCCCTGATCCCTGATCCCTGATACTATTTAATCAACTCACTGTACTATCTTATCCCGGAGGTTTCATCGTGAGGCGAAGGATTCAGCTCTCCACTCTCGCTTTTGCGGTTGTTGCCGCTTTTTCAGGGCTCTTATTGAGTGGGGTTTCAGCGGACAATTCCAAGCTCAAACCGATCGACTTCAATCGCGAAATTCGGCCTATTCTTTCAGATAATTGTTTCACCTGCCACGGCCCTGATGAAAAGCAGCGCATGGCAAAGCTGCGGCTGGATACCAAAGAAGGGATCTCTGCCAAGCAGGGCGTCATCATTCCCGGCGATGCGGCCAATTCAAAATTGATCAAGCGGGTTACTTCCCAGGACCCCAATGTCGTGATGCCGCCGCCGGATTCCGGCCATAAGTTGACCGAGAAACAGATCGAAGCGCTCAAACGTTGGATTGACGAAGGGGCGCAATGGAACGGGCATTGGGCTTACGTCTCGCTACAACGTCCAGCGATTCCCGAGGTCGGCAATCCGACCCGAGTGAAAAATCCGATCGACAATTTCGTCTTCGCACGGTTGGAAAAGGAAGGTCTAAAACCAGCGCCCGAAGCGGAGAAAAGCTCATTGCTGCGGCGAGTCTCTCTCGATTTGACCGGTCTTCCTCCGACGCCTGCTGAAGTCGAGGCTTTCCTCTCGGACCAATCCCCGGACGCCTATGAAAAGGTGGTAGATCGGCTGCTGGCTTCGCCTCATTACGGAGAGCGGATGGCGATGCAATGGCTCGATCTGGCGCGTTATGCCGACACCCACGGTTATCATATCGACAGCCATCGCGAGATGTGGCCCTGGCGTGATTGGCTGATCAAAGCGTTCAATCAGAATAAACGATACGATCAGTTCACGATCGAACAACTGGCCGGCGATCTCTTGCCCAATGCGACCATTGATCAAAAGATTGCCTCGGGTTTCAACCGCAATCATATGATCAATTTTGAGGGCGGCGCGATTCCTGAAGAGTATCTCAACGAGTACGTCATCGATCGGGTCGAAACGACCGCCAATACGTGGATGGGCATGACGATGGGTTGCGCGCGTTGCCATACCCACAAATATGACCCGATCTCGCAGAAAGAGTTCTATCAATTCTACGCTTTCTTCAACAACGTCCCCGAGATCGGCCTTGATGGCAGGGCCGGCAATGCGAAGCCGTTCTTGTCGTTGCCGACCGACGAACAAAAAGCGAAACAAGAAGAGTTGAGAACCGCCATCAGGGCGCGCGAGAAAGGGCTTGATGCCAAGACCGTCGCGCCGCTTCAGGAGGAGTGGGAGAAGAGAAATGCCGGCAAAGTCGCACTCTCGCCGCGCGAGAGCTTGATCGCGCTTTATGAACTTGACGGCAGCCTCTCCGACGCTTCGGGAAGATACCGGCATGGCAGGACCATCAAAGGCGATCCGACATTCGGCGCCGGGCCGGTCAGTCGGGCTGTTTTTCTTGACGGACAGACACAACTGAGTTTTCGCGAGGTCGGAGCCTTTGAAAGTAATGAGGCGCTGACGATGGCGACCTGGATGCGTCCGAACTTCGGCAAAATGGGCACCGTCGCATTTCAAAAGATCGGCGATCAAGAGACCAGGCGCGGATACGAATTGGTCTTTGAGAAGACGCAGCTCGTCGATATTCAGAAATGGGCCGCCCCGTTGACTGTCCGGTTGATCGCGCGCTGGCCGGAGAACGCGATTCAGGTTCGCACCAAGGAATTGTTCGTTAACAATGATTGGAAGCATCTGACGATCGCATACGATGGTTCGAGCAAGGCCGCGGGATTGAAAATATATTTGAATGGGAAGCTCGCGGAGGTCGAAGTCATTCAGGATGCTCTGAACGGTTCTCTCAAAAACGGGGCCGAGCTGCAAATCGGCAGTAATGCGGGCGGGAAGGCATTCAGCGGCGGCCTCGATGATCTGCGTTTCTACAGTTGTACGTTGGGGCAGAAGGAGATCGAAGACCTGGCGGTCCACTACCCGGTCTATACCATCCTCTCGGGGGTGAGCGGCAAACGGACAAAGGATGAGACCGATCGTTTACGCGAGTATTTTCTGACCTTCGTTGCTCCTCCCGAAATGAGACAGCAGTATGCGGAGGTGAAGAGACTGAAGGCAGAGAGAGATCGGTTTGAGAAAGGCATCCTCAATGTCATGGTGATGAGCGAGCTGTTGAAGCCGCGTGAGACCTTCGTTTTAGGACGTGGCGATTATCGCAATAAGCAGGAGAAGGTCACTCCGGGCGTCCCGGCCGTCCTGCCGCCGATCCGGCACCTGCCGCGTGAAGGCGGAGAATTATTGCAGCGGCTCAATCGCTTTGATTTAGCCAAATGGCTGGTCGATCCCAATCATCCCTTGACCGCGCGGGTGGCAGTCAATCGTTACTGGCAAATCTATTTCGGTTACGGCATCGTGAAGACCTCGGAAGATTTCGGTTCACAGGGCGAACCTCCGGTCCATCCTGAACTGCTCGACTGGTTGGCGACCGAATTCATCCGCTCGGGGTGGGATATCAAAGCGATGCAGCGGTTGATCGTTACTTCGGCGACTTATCGGCAATCGTCAAAAGTCACGCCACAGCTTTTCGAGAAGGACCCCGAGAATCGTTTGCTCGCGCGAGGCCCGCGGTTCCGTTTGCCGGCGGAGATCATTCGCGATCAGGCGCTGGCCGTGAGCGGGTTGTTGAACGAGACGCTGGGAGGCCCGAGCGTCTTTCCATACCAACCTGCCGGGTTATGGGAAGAGCTGGCGTTCGGCGATGGTTTCTCGGCCCAGGAATATGTTCAGAGCCGGGGCAAAGATTTATATCGCCGCAGCATGTACACCTTCTGGAAACGTTCTGTGCCGCCGGCCTCGTTCGCGACCTTTGACGCGCCGGATCGCGAGAAATGCGTCGCGCGACGCGCGTTGACCAACACGCCGCTGCAGGCCCTGGTCCTGATGAATGATCCGACCTATGTTGAGGCGGCGCGAGCCCTGGCCCGGCGCGCTCTGCGCGAAGGCGGCAAGGACGCGAACAGCCGCATCGCTTTTGTCTTTCAGTTGGCGACGTCCCGCAGGCCGGCCGCGCCTGAGTTGAAGGTTCTGCGCGATCTGTTGACGCAACAATTGACCGGTTATCAAAAAGACCGAAAGGCCGCGGGCGATTTAATACTGGTCGGAGACTCGAAGCCGGATGACGGATTGAATCAGGCGGAATTGGCCGCGTGGACAGTGGTTGCGAGCGCGATTTTGAATTTGGATGAAACGGTCACGAAGGAATAAGTCATCGTTCTCTGATCTCTTTCCCGATCAGCTGAGACTACTGGAGAAAAAAAGTGAACTTCAAACGAGAACTCGATCTGCATTTGACGCGTCGTCAACTTTTCGGGCTTTCAGCCAAGGGGCTCGGCATTGCCGCGCTGGCCTCTTTGTTGAAGCAGGATGGTCTGGCTCTCTTTGCCGGGGAGGAATCGAATCGCGATCCGAAGACGGGCGGGTTGATCGGACTGCCTCATCACACGCCGAAGGTCAAACGCGTGATCTTTTTACATCAGTCCGGCGGTCCGTCGCAGATCGAGACCTTCGATTACAAACCGGCGCTCGAAAGATTCCATGGCAACGAGCTGCCGGACTCTGTGCGAAACGGGCAACGCATTACCGGCATGACCTCGGGGCAGAGTTCATTTCCGTGCGTCAAATCGCTCTTCAAATTCGCACAGCACGGCAGATCGGGAATCTGGGTCAGTGAGTTATTGCCCCACACCGCAAAAGTGATCGATGAGCTGGCGGTGATCAAGACGATGTATACCGATGCGATCAATCATGATCCCGCCATCACGTTCATCCAGACGGGTTTTCAACAGCCGGGCCGTCCGAGTTTAGGTTCCTGGGTCAGTTACGGGTTGGGCAGCGAAAATCAAAATCTGCCCGCTTTCGTGGTGCTGTTGTCGCAGGCCCATGCGCTCAATACCGATCAACCGCTCTTCTCGCGTCTCTGGTCGAGCGGGTTTGTGCCGTCGAAATATCAGGGCGTGAGGTTCCGTGCGGGTAGTAATCCGGTGCTCTACCTGCCGGACCCTCCGGGGGTGAGTAAAACCAACCGCAGGCAGATGCTCGATGCCGTCGCCAAACTCAACCGGATGAAGTACGAGGCGTACGGCGATCCGGAGATCGAAACGCGCATCGCGCAATACGAGATGGCTTATCGCATGCAGACCTCTGTTCCGGATTTAATGGATCTGTCGAAAGAGCCGGATCGGACCTTTGAGATGTATGGACCGGAATCGCGTAAACCTGGCACCTATGCGGCAAACTGCTTGCTCGCGCGCCGGCTCGCCGAACGTAATGTGCGGTTCATCCAGCTCTATCATCGCGGCTGGGATCAACACGGTGATCTGCCGCGCGATCTGGCTCTGCAATGCAAAGGGACGGATCAACCAACGGCGGCCTTGATCCGGGATTTAAAACAACGCGGACTGCTCGATGAGACGCTGGTCGTATGGGGCGGGGAATTCGGAAGGACCGTTTACTGCCAGGGCAAGCTCACCGACGCCAATTATGGGCGTGATCATCATCCCCGCAATTTTGCGATGTGGTTGGCCGGCGGCGGCGTCAAGAAGGGCTTTGCGCTCGGCGAGACGGATGACCACAGTTATAACATCGTTTCCGATCCCGTCTCTGTTTTTGATCTGCAGGCGACGATCCTGCATCTGCTCGGCATCGATCACAAACAACTGACCTATAAATTTCAAGGCCGATATTTCAGATTGACCGATGTGCACGGCGAATTGATCGACAAAATTTTAGTCTGAGTTTGCTCAAAGTCAGGCCGCGAGAAGAATTGACCTGTCATCCAAGCCTTTGATCAACTACCAATCACCTTTTTAACCGCGGCGGTGCGGCTTTGGCCGATCTCGGTGGCGATGCGCGCAATGAGCAGCCGCTCTTCGTCAGAGATCTTTCCGAATCCGAGAATTCCGCCCGAGACCTCAGCGATCTGGGTGCAGTATTCGACCAGGCTCTGGCGGCCCTCGGCGCGGAGGTCGTCCGGTACTGCTTCAAGCAGATACCGCAGCCCGCGCAGCGTATTGTCGTAGAAATCTTGTGGAGGTTCTACATCAAGCAGTTCGATCAATTGGTTATACGCGGCTGTCTCCTCGGTAATTCCGCGCGCTTCTGCGATCTCGAGAATGAGATGGCGCTCTTTTTCGGTCACGCCACCCTCGGCCCAGGCGATCTGGACCAACGGCACAAGCGGCATCAGTTGCACGGTATCTGCGGAATAGCCCAGCTCCTGCAGGGCCTCCAAGACCTCTTCGTCAACGACGCCGGTTGCTTCGGACATTAGTCTGCGATCTTCTTCGAGAGTGACGCGATACCGCATCTTCTCAATCAGTTCCCGCTCTTTTTTCTGAAAATATTCGGTCTCCAAGCCGCGCCCGCGCTTCGATAAAGTGTTTTCGTCAGACATGATTACTCCTCGATTGAAATGAAGGTGTTGATCTCGATCCTAAAACTTCACTAACATTGAAACAAAGATAAGCATAATACACAAGTTGTACGGGGCTTTGACAACGCCTCAAGTTCCCGTTACAGTTGGACTTTTCAATTATTGAGCAATATTTATGCTTGAGTATAGCCCCGTAGGAATAAGACGAAAAGAGTTATGACTGGAAAAGAAATAAGAGACACCTTCCTCAACTATTTTGCTAAACACGGCCACAAAATAGTCAAATCATCTCCGTTATTACCGGCGAATGATCCGACGCTGTTGTTCACCAACGCCGGCATGAATCAGTTCAAGGACGTTTTCCTCGGCGCCGAGAAACGCGATTATAAACGGGCAACCACCTCGCAAAAATGTGTGCGCGCCGGCGGCAAACACAACGATCTGGATGAGGTCGGCAAGACCGCGCGCCATCACACCTTCTTTGAGATGCTGGGCAATTTTTCGTTCGGCGACTATTTCAAAGAGGACGCGATCCGGTTCGCCTGGGATCTGCTCGTCAATGAACTCAAACTAGATCCGGAGAGAATGTGGTTCACGGTCTTTGAAGGAGACGATGAAGTTCCAGCGGATGACGAAGCCGCCGCCCTCTGGGTCAAAGTCGGCGCCAGGCCCGAACGCATTTTGCGTTTTAACCGGAAAGACAATTTTTGGCAGATGGCCGAGACCGGACCCTGCGGACCGAACAGTGAAATTAATTACTACCTCGGCCCGCATCCCGAGGATCCGAATTTCAACAAACGCGAATACGTCAATGGTCCCGGCGACGATACGATTGAGATCTGGAATCTGGTCTTTATGCAGTACAACCGGATCGAGACCGAGCCGGGGAAGTACAGGCTTGAACCGCTGCCGGCGCCGTCGGTCGATACCGGTGCGGGGCTCGAACGGGTGACGGCGGTCTTGCAAGGCGTCAAGTCGAATTACGAGACCGATCTGATTCGCCCGATGATCGATTTCACGGCCAGGCTGACGGGCAAGAACTACGTTTACAACGACTCTGAAGAGAGCGTTTCAATGCGTGTCATCGCTGATCATGCGCGGTCAACCGCATTTCTAATTGCCGACGGCATCTTTCCGGGTAACGACCAGCGCGGCTATGTGTTGCGCAAGATCATGCGCCGCGCCATCTGGCACGGCAATAAACTGGGGTTGAAAGGACTCTTCTTCCACAAGGTCACCGACTTTGTCGTGGATCTGTTCGGCGACGCTTATCCGGAGCTGCGCGAGACGCGCAAGACCATTGAACGGGTGGTCTCGACCGAAGAGAGGCTGTACAGCTCGACCGTCAGCATCGGCCTCAACATGCTCGAAGAGGTCATGAGAAAGTCCGCTGAGCAAAACGGGAATAAGGTTGTGGCGGGCGCGGAGATCTTCAAGCTCTATGACACGTATGGTCTGCGCTATGATTTGATCGAATATGTCGCGGAACAACAGGGATTCACCCTCGACAAGGAAGGCTTCGAAGCCAATCTTGAAAAACAGCGCCGGCAGGCGAGAGAGAGCTGGAAGGGCGGCGCGGCGAAACAGATCAAACCGGTCTATCGGGAGATTGCGGAGAGAGGACGATCGGAATTTACGGGTTACACCGGGACTGAGCTGAGCGGTTCGAAAGTGGTCGCGGTCGTCAAGAACGACGAGGCGGTCGAGGCGCTGGTTGCTGGCGACAAAGGCGAGGTCGTGTTGAATCGGACGCCATTCTATGCCGATTCCGGCGGCCAGGTCGGCGATACGGGCGTGATTGAGAATGAAGATACGCGCCTGCTGGTGACGGATACGCAATCGCCGACTTCCGGAGTGATTGTTCATTACGTCACGGTCGAGCAGGGCAAATTGAAGGTCGGAGATGTGATCAATGCCCGCGTCGATGCGGAACGGCGGGCGCGGACGATGGCCAATCATACGGCCACACACCTGTTGCATGCGGCGTTGCGCGAGGTCTTGGGGACGCACGTCAAGCAGGCCGGGTCGGTCGTCGCGCCGGACCGTCTGCGCTTCGATTTCACACATTTCGCCCCCTTGACGCCGGAAGAGATCGCCGAGATCGAGCGGATCGTCAATGAACAGACGCTCGGTAATACCGGCGTGGTCAAAGAGGAGAAGAGTCTTGACGAAGCCCTGGGCGGCGGCGCGATGGCCCTGTTCGGCGAGAAATATAGCGATCGGGTGCGCGTCGTGAGCGTTCCGGGGTTTTCGATGGAGTTATGCGGCGGCACGCACGTCAACGCGACGGGCGACATCGGCGCATTCAAGATCATTTCGGAGTCTTCGATTTCATCGGGCACGCGCCGCATCGAGGCCGTCACCGGCAAAGGAGCGTTCGAACGGTTCCAATTGGACGAATCCTTGCTGGCTGAAGCGGCCTCGCGCCTGAACATTGCGCCGCGCAACTTGCCGAGTGAAGTCGAACGGTTACAGACTCAATTGCGCGAGCAGCAGCGCGAGATTGAACGGTTGAAGCTCAAGCTGGCACAGGGCGCAACATCGCCGGCTAATGAGCAAACCGCCGCGATCGACGGCATCAACGTGCTCATTCGCAAGGTCGAGAATCTGGGCAAAGACGGGCGGCGCCAACTCGCGGATTCACTGACCAAACGCATCTCTCCCGGCGTCGTCATTCTGGGCGAGGTCGTCGATGGCACTGCTTCATTGGTGGTCATGGTCTCGAAAGAAGTGACGGGCCGCGTCCAGGCCGGAGCTTTGATCAAGGAGCTGACAGCGATCAGCGGAAAGAAAGGCGGCGGCAAAGCGGATCTGGCCGAAGGTGGAGCACTGCCTGAAAAGCTCGATGAAACTCTCAAGTCTGCGCCGCAAATTATTGAGCGGATGCTGGCATCGTCGGTCGGTTAGGAATTTAAGAGAACGCGGAAGATGCGGGAATGATGAAAGACGCAGATCTTTTCCGATCATGTATTTTGTGATCTTTCATCTTGGCATCTTTCGCGTTCTCTCTTCATTTTATGAATAATCTGGTTGCATCAAACTTGACTCATCATCCGGGCCGTACTTTCGCGAGCGTTCTCGGCGTCGCGGTCGGCGTCATTCTGGTTGTCCTGACCGTTGGACTGGTGCGCGGGGCGTTGCGTGAGCGAGGGCAGCGGGACGCCAACACCGGCGTTGAAATCATGCTGCGGCAGCGCGGGCAAGGGCTCTCGCTGACTTCGGCTGATATGACGATTCCCATGAGTATCATTGATGAGGTCCGCTCGGTGCCCGGAGTCGCGGCGGTCACCCCGGTCGGTCAGCATCTGGAGATGGGCGGCGAGAGTGGACTGGGAATTAAGCAGACCGATGGCATCGAATTCGACAGCTTCATTGCCGCGAGCCGGCTGCGCGTTGTCCAAGGGCAGGCTTTGCCATCCGCGGGTGATTTTGCGATCGTTGACGTCAAATATGCGCGCGATCATAAGTTGAAGATTGGCGATAAGGTTAAAAGTTTGAACCGCGAGTTGACTGTCGTCGGGATTTACGAACCCGAAAGCGGCCCTCGCGTCAAAATGCCGCTTTCGACGATGCAGACCGAATTGGGGACGCAGGACAAATGCTCGATGATCTTTGTCAAATGCCTCAATCCGAACGATCAGGAAGAGGTCGCCCGGCGCATCCTCGAGAAATTTCCCGACTATCAGGTGCTCTTCACTCGCGATCTGCCGAAGCTGTTTGCGACCGGCTTTTCGGCGTTCAATATTTTTCTCAACATCGTCAGGGGGCTGGCGACGGTGATCAGCCTGCTCGTGATTCTGCTCACGATGTATTCAACCGTCACCGAGCGAACGCGTCAGATCGGAATTCTCAAGTCGCTCGGCGCCTCGAAATTTCGGATTGCCTGGACATTCGAGAAAGAAGCATTATTGATCAGTTTGATCGGCGTCATCGGGGGGCTGGCAGTGGCTCTGGTTGCCAGGTTCTTGCTGGTCAATTTGCTTGGATGGAAGATCGATCTTGAGACCAGTTCGATCTTATCCGCTTCGCTTGCGGGTTTGTTGAGTGGAGGAATCGGCGCGCTCTATCCGGCATTGCGCGCAGCCAGCCAGGATCCAATCGAAGCATTGAGCTATGAATGAGTACAATGAAGCTTCGCTCCCGCCTTCTTGCCGTCATCTCAGCCATCATCGGGATAGTGCTCTTTATTTACGTAATTAGAGAGACGGGACTGGCGGAGATCTGGGCGCGTGTGCGTTCATTGGGGATCGGATTCCTGCTTCTGATCTTGATCTCATCGACGCGGTATTTATCGCGCAGCTTTGCCTGGTTGCGTTGTATGACGCCGGAAGAACGCCGCGTCGGATTTTGGGCTTTATGGCGCGCGCGGCTGGCCGGCGAAGCGATCGGTGATCTGACATTCGGACCGGTCGTTGCCGAACCGTTGCGGCTGATTGCGTTGGGCGACCGGCTGGCGCTCAGCTCGGGAATCTCTTCGCTGGCGGTCGAAAACATCAGTTACACGCTTTCGAGTTGTTTGATGGTGATGGCCGGAGCCGTCGCGTTGCTGGCGAGCTTCGGATTGGACAGCTCGCTGCGCGCGGCTGTGCTGACCTCTCTGATCCTGGTCGTTGTGATCATCGGATTCTCGTTACTGGTGATCGGAATGCGTTGGAGGCTGGCTTCGGGCACGGCGGCGGTGATCATTCGAATGGCAGGACGCAACGAAGCGATCCGGGATTGGCTCACCGAAAAGATCGTTCATGTCCGCGAGCTTGAAGATTACGTGTTCGATTTTTATGCCAAACGCCCGCTGGATTTCTTTTTCGTCGTCCTCTCTCACAGCGCTTTTCATTTTGCCGGGGTCCTGGAAATTTATACGACTCTGCGGTTGATTGGCGTCGATCTGGTCTTCGCGACCGCTTTCATCCTTGAGTCTCTCAATCGCGCCATCAATATTGCGTTCGTTTTTGTGCCCGCGCTCGTCGGGGTCGATGAAGCAGGCACGGGGTTGGCGACCAGTACGCTTGGCTTCG
>Ga0081539_10003915_pt1 | contig 17301 bp, 14 predicted proteins | sample TabmetS4T2R2_FD_71023 | JGI IMG/M metagenome (GOLD analysis project Ga0081539, IMG submission 71023) | Tabebuia heterophylla rhizosphere microbial communities from the University of Puerto Rico - S4T2R2 | ecosystem: Host-associated > Plants > Roots > Rhizosphere ...
ACTGACAAGGCGGGCGCGCGGCCGGGAACACACGCGACCGCGCTGCTGGCCGAAGCCGACCGGCTGATGACGGTCTGCAACTCCTGCCGCTATTGCGAGGGCCTGTGCGCGGTCTTTCCTGCGATGGAGATGCGGCGCGCGTTTCCGGATGGCGATCTGAACTACCTCGCCAATCTCTGCCACGGCTGCGGCGCATGTTATGTCGATTGCCAGTTCTCGCCGCCGCATGAGTTCGACGTGAACGTGCCGCTCGTGCTGGCGCAGGTGCGCGCCGACTCCTATGCGGCCTATGCGTGGCCGGGCGCGCTGAAAGGACTGTTCGCGCGCAATGGGCTCGTCATCAGCCTCGTCGCCGCGCTGAGCGTTGCGGCATTCATTCTCGGCTTTGCGGCCTGGCACGATCCGTCGGTGCTGTTCGGCACGCATAGCGGCCCGGGCGCGTTCTACAAATTGATGCCGCACAACGCGATGGCGGCGCTGTTCGGCGCCGCGTTCCTCTACGCGATCCTCGCCATCGCGCTCGGCGTGCGCGGCTTCTGGCGCGCGATCGGCGATCCGGTCGCGCTCGACGCAGCCTCGCTGTGGCAGGCGATGCGCGACGCGTCTACGTTGCGTTATCTCGATGGCGGCGGCATCGGCTGCTACAATCACGACGAACGGCCGAACGACCGCCGTCGGTTCTATCATCACCAGACGTTCTACGGCTTTCTGCTCTGCTTCGCGTCGACCTGCGTGGCGACGCTCTATCATTATCTGCTCGGCCGCGTGGCGCCGTATCCGTGGTGGGATCTCCCGGTGGTGCTCGGTACGCTCGGCGGCATCGGGCTGATCTTCGGCCCGCTCGGCTTGATGATCGCCAAGCTGCGGCGCGACCCCGTGATGGTCGACGAGCAGCGTCTGGGCATGGACTTCGCGTTCCTCGCGATGCTGTTCCTGACCAGCCTGACCGGGCTTCTCCTGCTCGTGCTGCGCGACACGGCCGCGATGGCGTTCCTGCTGGCGATCCATCTGGGCGTGGTGTTTGCGCTGTTCATCACGCTGCCCTACGGAAAATTCGTGCACGGCCTCTATCGCTTCGCCGCGCTGGTGCGTTACGCGAAGGAGCACCGGGCGTTTGTCGCTAGGGCGTAACCCCATGCCTTCCACCGTTCTCGACAGCGAGATCTTCAAGGACATGTTCGGCACGGCGGAGATGCGCGCCGTGTTCTCGGACGACAATCTGCTGAAATGCTACGTCGAGACTGAAGTGGCGCTCGCGGTCGCACAGGGCCGCGTCGGCGTGATCCCGCAACAGGCCGCGGCCGCGATCGCGCAGCTTGCGCCGACCGTCACGCTCGATCGCGCCGCCCTCAAGCAGGAAGCCGAGAATGTCGGCTATCCGATCCTTGGCCTGGTGCGTCAGCTCTCGGCAAAACTCGGCGAAGCCGGCCGCTACGTCCATTGGGGCGCGACCACGCAGGACATCATGGACACCGGCGCGGTGCTGCAGATCCGCGCCGCGCTCGACATCGTGGCGCGCGACCTTTCCGCCGTCGCGGCCGCGCTCGCCAGGCTCGCCACCAAGTATCGCGATACCCCGATGGCGGGCCGTACCCATTTGCAGCAGGCGTTGCCGATTACCTTCGGCTACAAATGCGCGGTGTGGCTTTCGATGATCGATCGCCATGTCGAGCGCCTCGGCGAGTTGAGGCCGCGCGTCGAGGTGGCGCAGCTCGGCGGGGCCGCCGGCACGCTCGCGTCGCTCGGCGAGCAGGGGCTCGCGGTGCGGCAGGAATTTTGCCGCACGCTCGCGCTCGGCGAGCCGCCGATCACCTGGCACGTCGCGCGCGACGCGGTGGTCGAAACCGTCAGCTTTCTCGGCCTCGTCACCGGCTCGCTCGGCAAGATCGGCTTCGACGTCATGCTGATGATGATGACCGAGCTCGGCGAGGCGTTCGAGCCGTTTGCGAGCCATCGGGGCGCGTCCAGCACCATGCCGCAGAAGCGCAACCCGATCTCGTCCGAAGTCCTGCTCGCCAACGCCAAGGCGGTGCGTCAGCACGTCGGACTGATGCTCGACGCCATGGTCCAGGACTTCGAGCGTGCCACCGGGCCATGGCATGTCGAATGGATGGCGGTCCCGGAGAGCTTCATTCTGACGGCCGGCTCGCTGGCGCAGGCGAAATTTCTCCTGGAAGGCCTGGTGGTGGACGAAAGTCGCATGCGCCAGAACCTCGATTTGACGCAAGGGCTGATTGTCGCAGAAGCCGTCATGATGGGTCTCGCGCCGCATCTCGGGCGCCAGCAGGCGCATGACATCGTTTACGAGGCCTGTCGCGAGGCGCTCGGGCAGGGCCGCTCGCTGTTTGAGACTTTAATGGTTAATCCGCGGGTCGCTCAGGCAATACCGGAAGCGGGTTTGCGCGCGCTCTGCGATCCTGCCAATTACCTCGGCGCCGCGCCGAAAATGGCCGACGACATTGTGCGGACGCGCCCACGGCCTTAGAATAAACAAAGATGGTCACGACCGGTGGGCAACAAACCGGATCGATCGATCCTAGGGGGCGTCCGGCGCCGTGGCCTGCTGCGGCAGCCTAACAGGAGTGGAGTTCAATGAAGCTTTCCCGCCGCCAATTTGGCACGGCGCTGACCGGCGCCGCGATTGCCGCCGCTTACGGACGTCCGGGCTGGGCGCAATCGCCGATCGTCATCAAGTACAGCCACGTGGTGGCCAACGACACCCCGAAGGGCAAGGGCTCGCTCAAGTTCAAGGAGCTGGCCGAGAAGTATACCGGCGGCAAGGTACGCGTCGAGGTCTACCCGAACTCCTCGCTCTACAAGGACAAGGAGGAGATCGAGGCGCTGCAGCTCGGCGCGGTGCAGATGCTCGGGCCCTCGACCGCGAAGTTCGCGCCGCTCGGCGCCAAGGAATTTGAGGCGATGGACCTGCCGTTCGCCTTTGCGGATGACAAGTCGTTCCAGAAGATCGTGAAGGGCGAGCTCGGCAAGTTCCTGTTCGACAAGCTCGAGTCCAAGGGCATAAAGGGCCTCGCATTCTGGGACAATGGCTTCCACATGGTCTCGGCCAACAAGCCGCTGATCAACACGACTGACTTCCAGGGCCTGAAGATTCGCATCTCGGGCTCGAAGGTCGCCGACCAGTATTTCCGCAAGCTCGGCTCGATCCCGCAGATCCTCGCCTTCTCGGAAGTGTATCAGGCGCTGCAGACCGGCGTCGTCGACGCTTGCGAGAACACGCCCTCGAATTACCTCTCGCAGAAATTCCACGAGGTGCAGAAGCACATCACGGTGTCGTACCATGCGCATCTGCAGTACGCCGTGATCGTGAACTCGAAATACTGGACCGCCCTGCCCGCGGATCTTCGCACGCCGCTCGACAAGGCCATGGCGGAGGCAACCGACTACACCAACGAGATCGCCACCAAGGAAAACGAAGACTCGCTCAAGGCGATCAAGGACACCGGCCGCTCCGAGCTGCATTATCTGACGCCGGAACAGAAGAAGGCCTGGCAGGTTGCGATGCAGCCGACCTGGCAATGGGCCGAGGGGCGCGTCGGCAAGGAAGTGCTCGCGATCATGCAGAAGTCCACAAGCAGCTAGAGCATGATCCGAAAAGACCTGTCCCGGCCTTGATCCGGGATGGATACGGGTTTCCGGAAAAGATCATGCTCAACGAATAGCCAAAGCGAGACGACGCCCCTTCGAAGCGTCGTCTCGCTTGGCACATTGGGGAATATGGGGGACCTGGGGGGACCATGTTCGGCAAAATTCTCGACCATCTCGAAGAGTGGCTGATCTCGGCGCTGATCGCAGGGGCCACGCTTCTCATTTTCTTCGCCGTGGTGCATCGCTACGGCACCGGGCTCTCGATCGACTTCTCCAAATGGGCGGCCGCGCACGGGCTGACGACGCTTGCGGCAATCGCGCTCAGCGTCTTCCAGTGGTTCTCCTCGCTCGACGTCTCCTGGGCGCAGGAGCTCTGCATCATCATGTTCGTCTGGATGGCGAAGTTCGGTGCCGCCTACGGTGTGCGCACTGGCGTGCATGTCGGCGTCGACGTCGCGATCAACCAGCTCAAGTCGCCGTCGAAGCACTGGGTCATTCTGTTCGGCCTGCTCAGCGGGGCGTTTTTCACCTTCATCATCGGCACGTTCGGCGCGCGCTTCGTCATGCACATGTACGAGACCGGCCAGCAGTCGAACGACCTCGAGGCGCCGATGTGGATCGTCTATATGGCGATCCCGGCCGGCAGCTATCTGATGTGCTTCCGCTTCCTGCAGGTGGCGCTCGCGTTTCACCGCACCGGCTCGCTGCCGCACACTGACGAAAGCCACGTGGAAGGCGTCGAGGACGTCAAGGTGCCGCCGCTCGGCACCTTGGAGCCCGGTCATCCCGCGCCGGCCGGCGGAGGTGCCCGATGAGCACCGCCACGATCACGCATCCGGCGCCCGCGCCTGAGGGTTTCCGCATCGGCCCCGGCGGCCTGATCATCATCGCGATGCCGCTGGTGCTCACTGCGCTTTGCTTCGCGAACTATTTCGGGATGATCACCATCCCGCCGGGCCCGCGCGTCCTCATCATCTTCGTGCTCTTGATCTCGATGATGACCACGGGAATGCCGATCTCGATCGCGCTCGGCCTCACCGTGCTGATCTTCATCTTCACGATGACGCAGGTGCCGATCGATGCGGTGGCGCTGAAGCTGTTCACCGGCATCGAGAAGTTCGAGATCATGGCGATCCCGTTCTTCATCCTGGCCGGCAACTTCCTCACCCATGGCGGCGTCGCGCGGCGGATGATCAACTTCGCCGTCACGCTGATCGGCCATTTCCATGGCGGCCTCGCGCTCGCCGGCGTCGTGGCCTGCGCGATGTTCGCGCTGGTGTGCGGATCGAGCGTCGCGACCGTCGTGGCGATCGGCTCGATCGTGCTGCCCGAGATGGTCAAGCGCGGCTACCCGATGCACTTCGGCGCCGGCGTGATCACGGTCGCAGGTTCGCTCGGCATCCTGATGCTGCCGTCGATCCCGAAGGTGATCTACGCGGTCTCGACCAACACCTCGATCGGCGCGCTGTTCGTCGCCGGCATCCTGCCCGGCACGCTGCTGACCTTCATGCTCTGCACGGTGACCTGGTACATTGCGCGCAAGAACAACTATCCGCGCATGCCCAAGGCGAGTTGGATGGAGTCGGTGCGCGCGTTCCGCCAGAGCATCTGGGGTCTGATGCTCGTCGTGATCATCGTCGGCGGCATCTATTCCGGCATCTTCACCGCGACCGAAGCGGCCGCGATGGCCGCCGTCTATTCGTTCTTCGTCGCCTGCTACGTCTATCGCGAGATCGGCCTGAAGGACGTGCCACGCGTGCTGCTGCGCTCGGCGAACATGAGCGCGATGCTGCTCTACATCATCACCAACGCGGTGCTGTTCTCGTTCGTGCTCGCCAACGAGAACATCCCGAACGCGCTCGCCGACTGGCTGCTCGACCTCAATCTCGGCTGGATCGGTTTCCTGCTGGTCGTCAACCTGCTGCTGCTCATCGCCGGCAACTTCATGGAGCCGTCGTCGATCATTCTGATCATGGCGCCGATCCTGTTCCCGACCGCGATGCGGCTCGGCATCGATCCGGTGCATTTCGGCATTCTGATCGACGTCAACATGGAGGTCGGGCTCTGCCATCCGCCGGTCGGCCTCAACCTCTACGTCGCGTCCGGCATATCGGGGCTCGGCATCACCACCCTGACCAAGGCCGTGATGCCGTGGCTGATCACGATGCTGGTGTTCCTGGTGATCGTGACGTACTGGCCCTGGCTCACCCTGGTAGTGCCGCAGGCGCTCAAGATGTGAGCACGGCCGAGCATGACCCCCGTTAGAGCATGATCCCGAAAATGCCTGTCCCGGACTTGATCCGGGATGGAGACCGGTTTTCGGAAAAGATCATGCTCAACAGAATTTAGGGGTCGGCATGAGAGAATTTTGTGGCCCGCATGCGCGCGCGGAACATTGACTTCGCGCGCGCCCGGCGCGATCTGAGCGCCGGAACGAAGGCATCCCTGACATGAGCGATCTGATTGGAATCCCCACGATTTTCATGCGTGGCGGGACGTCGCGCGGCCCCTATTTCAAGGCCGACGATCTGCCCAAGGACACGGCGACGCGCGACCGCGTGCTGCTCGCCGCGATGGGCTCGCCGGACGTGCGCCAGATCGACGGGCTCGGCGGCGCCGACACCCTGACCAGCAAGGTCGCGATTGTGTCGAAGTCGGAGCGGCCCGGGGTCGACGTCGACTACCTGTTCGCACAGGTCGACATCGGCAAGCCGATCGTCGACACCAGCCCGTCCTGCGGCAACATGCTGGCGGGCGTCGCGCCGTTCGCGATCGAGACCGGCCTGTTTCCGGCCGCCGACGGTGAGACGCGGGTGATGATCTACAACGTCAACACCGAGGCGCGCATCGAGGCGATCGTGCAGACGCCGGGCCGGCAAGTGCAGTACACGGGCGACGCACGCATCGACGGCGTGCCCGGCACCGCGGCGCCGATCGTGCTCAACTTCATGGACGTGGTCGGCTCGGTCTCGGGCAAGCTGCTGCCGACCGGCAATGTGCGCGACGTGATCAACGGCGTCGAGGTCACCTGCATCGATGTGGCGATGCCGATGATCATGGTGCGGGCGCGCGACTTCGGGATCACCGGCTATGAGGGCCGCGCCGAGATCAATCCGAACAAGGAGCTGTTCGCCCGCATCGAGGCGATCCGGCGTGAGGCCGGCAAGCGCATGGGTTTCGGCGACGTGTCCGACAAGGTGATCCCGAAAGTCGGGCTGCTGTCGCCGCCGCGCGAGGGCGGCACCATCACGTCGCGCTATCTCACGCCGCACGCGTTGCATGCGGCGCACGCGGTGACAGGCGCGGTCTGCGTCGCGAGCGCCTGCGCGCTCGAAGGCACCATCGCGCACGAGCTTGCCAAGCCCGACGACGCCAATCCGCGCACGATCTGGATCGAGCACCCGTCGGGCCAAGTCGACGTGCGGCTCGAGACCAAGGGCAAAGGCAAGGACATGGATGTCGTCGCCGGCACGCTGCGCACCGCGCGCCCGATCATGAAAGGCGAGGTGCTGGTGCCGCGGAAGGTGTTCGGCTGACGCGGGCACCACACTCAGCCCTCAGGGTGAGGAGCCGCGCGAACGCGCGGCGTCTCGAACCATGGCCGCAAACTCGGAGCATGCCGCCATCCTTCGAGACGCCCTCGCTTCGCGAGGGCTCCTCAGGATGAGGGCTGCTTGCCCTAATCGAACGGCTCGGGCCGCAAGATCGGGCGGCGCAGGCGCACCGGTGGAGCCGGAAGGGCCTTCGACTCATTCGTGGCGCCGACCTCCTGCGGCGGGCTCACGCGCGGGGCAGGCGGAGGCGCGGTCCCGGGCGGCAGCATTGTGCCCGCCTGCGGCTGAACGCTCGCGCGGCGGGCCCCGATCTTCTCCAGGAGCTCGGCCGTTGGATGTCCGTCCGCCACCATGCCGTACTTCGCCTGCTCGAGCCGGATCTCGTCGCGCAATTCGAAGTCGATCCGCCCCTCGAGGTCGTTCACCGGATGGCCGAGCGCCTTCAGGCGCTGCTGCAGCGCGATGCGCTGATCGCGTGAGAGCTGCCGGTCGAGCGCGGGCCAGGCGCTGCGGAATGGCGCGCCGCCGCGCGCGCGATCGGCGAGATGCGAGACCGTCAGCGCAAACACGTCGGCGGTGTTGTAGCGCTTGATCACCTCGAAGTTCTCCCCGATCAGGAACGCCGGCCCGGCCGCGCCGCTCGGAAAGAACATGATCGCGTTGCCCTCGGCGGGAAGCGGCCCGCCATCGAGGCGCTTCACGCCGAGCGCGGCCCATTCCGGATAGGTGGCGCGGCCGCGCCGATAGTCGAATCCGCCCGGCACCGCGACCTCGAAGCCCCATGGCGAGCCTTGCTTCCAGCCCCAATGCTTGAGGAAATTCGCGATCGAGGCGAGCACGTCGGGCACGCTGCCCCAGATGTTCTTCTTGCCGTCGCCGTCGAAGTCGACCGCAAGCTCGATGAAATTGGTCGGCATGAATTGCGGCTGGCCCATCGCGCCGGCCCATGAGCCGATCATACTGCCGCGCGCGATGTGCCCGTCCTGCAGGATCGTCAGCGCCGCGATCAGCTCGTCGCGAAAATAGTCCGGGCGGTAGTCGCTCAGCGCCAGCGTCGCGAGCGAGCGGATCACGTCGAAGCCGCCGGCATTGCCGCCGAACGAGGTCTCGATGCCCCAGATCGCCACCAGGATGTAACGGTCGACGCCGTATTGCTGCTCGATCGCGTCGAGCGTCTGCCGCCATTGCGCGGCCCGCGCAGCCGCGATCGCGACCCGCGCCGGCGTTGCGATGCTGTTCACGTAGGCGCCGACCGGTTTGCCGTATTCGGGCTGGCGACGCGTCGCGGCCGCAACGCGCGGATCGAGGATGAGGCCGGCAAATGCCGCGTCGAATGTCTGGCGGGTGATGCCGCGCTTCTCGGCATCCGGCCAAAGCGCGCTCAGGAAGGCGCCAACGTCCTTCGGCCTTTGCTGCGCGGCCGCATAGGACGGAAGCAACCCCAGGAGGGCGACCAGCAGGACGAAGAGGCGGGCGAATCCCATGGCGCGTGCATCGCCTGAGACAATGTCCAATTCGCGGCCTATTCTATGCCCGTCGGGGGTGACAGGTGGCAGGGCTCAAGACGATCGCCGTCGCGCCGGATCTGGTGTTCGATGTCCTGGCGGAGGGCCCGGACGATGCGCCGCTGGTTGTGTTCCTGCACGGCTTCGCCGAGTCCTTTCATACCTGGAAAGCCCAGCTCGCGGCGGTTGCGGCGGCCGGCCTTCGCGCGCTGGCGCCGAGCCAGCGCGGCTATTCGGCCGGGGCGCGGCCCGATCCGGCGGATACCTGCAACTACCTGTTCGACCGGCTGGTCGAGGACGCCATGGCGATCGCCGCGGCCTGCGGTTCCCGCGACGCGCGTTTCCATCTCGTCGGCCATGACTGGGGCGGCAGCATCGCCTGGGGCATTGCGGACAGATACCCGGACCGACTGGCCTCGCTGACGATCCTGTCGCGGCCGCATCCGAATGCCTTCAACCGGGCGCTGGCGCAGCCCGACGGGGATCAGCAACACCGCTCGCGCCATCATCGCGCATTCCTCGAGCCGGATGCCGCCGCGGTCGTGCTCGCGGAGGATGCCGCGTGGCTGCGCGCGCGCTGGGACACAGCCGGCATGCCGCGCGCCGCGCAGCAGAAGCATCTCGCCGTGCTCGGCTATCCGGCCGCGATGCAGGCCGCGCTCGCCTGGTATCGCGCACGCGGCGCGATCCGCGCGCCGCTCGGAAAGATCCGCGTGCCGACGCTCTACATCTGGGGCGATGCCGACGATACGGTCGGCCGCCCGGCCGCCGAAGGCACGTGCGAGGAGGTGGCGGCGCCCTATCATTTCGCCGCGCTGCCGGGCGGCAGCCATTTCACCCAGGAGCAGATGCCCGACGCGGTGAACGCGCTGCTGCTGGCGCATCTGAAGCGGTATCCGAGGTCGTAGGGCGGGCAAAGGCGCGCTTGCGCCGTGCCCGCCGCATCATTTCGGTTCATGCGAGTTCGGCGGGCACGCTTGTCCCCGCTTCGCGTGGACAAGCTTTGCCCGCCCTACGAACCCAACTCACTCCGCTGCCGCCAGATGCGGCCGAAACTTCATCGGATTGCTCGCCTCGTTCTGGCGCCCTTCGAGATCGTCCAGCAGCTCGGCGATGCGATCGACGTAAGTGTTCTTGTCATAGATGTCGTAGAGCGTCGCGGCGAGGCGCACCGGGTCGCCCGAATAGTAGCGCTCATAGAGCTGCTGGCGGCCCGCGAACGACGAGACCGCGGCATCGAACGCAAGGCGAAACAGCTTGATGCGATAGCGCGAGTCGGCATTCGCGGCCTGAAAGTAAGTCTCGACATCCGTGGCGATCGGCCCGCTGAGCTCCGCGTAGGACGGGACGGCGACGAGCCCGCCGGCGCCGAGCGTCTGGACGATCTCGCACATGCGCACGAACATCTTGGGAAACATCATGCGCACGGTCCACAGCGGCATCGCGGCCGGCGTCATGAAACCCGACACGTTCAGCGCCGCGTCCGCCTCGCTCGCACGCAGGCAGGCGCGCGTGAACTCGGTGAACTGGATCATTTCGGCGAGCATGCCTTGCACGTGCAGATGCGTGTCGATCTTGGTCGAGCGTGCGATCGCAAACGCAAGCGCCATCATGAACTCGGCCTTCGAGAGATTCTTGGTCGAGAACTGGTGCATGATCTGCGGCATCGCGCCGGTGCGATTATAGAGCCCGTTGCACATTTCGGCGTCGCGATGGATGAACACGCGCCCCCAGGGAATCAGCACGTTGTCGAACACCACCATCGCGTCGGTCTCGTCGAGCCGCGCCGAGATCGGATAGTCCATCGGCGAGCCGGCATCGAGATGGATGACCGAGGGGCGGCAGACGAACTTGAGGCCGGGCGCGTTCACCGGCACCGCAAAGCCGAAGGCGTAGGGCTTGGCCTCCTCGCTGTTCGCGAGGTACGTCGAGGGCATCACCAGGAGATCGTGCGAATAGGCGCACAGCGTCGACACCATGCGGGCGCCGCTGACCACGATGCCGGCGTCGGTTTCCTTCACGATCTTCGCGGCGAGATCCTTGTCCTGCTGCTCGACCGGCTTGGAGCGGTCGACCTGCGGGTTGATCAGCGTGTGCGTCATCGCGATGTCGTTCTCGCGACAATAGAGATAGTAGTTCCAGATATTGTCGCTGAACTTCGTGTCGCGTACGCCGAACGCCGCGGCCGCGGAGGCGAACCCGGTCAGCGTGATGTTCATGAAGTCCGGGCTGCGGCCGAACATGCCGCAGGTCGCGTCCATCCAGGTCTTCACCATCGTGCGCCGGCGGATCAGGTCATCGACGGTCTTGGGCTGGATGAAGGAGAGGCCGACGCGATCACCGCTGGTCGGCGAATCGTAAGTCAGCACATCGCGCAGCGCCGGGTCGTGCTGCATCTCGTAAAGCTCGGCCATGGTGTGCGCCGCCGCGGCGAAACGACGATCGGTCGTGACATCCTTGACGCATTCGCCGTCGATCCACATCGCGCGGTCGTCGCGCAGCGAGTCGAGATATTGCCGGCCGGTGCGGATACCCATGGGGCTCTCCCAAGCGATGAAGTGCGAGCCGCAGCATGACACGCGCGCCGCGCCTGCATTTGTGCCCTCTCCCCTCGTGGGAGAGGGCTCCTCGGATGCTCAACGCAGAAGATCGGGAGAGGGGGAGCTTTCACAAACTGTGTCTTGAGAAAGTCCCCCTCTCCCAACCTCTTGCGTTGAACTGCCTGCGATGCCCTCTCCCACGAGGGGAGAGGGCACAAAAACGATGGTCGTCGCGCTCGGGCAACCTGTCATGCCACAAACGAACTCGCCCTACCGGGCATCGGACGAGTTCACGCCCTCGAACGCCACGAGGCCGTAGCCGGTGAGCATCGGTGCGTAGTAATGGCGGTGCACGCGGCGTACTTTCTCGCCGAGCGCGCCGCGCATCGCGAGCCACATCACGATCTCGACCGACTCGGCGCCGCCGCGCTCCATGTAGTGCGCATGCGTCAGCTTGGTGAGCGAGATCGGATCGCTCTCGAGGCGGTCCATGAACTCATTGTCCCACTGCGGATTGAGAAAACCGAAGCGCGGGCCGTGCAGCTGATGCGACATGCCGCCGGTCGAGACGACCAGCACCCGCATGTCCTCCGGATAGCTTTCGATCGCGCGGCGGATCGCCTCGCCGAGACGGAAGAAGCGGCGCGGCGTCGGGATCGGGTGCTGGATCACGTTGGCGGCGATCGGCACGATCGGCGCCGGCCAGTGCGTCTCGGTGAGCAGCGGCAGGATTGACAGGATGCCGTGATCGACGCTCATCTCCTGGCAGATGGTCGGATCGAACTCGTCCTCAACCAGGCTCTGCGCGAGGTGCCAGGAGAACGCCGCGTGCCCGGGAAAGTCCGGAAAATCCCGCGGGCCCCAGCCTTCATCCGCCTGCGGATACTTGTCGGCGGCGCCGAGCGCGAAGCTCGGATAGGCATCGAAAAAGAAGCGGTTCATGTGGTCGTTGTAGACGACCACCATGAGGTCGGGCTTGAGCTGCGTCAGCCATTCTTTCGCGGGCGCCCAGCCGTCATAGAGCGGCGCCCACATCGGGTCCTTCTGCAGCTTCTTGTCGTAAGAGTGCGCGATGGAGGGCGCGTGCGAGCAGCCGATTCCGCCAACAATACGCGCCATGATCAGCCTTTCCGTTCGACTGCAGTGCCCTGCTTGCCGGGCCGCGTCGCCATGAAATGCTCGAGCGTCTCGCCGCGCATCTGCGCGCCGATCTGCAACAGGTTCTGCCCGACGGTGGCGGCGATCTTGAGCAGCACGTAGATGCTGCCGCCGGCATCGACGAGGCCGTTCCAGTCGCGCCGCGCGACCAGATCCATCTCGGCCTCGCTCAGGCCGAACTTCGCCATATAGGCGCGCTCGTCGGCGCGGAATGCGTCGCGGTTCGCCGGATCGGTCAGCGACATGGCGAGTTTGTTGATGCGATAGCCGCGGTGCGAGCGCGCGCCCGTGAACACGACAGTGCCGGCGATGGACTCGCCGTGATAGGTGGTCCCGGCCACTTGCGGTCCTCCCAGGCGCATCTCACCATGCGCGCGTGTTTGTTTTCGTTCTTGGCGCAGTATAACGGGCGGCACTCTGCTGACCACGAAAAATCGCCTTCGTGTTGCGGTCAACGAAACGGCGGGAGGGAATGTGTCGGACGGTTCCGCGCCACAAATCGCAGTGAGCCCGTGGCAGGACACGCTGCGCCGCTTCGCCGCGCGTTTCGGCGAGCGCGCGGCGGTCACCTCGCGCGGGCGGACGCTGAGCTTCGCCCAGCTTGCCGCGCAGGCGGAGGCCGTGCGCGCCGCCGTGAATGCGGCCGGCGCGAAGGGAGGCGATGTCGTCGCGATCCTGGCGCGCAACGGACCCGGCGTCGTGGTGGCGAGCTATGGCGTGATGGCGAGCGGCGCGGCGGAGTTCGTGGTCGACCTCAATCTTGGTCCCGACGACATCGCCTACGCGATGACCATCACGGGCGTGCGGCTCGCGATCGCGGAGCGCGGCGAGGCGTCGCGCATCGCCTCGCTCGGCCGCGAGGTGCTGATCCTGGAGGACATCATTGCGCAGCCGGCGCAGGACGCTCCGGCGCCGCCGTTCGACTGGCAGTCCTGGGGCAAATGCATCATGACCTCAGGCACGACCGGCCGGCCGAAGGGGATCGTGCATCGTCACGACCGCCGCTGGTACGCGCATGTGCTGTTGCGCTCGCATCTGCCGTTCGTGCCCGGCGCCAAGGATCGCATGCTGCTGATGACGGCGTACGCGCATGGGGCCGCGCTGGTGACTGCGGCCTGGCTCGAGAGCGGCGCCTCGGTCGAGCTGATCGACGGCGTCGATGTCGCCCATGCGGACGAGTTGTTCGCGCGCGACGCGCTCAGCGCGGTATTCGCACCGCCGACCGTACTCGCCAAGCTCGTCGATGGCACGCAGCACCCGCGGATCGACGGCATCCGGTGCATCTTCTGCGGCACTGCGACGCTGCAGCCCGCGCTCTATCATGCGGCGGCCGCGAAATTCGGTCCGGTGATCCGCGTCACCTATGGCAAGTCGGAGATGTTCAATCCGATCACTGTCCTCGAAATGGACGAGGCCGCCGACTATTACCGTGATCTCGTGATGCTTGATGCGGTCTGCCTCGGATCGCCGGCAGCGGGCGTCGAGGTCGTGGTGCGCGATGACGGCGGGCGCGTCTGTGGTCCGGGCGAGCATGGCGAGATCCATCTGCGCAGTCCGCACATGATGATCGGCCATGTCGACGCCAACGGCTTCCACGCACTGCCCGAGGGCGCGTTTCACGCGACCGGTGACCTCGGCTATTGCGACGAACGCGGACGGCTGTTTCTCGCCGGGCGCGCGCACGACGTGATCAAGACCGGCGGCTACAAGATCTATCCGGAGGAGATCGAGCGCGTGCTGCCGGGCGGCATCGCGGTGGTTGGCATTCCGTCGGCGCATTGGGGCGAGGTGATCGTCGCGGTCTCGGAAGGCAATGACGTGACCGCGCAAGTCGCGGCCGCAACCGCAGGCCTTGCACGCTACAAGCAGCCGCGCGCCTGCCTCACCATCGAGGCGCTGCCGCGCAGCCTCCAAGGCAAGATCCAGCGCGCGCGGGTGCGCGAGCTGGTGCTCGCGCGCTATGCGATGACCGACGGGCCCTATCCAAAATTCGAGCAGCGGTGAGGGTATTTCGCTATGACCGCGCCGGCGCCGTCATGATCCGATTGGCCTCCTCGAATCGACGAACCGCGCGTTCAGGATCCCAGCGCTGCTCGGCGAGCGTTTCCGCGTCCCATTCGCTGCGCTGAGCGGCGAAGAAGTCTCCACCATAGACGTGAAGGGCCGCCGTGAGCCGTGGAAGAGGATTCGTCACCGAATGGATGATGGCGCGGCCCATCCGTTCCGTGTCCCCCCGGCCGAGAGCCCTTGCGCCTGCCGCTTCCACTCGACCGTTCCCGCCGGGCAGGCGCCGCCAGTAAATGTTGTCCTCGCGTCCCGTATAGATGCCGATCACGGCCCACATATTGTGATCGTGCGGCGGAAGCGTCATGTGCGGCGCCCATACGATGTTCAGGATGGTCAGGTCGTCCGAGCGATAGAGCGGCTTGAGCATGCCGCGTGTCGGCTCTCCCAGACCTTTGAAAACAGCGGAAGGGTCGGACACCGCCTGCGCGACGACTTCGCGAACGAGCGTATCGGATTTGTCTGCGGCGAGGGCGCTACGGCAATCGGCGACAAACTGATCCAAGTCGAACATCACGTTGCTCCCCGGGTGCAGCAATGCGCTCAACGCGTGGCGCGGCTCCTGTAAGCCGCGATCGCGCGTGCAAGGTCATCACGCTCGTTGCACGGAACGAGGCATACTCGCTCCAGTGCGGCGAGGTGTTCCGCTGCTTTGGTCGGCTCGTGCAGCACCAGAAACAGCTCGCCGAGATGCTCGTGCGCGCCGCGGTGGCGCAGATTGAAGATCAGCGCCTGTTGGTAATGTCCCATGGCCGGACCGAGCTGGCCCAGGCGCCGATAGGCATAGCCGATATGGTTCTGAATGTCGGCGTTGCGCGGGTCGCGCAACGCCGCGAGCTTGAGGGCCGTAATCGCGCCGTTCCAATCCTCGGCGATAAGCGCCTTCCTGCCGGCCGCAAAATCGGGATCGAGCTCAGCCCAGTCGGCTTTCGATCCGAGCGCCGCCATGGTGGCGCACACCGGCCACGCTTCCGGCTTTGCTTCAGGTGCGTAAAGCGCCTGCGTCGCGACCAGCGTACTCGACACGGCGGCCAACAAGACGGTCGCCAATCCGATCGAACGGCTCACCATCATGACGAAGACCGCTAGTGCTTCGCGGCGAGGAACGTCCTGGCTTCCCGGGTCTCGGGCCGCTCGGTATCGGCATTCCTCGCCAAGCTCACCAGCCTGGCATAGTGTTCCGATGCCTTCTGGCGATCACCGGCCGCGCCGGCAGCACGGGCCACGCCCAGGAAGGCGCGGTAACGGTTCGGGGTCTGCCGGAGTGCCGTCTCGAACTCGCGCAGCGCTGCGGCCGCCTCACCCATCTCGAGCAGCAGTTCGCCGAGGAGTTCGCGGAGCGGATAGAGACGATTCTCCATAGCCACGTGCTTCACGCTGCCGTCCTCGCCGTCCGCGGCGGCGCGCATGAGCTTCACGGCTTGGTCGCGCGCGCCTTCCTTGAGGGCGATCCAGGCTGAGATCGCCAGAATCTGTTCCTCCGACCGGTCGGCCCAATAGGACTGATTGGCGTTCTCGAGCCCGGCGCGAAGCGCCTTGATGGCTTCGATCTCCGCCCGCGCGCCCGCGGGATTGCCGCTGCGCGCCATGCCGAGGCCGCGGGTGAAATGGGTGAGCGAGTCGGCCTGCGGATACTGGCTCGGCTTGAGCGAGAGCGCCGCGGCGCCGGCCCAGTCAGCGCGCTCGAGCACATGACGGGCCGGCATCGCGTTCTTGGCCGTGAAGTTGACGAAGGTAATCGGGCGATCGCCCCGGTCGGCTGTTGCAATCGACCTCTCGGTCAGCGCTTTTGCTTTGGCGTCCTGCGCGAGCTGCAGGTGCGCGTAAACCGAGAAGTCCGCCGCGTGATAATAGTCGGGCTGAATCTCGATCGCCGACGCATTCGAGGCGATCGATTCCTCCCACAGTCCGACCATCGAATAGATGTGCGACGGCATGTGGCGGGCGTGCGGCACGGCTGGCGCGATCCCGGCATAGCGGCGCGCCGCCGAAATGCCTTTCTCGGCCAGCGGCGCGAAGTCATAGGCGTGGATGATGAAATGCGTCACGCCGGGATGATCCGGGTTCTGCTCGTACAGTTTCTCCAGAATCCCCACCGACTTGAGCTGGTCCGCATAGGTCGTGTCGGCAGGAGACGCTGCCGCCTGCAAGGTCAGCGCATAGATTACGTTCGCTTCGAAGTCGTCCGGATGGCGCAGTGTCATCCGCTCCATCGCGGCCTTGTAGGCGGCGAGTCGAACATTGACGGGCGTCTTGTCGTGGTCGCGATAGTAGGCGCTCAACGCCTCGATCCAGTCGCGCTCGCGCTCCGTCTTCGCGCCAAGCGCGCGCGCTTTCTCGAGCGCGGCCCAGGCCACATTCGCGTTTTCCCGCGTGGGCGGCCCAACCAGAGTATTGCCCAGAATATCCATCGCGACGCCCCAATGCGCCATCGCACAATTGGGGTCTTGCCGCAGGACCTGCTCGAAGGTTCGGCGCGCAATCGTGAACCAGTATGAATGGATCATCGCGACCCCGCGTTCAAACGCGGCCTGCACTTTGGGGTCGCAAGAGGTGGGAAAGGTCAGCCTGCCGAGCTTGTCATCCTGTTGGCCAAAACCTTGTTGGCCAAGTGCGCTACCGCCGAGCGCCGCGGTGAGCGCGGCTGCGGCGAGGAGCATGCGCGCGTTGCCTGTCCATGCCATGACGGTACTCCCATAGCCGACCCCCCGCAGGCGTAACCCTAGGCGTGGCTCGCCTGATACGTCCAATGCATTTATAATCTCATCTTTGATTACCGTGGAGCATCAGCCAATGGATTTCGGCCACCTGCGCACGTTTGTGGCGATCGCCGATACCGGCGGTGTTCATCGCGCCGCGGCGCGGTTGCATCTC
>Ga0081539_10003916_pt1 | contig 17293 bp, 15 predicted proteins | sample TabmetS4T2R2_FD_71023 | JGI IMG/M metagenome (GOLD analysis project Ga0081539, IMG submission 71023) | Tabebuia heterophylla rhizosphere microbial communities from the University of Puerto Rico - S4T2R2 | ecosystem: Host-associated > Plants > Roots > Rhizosphere ...
TACGTCTGGGGAAGAACGTTTTCTACACGTACGAAGCCTGCTGCCTCCCAGCCCCCCTCATCCGCCTCAAAATCGGATTGGTAGTTGATCGCATCCACATGAACATCATCCAGCAAAAAGCCTTCACCGATTACTGCTGCGTCAGTAACATATTCAAAACGGATCTGCACCTTTTGTCCCGCGAACTGTGATAGGTCAACATCTTCATTTTTCCATTCGTTTGTCTGACCATTGTAGCCCCAGCCATACGAATTGCCCGATGGGTCCTCGCCTGTACCGGAGGGTGTGGTAAGGATTTCCCAGGTCTCGCCATCTGTGGATGCTTCAAGGAAAAGATAATCGTAATCGGTTTCAAGGTCGTACCACATGGAAAACGACAATGTGATCGGTGCACTAACGTTGGTGAAATCGAACTCACGCGTGAGTGTCATATTCGATTCATCGCCCTTATTCGACCAGAATGCATACTTACCTGAGTGGGCATCAACAGGTAACAGTCCCACAACGGTCGAGCCACTAAAATGAAGGTTGTAAACGCCCGTGCAGTTAATGGTGTAATAGTCAAGGCCATATTGATTCACTGAGCCACTAGCTGCAGCGGGACAGTTTGATATAGATTCTGAGACAGAAATCGTTGGAGCCTCAGGATAATTGTTATAGTAGTAACGCCCATCGCCAACAGAAGGATCCATCAGCCACATCGTGGCGGCCCAATCCATAAACACATCATCGGCGGTAACAGGATTATTTGTCTGAGGGTCAGTAATATTGAGTTCCGCAAGCGTTTCGTCAATGCTTACAAGTCCGTTTTGGGGATGTTTCACCAACTCCTTTGTAACTTCTTCTCCAAAACGGTCAAGGAAGTATGCAAGATAAAGGAACGATTGCCCATAATGGGGAAGATTGTTACCAGAACTTCCCAACCAGTCGGTAAGACCAAGATCGGGCTCATCGACATAATCATAATCGGAGTCAACCGGATAGTCATTTAAAAATTCGGCAAGCATGGAAAGGCCTTCGTTCATCCATATATCTTCGTTGCGGTCTGTATTCCAATGGATCATGTGCTGAAACTCATGTGCTAAAACACTGTAAGCTAATTCTGAAGCAAGATCAATGTAATCGGCATTGAAGACGAACATCTCGTGACCGTTCGCATACTCCTTGACCAGCGGGTTATATTCATCGGGCGTGGAAAAGTATCCTGCGGTAAAGGATATGCCTGTGGGTGTACTTATGCCGCGCGCGAAAAGGATATAGATATGAGGATCATTATCGACACCGGGAGTCCATTCGCTGCCAAAAAACTCACGATTGGTTGGGTATATCTGATTTTCAAAGGTTTCTCCCAAACGTTTCAAATCACCTTCGTTGTAACTTACTCCATTTTCAATCCAAAAGTATGTATGCGGTGTTATATATCGTAATGTTGCAGTTGACTGAAAGTTCTCCGCCGTATCTGTATTTGTTACCCAAAAGGTTTCCTGGTCGCCTATTTGATGGAGTTTTGATGGAACCGTTGTTGAAACGTTGCACACTGCTAATAAGCGACATCCCAGATAATAGGGGTCATTCTCTGGCACCTGAGTCTCCTTAAGCGTTTCAAGGGTTTCCGTCGAGACAGAATGCGATGGGGGACGCTCGAGTTCTAGTGTAGGTTCTGGAGTAACAGAATTATCGATGGGCGGGACGAACGTCGCGAAATCCGTTGGGATCTGCTGGGAGGCTCTGTAGATCACTGCTCCCGCCGCCGCGATCAACACACAGGAACAACATACAAGAATTGCAACGATCGCGCCGACAATCTTTGGAACGGATGAAGATTGGTTGCTGTTTGCTTCCATGAAAATAAATTCCTTTTATTTATGATAGTACGCGCCGACCCGCAGGTTCATTCTAAACCCATTCCTGAATAAAACACCTGCGGGGCGCCTTTCATTATCTTATCTTGAATCTATAAATTTGGGATTAGGAATAAAGTAGGGACGACCGGCTGGTCGTCCCTACAAATTTACGCGTCTGCGTGTTGTTTCATTTTTTTCTTAACCGGTTGGGATGTCTCGAAGACAATCTTGTTCTTTTCTTCATCCACATCCACCATCACGGTCGCGCCGTCCTTGAACTTGCCACCCAGCAATTCCACTGAAAGTGGGCTCTCGACGTGCTTCTGAATCGCACGGTGCAGCGGACGGGCGCCAAAGGCGGGATCATAACCTTCCTTCGCAAGCCACTTGCGTGCTGCGTCAGTAAGCTCGGCCGTAATGTTATATTCGTTTAGTCGGTCCTGCACTTCCTTCATTTGCAGGATGACGATCTGTTCCATTTGTTCGAGTGAAAGCGGCGAGAACATAATGATCTCATCGATGCGGTTGAGAAACTCAGGGCGGAACGCGCCTCTCAGCGCTTTTTCAACTTTATCGTGTGCCTCACGCTCCTCGCTGGATGCCTTCGGTTGGAGGAAACCTAACGTGCCTCCCTTGCGCACATATTCGGTACCCAGGTTCGAGGTCATGATCAAGACCGTATTGCGGAAATCCACAATGTTGCCCTGACCATCCGTCAGACGACCATCATCCAAAATTTGTAGCAGGGCATTCCAGACTTCGGGATGTGCCTTCTCAATTTCATCGAACAGGATGACTCGATACGGACGCCTTCGGACTGCTTCCGTTAATTGACCGCCTTCCTCATACCCGACGTATCCTGGCGGAGCCCCAAAGAGACGCGAGACCGTGTGCTGTTCGCGATACTCAGACATGTCAATGCGCACCATTGCCTCTTCGTCATCGAACATGAACCAGGCCAGGGCTTTGGCGAGTTCTGTCTTACCGACACCCGAGGGACCAATAAAGATAAATGAACCAATTGGACGTGAGGGGTCTTTCAACCCCGAACGTGCACGGCGGATGGCATCCGATACAGCATGGATGGCTTCCTCCTGACCGATGATGCGCTCATGCAAACGAGCTTCCATGTGCAGGAGTTTCTCAGCTTCGGTCTCCAGCATTTGTGTAACAGGAATGCCCGTCCATTGATGGACAACAGACGCAATGTCATCCACATCCACCACTTCATCAAGCTCGTGTTCGGACTCCCATTTATCGCGCTTCTCGTGATATTCATCTTCGAGGCGCAGCCGCTCCGACTTCTTCTGGGCAGCGCGTTCGTAATCGCGGTTCAAGCCTGATTGCTCTTCTTCGGCCTGCAGTTTTTCAATATCGATTTTCATGGCTTTGAGATCAGGCGGCATGGAATACAACGCTACTCGTAACTTCGCGGCGGCTTCATCCATCAGGTCAATTGCCTTATCGGGCAAACGACGATCTGTAACATAGCGATCTGCCAGGCGAGCAGCCGAGACGAGCGCCTCATCCGCAAAACGGACTTTGTGATGCGCTTCATATCGATCTCGCAAGCCCATCAGCATTTTGATCGTATCATCCACCGTGGGTTCTTCCACGTAGATCGGAGCAAAACGACGCTCGAGAGCGGCATCCTTCTCAATATACTTATGATATTCATCTAATGTTGTCGCGCCGATGGTTTGTAATTCACCGCGTGCGAGCGCCGGCTTGAGCATGTTGGACGCATCCATCGCGCCCTGCGCCGCGCCCGCACCGACGACTGTGTGCAACTCATCGATCATCATGATGATGTCGCCCTGCGCGCGCTGGACTTCCTCCATCACAGCTTTGAGGCGTTCCTCGAACTCACCGCGGAAGCGCGAGCCTGCGATCATCGCGCCGAGATCAAGTTGAACGACGCGCTTGCCGGAAAGGATTTCAGGCACATCGTTGTTGGCGATCTTCTGCGCGAGACCTTCGGCAATAGCTGTCTTACCCACACCTGCCTCACCAATCAGAACAGGGTTATTCTTTGTACGGCGAGACAAAATTTGAATGAGTCGCAAGATTTCGTTGTCGCGTCCAATGACGGGATCGAGTTTGCCTTCACGCGCCAGTTGGGTAAGGTCACGGGAGTATTTCTCGAGCGTCCGGTAACGGGACTCGGCTTGAGGGTCCGTAACGCGCTGCCCGCCGCGCAGGTCCTGAATGGCGGCGTAAACGCGATCACGCGTCAGGCCGGCAGATTCCAAGATACGGGCTGCGGGCGTATTCCGCTCGGTGAGGATAGCAAGGAAGATGTGTTCCGTCGAGATATATTCATCCTTAAGGCGGTTGGCTTCCTCGTTGGCGAGGTCAATGATCCGCTTCACGCGCGGGGTAATGAAAATCTGCCCGGCACCGCCGCCAAAAATATTGGCTTTGGGGCTGGCGCGTAAAGTAGCATCAAGCCGCTCGGTGAGTGCTTCGGGGCTGACGCTTAGTTTTTCCAAAATTTGGGGAATCACACCGCCAGGTTGCTCGATGAGCGCCAGCAGGATGTGTTCGGTATCAATTTGATTGTGGCCGTAGCGCTGGATGATCTCCGCAGCGCGTTGTGCGGCCTCCTGTGCTCTTTCGGTAAATCGGTCAAATCTCATCATAGGGAAAGTTCCTTTTCAAAAAAAAGAGACCCCAATGGTCGCGAGGACCATTGGGGGCCTTGTGACATGCGCATTATAACAAAACCATATTACCGAATTGTTGGAAGGGCGTTAGAAGAATGTTAAATTTGAGTAGGGCACAACAATTTGATTGATAACTGGTATGAAGAATCGTCACGCTGTGCCTTTACTTTATCTACGACAGTTCCGTGAATATTTTTGGCTTTTGCTCTGCAATTCGAAGCAGTGCCGCGGCGGGTCCGCTTGGTTTGCGCCGTCCCTGTTCCCAATCCTGTACAGTACGCAGGCTAACACCCATCAGTCCAGCAAAAGCCGATTGTGATAATTTCAACTTCGCCCGAATTACCTGTGGCGGTGAAGGCTCTTTCAAGGTATGGGTGCGCAGTTTCTTCTTCCCAGCCTTATGAGCCTTGATTTCACGGACACCTTTCAATAATTCCTGACCAATATCACGCTTAGACATTTTCAATTTCCTTTGCGATTTGACGCAGAACGTGAGCAGGGATATTTTCCACTTCACTCTTACTGTAAATGGTCAACAACCAGATCTCATCATCCTGCCGTCTGAAGTAATAGATCACTCTTACACCACCGCTTTTACCTTTGCCTGACATTGCCCAGCGAATTTTTCGGACTCCGCCAGACTTCGGGACAACTTTGCCCGCTTCTGGGTACTGGAGCAAGAAACTTTGCAAGCCTATGTATTCTTCATCGGTCAAATAATCGTAGATGTATTTGGTAAAAGCTGTAGCTTCGATGAATTCCATTTATATATTATACGGCAAAGCCGTATGGTTTGCAACCCATTACTTGATAACAAAACCGCGCTGACGAATTGTCAACGCGGCGTTAGAGAGGCATTAGGTTTGAGGGCCAGCTAGTGAGACTCTACCTTGAGTAAGTTATGCTGCTCAACCATGACATTCGGTGAAAATAAGCGAATATTTTCTTCGATCTTCTGCAATTGAGCATCTACTTGGTCGGCTGGAACTCCAGCAGGAGCATAAGCCACATACAAAACATGCGATGTAGTTGCGGAAATCGGTGAACGATTATCCTGCCCATAGCTGATCGAACAACTAATGCCGTCCGCATCCTTCATAATCATGTCGCCTGCCCGAATGACTTTGGGCACACCGTTCATTTGCGTCATCTGATCGCCTTCGCGAGATACGTCGATGAAAATTGGTTCACTTAATTTCGCCACATCATGCCCGGCAGTGAGTACAAAAGTCTCTACTTCCGCGATAAAGTTTGCATCAACCAAAGGGAGCACATTGGGTAGATTCTTCCCTTTTAATACAATTGACTCGACTTGGAGCAGAACATGATAGGTCTTGTCGAAGCGTTTGTAATACTTTTCATAGGCGGACATGACAGGAAGTGCCAGAAAGTCCTGCCGTGTGAAGTTTTGATATCGTTGTCTCAAGTCTGCTTCGGTGGATCGTTTTCGCTCATCCAGAGCAGAGGATGCGTTCGTGTTTTCTACACTCGAAAGCTCCAGTAAACCTATGATCCCACTGGGATGAGCATGGTGCCATTCAGTAGTAGCTGAGATTGGAATCATATGAATCTCCAACCGATGAAGTTTTTGGGTTTGTCAGCGATCTCACTCATCATGTCCTGGTTTTGAGATCAACTCACCCTGACCTAACTCCATGTCGGCCACAAAACCTCCCCATCCGCCTTTCATCTTCTCCCTCACCGGGGCAGTAACAACGATCATGCGAACGGGATCATCACTAAGGATTGTATAACTGTGCTCAATGCCGCGCGGCAGAAAAATGAAGCCTCCCTTTTTCACTTCAAAGGCTTCCCCGCCACATTGAAAAGCGACAACACCGTCGAGTATGTAAAAAATCTCATCCTCAGTTTGATGGGTGTGACTTGATGGTTCTTCTCCCTTTCTCGTAACATACTCTAAAAAGGCGACGCCGCTGCCTTCTTGCACCTCACTGGCCTTCACAAGAAAGTCAATACCGAATCGATACGTCCAGCCCTCATCAGCTTCGAGTGTATAGGGACGAAGCCGACTGTCAGATTGATCCATATCTTCCTCCTTATCAGTCCTGATAGTGAAATTATACGCCTCCCCATCTCCAAAACCCGACAACGCGACTATAATTCCTCTCGATGAGTTCCATTACTGTACCTGTTAAAGTCGAAGAGCATCATCCGCATGTGCGGCCGCTCAACGTCATCCGCGATCTCTCTGCAGTCGCGGACCTGATTGAGTTGTGCTTTTCGACTACGATGGACAATGAGGGGCAACGCTACCTATCTGACATGCGCCGCGCCAGCCGCGACGATAGCTTTCTCCACTGGGCTTCACGAATGACGGAGACCACATCCCTGCCGCTTACCGGCTATGTATGGGAGCAGGATGGGCGCATCATCGGTAACGCGAGCCTGATCCCGTTTCGGGACAAGGGCAAACGCGTCTATCTCATTGCGAATGTGGCCGTTCACCCCGATTATCGCAGGCGCGGGATTGCACACATTCTTACACAACGATCCATGAAACATGCCCAGGCGAAAAAAGCTGCTGCTATCTGGCTTCATGTGCGGGATGACAACCTGGGCGCGATCAGCCTCTATGAAAAATTAGGCTTTCAAGAAATTAGCCGCCGCACCACATGGTACACACGCACTGATTTGTATCCTCCAAAAGTAAACACGGATATTGAGATTGTTCCGAGACATGCACGCTTCTGGCCTCTTCAGCAGGATTGGCTTAGCCGCCTCTACCCAGACGCTTTGAGTTGGTACCACTCCTGGAACTTTGCTCCCCTTCGGCCAGGACTTACTGGCTGGCTATATCTTTTGTTCGTGGATTACAACATCAGACAGTGGGCGGCAGTTCGCGGGAATACCTTGCTTGCCACATTGGCATGGATGCCACATGCGGGCAAATCGGAGTCACTGTATGCCGCGACGAGCCCTGTCACCGATAGCAGCGATGAGGCTCATATCGAAGAAGCATTGATACAACTGCTCATCCATGCGCGGCGTTCGCTATCCACACATACCAGGCTTTCCTTGGATTTCCCAGCAGGCGAAATGACAGACGCCATTATAGAGGCAGGCTTTAAGCCGCGCCGCACGCTCATCTGGATGCGGGCATAGATGCAACAATGAGGGCTCTTCTGCGTATTAATAAGTGACAGTCATCTCTAAGATGACCGTCCAAGTAGAGGAGATCACATGACAAGATTTATTCTTCGCTGGGCGATTAACGCAATCGCGCTCTACCTGGCGGTTTTGATTTTGCCAGGGATTGACCTGAGAAGCGATTTGGTTTCGATTTTGTGGCTGGCACTTATCTTTGGTCTGGTCAACGCACTGTTCCGCCCATTGATTCAAATACTCACCTGCCCACTTATACTGTTGACTCTCGGTCTATTCACACTGGTGATCAATACATTCCTGTTTTGGTTGACGAGTGTCATCGGTCAGGCATTTGGCTTCGGGTTAGCGATCGACGATCCCGTCTGGTGGAATGCATTCCTCGGTGGGCTCGTGGTCAGTATCGTGAGCGTTGTTATGACACTTATCTTGAAAGATGAGTTGAGAGGAAAGTGATTCGTCAGCAAGCCATGCTTCGCACTGTTGCGCATTACGCAATGGGACGATTTGTAAACACAAATCGTCCCATTGCTTTTTACGAAATACGCCTTACGCAGTATTCAATCCCCGTAATCCACCCGCGGATTTTGCCATCTTCACAGCACGAAGGATTGCCTCTGCCATTACTTCTGCTGCGTAGGCACCGATTGTTGAAACATCCGCTTTCTTTTCTCCCGTGGCAAGCGTAAAGATCGTATCACCATCGAACATGGTATGAGCTGGTTTTATCACGCGCGCGATACCATCCTGTGCCATCTGTGCAACTTTGGTTGCCTGTGGCTTTGTCAATTTTGCATTTGTCGCGATCACGCCGATCACCGTATTAGATATGGTTGCTGGACGCGCCTGCATTCGTTTCAACTGCTGAAGCGTCGTCCCTGAACGAAGACCTGCAAGCACTTTTCCAGTCGTGGGCTCAATAACATCCCCAAATGGATTCGCAGCGACAATCGCTCCAATCACAATCCCATTAACGTTGATGCTCGCTGTACCCAGGCCCGCTTTCATGGCGCGTTTCAGTCCAAGGATTTTGCCAACAGATGCTCCGGTGCCAGCACCGACATTTCCTTCTGCGGGTGCAGCAGATGAGGCGGATACTGCGGCGCGGTAGCCCATAGCGGAATCAGGCCGCACGTCCGCGCGACCGATGTTCAAATCATAAAGAATGGCCGAAGGAACGATGGGAATTTTTGCAGTACCTGTGTTGAATCCGATTTTGTTTTCTTCGAGATAACGCATCACACCTGTTGCCGCGTCCAGGCCAAACGCGGACCCTCCGGCGAGCACAATGGCATGGACTTTTTCCACAAGGTTGATGGGGTTGAGCAAATCAGTTTCACGCGTTCCCGGCGCGCCGCCACGTACATCCACACCAGCCACAGCCCCTTTGCGGCAAAGGATAACGGTACAGCCCGTCAGCGCTTGATCATCCTGTGCGTGTCCCACTTCAATTCCGCGCACAGCGGTGATGGCATTCTTGAATTTCATCCTGCTTGCTTTCGGCGGCGTCCTCGCCGCCGAAGACTGCGGCGAGAGCGAATCAACTACTCCAGATCTCGAACTAATTCAAGGAACTCATTCCACTCTTCTTGAAAGAAGTGCAAAGTAACGTTGTTCAACTCAATATGATACGTAGTCTCTCCATCCGGCTCGTCAGCTTTCCAGGCCAGGAAGTTATCGGTTTCGGCGATAGTTTCGGTTTTTGGCTCAGTATGATTACTGTTCATTTGTATCTCCTTTTTTTAGTTCAAGATTTTCCTGCTGCGTCCGTCTCTGTAATGTTGCGACCCATAATTTTCTGATTTGTTTGATCCATTCAGAGTCTATGGGGGATGGCAATTCTGTCTCTCTTTCGGGCCAGGGTTCCAGGTCGAACATCTTTCTCATTGTATATTTGCCCAGCAGCGTAATAGATGCGAGGAATGGTGCGGCGATTACTACCCCTAATAGCCCCAACAGGTTCGCTGCCACGAGCGCAGTTACCAATACGGCAGCAGGATGCACTTTCAAGGTACGCGCCATGATGCGCGGCACAATGAAACTGTCAATGATCTGATCGACGACCAGAGTAGTTATGACGACAATTGCTGTATAAACTAAAGGCGACAAATCGAACGGTTTAACTGGCTGGAAGAATGTGACCAGCCCCATCACAACCCACGTGATTGCGGGACCAATATAAGGCAAGAATTTGGCTAACCCGGCCATGAGTGCAAGACCCAGTGCATATCTCACACCAAATAGAGATAATAAGATGATGTAAATAACCGTTGCCAGCACAAAGATAAAAATTTGGCCACGCAGGAATGCATTCCAGATGCGGCTCAGCTTGCTGCCTAACATGCGCAGGTCTCCTGAATAGCCAGGGACATCGACCGTGATCAAATTGCCTTGTAGGCCTCTGCTTTCTGCCATGAGGAAATAAGAGACCAGGAGGACAAAAAAGGTCCAGCCAAGGGCCTCTGCCGCGCCGCTGGCCAAAGCACCGACGAGGTTACCTGTTCGCCCCAGCAAAGGCTGGACAAACGCGAGCAATTGTTGACTGAGAGCGTTTAGATCGATCGTCCGCATATCCAGCCTGAAGGGACCAATTTGAAAGACTCGCCCGGATAAATCTTCCACATAGGTTGGCAGGTTGGCGAAGATATCTTGAACTACCCCAATCAGGCTTTGCACCTGTTGAACAAGTCCCAATCCGCCCAATGTAACCAGACTGATCAAAATGATCAGGATGAACAGATAAAGAAGATTGACAGCGGCCCTCCAGGAGATATTCAGGCCACGCGAAATTGCAGATGCCAACGGATGGAAAAGATAGGCCAAAATAAAGATCATCAACAGTGGCGTAATCAGAGTTGCGAATCGATTTAACAAAAACGCGATAATTCCCACAATGACCAGGCCAACCAGCAATTTGGTCGTTGGGCTCCAACGTGGTGAAGTTGAAGATATTTCATGCATGAAGTTGCTCCGCTGAGATTGTCTATATTCTAGTCAAGAGGGGATGCTTTTGCAACCATTAAAGTCACATGCCTATAACTTTGTCGCAATCCAAAAATCGTTAACGCGAAATTTGCAAATGTACGAATGATACGAATAAATCACATAAAAATTCGTCGAATTCGCCCATTCGGGAGCACACTTGCACCTGGTGCAAGTACAGGTGTTCGCGTTCCAAAGACATCCTGTCAATCTATAAGTCTTTGTTGTTTTACTTTTTGTTGAATTGGAAGAGACTTAAAACGAAACACCTCGCGAGATATCCATTTCGCGAGGGCGAATTTTTACGTCAACAACCACCTAGGAAGGGGAAGAAGGTACACCATAGGAAGTTCGCATCGATGAACCATAAAATTCCGGCGCATGTGCAAAGGAATAACAGGAAGCCGACACCGATAAGAATAGGAGTCAAATTTGTTCGCGCGGTGGTGATGGGAGCTGGCACCGGGCTGGCTGGAACGCTGCCAGCATATTCAGCAGGTGGGGGAGGAGGAGTTACTGGCCGAGAAATAGAAGGCACGGCCGTAGCCCGCGGCGAAGCGACGGTAGCCGCGGGGTCAAACGTTGAGGCTTCATAGACAAGCACGATCTGTTCGCCAAAGGAGACGACTTCGCCCGCCTTCAACACGCGGGGGCCGGTCAATCGCTGGCCGTTTACGAACGTCCCGTTGGTTGAGCCGAGATCCTCCAGAACATACTTTCCACCTTGAAATGTCAGTCGTGCGTGGCGGCGCGAAATTTCCGCATCGTTGATCACAACATCATTTGTGGAATCGCGTCCAACAGTGAGCTGCTCACCCCCCAGGTTGAACACCGCACCTGGTGTGGGCCCAGACCGCATGATGAGTTGGAAATGGGACGCCATACGTGTTCCTCCAAAAATCGCAGATGATACTACTGAGTGTAAAGGTTTCAAGCAAAAAAGTCAACCACATGATATCAAAAAACGCCTGGTCGTTTGAGTCTTGACAGGTTATGAAAAACCAGTATACTAAGTGTATAATGAACACTAACTATAGTGCTTATGAACGGCCAAGTGTGACAGTGGATTTAGTTATCTTCACTGTCAATGAGGACGTACTCAAAGCTATGTTGGTCCAGCGGGCAGAGATGCCCTATTCCGGCTATTGGTCACTGCCAGGCGGCTTTCTTAAAGTTGGGGAATCCCTGGAGGATGCTGCGATCCGTGTTCTTGAGGAGAAAACAGGTGTTGAAAATGTCTATTTTGAACAACTCTACACGTTCGGTGAACCGGATCGCGACCCGCGGACAAGAGTAATCACTGTTGCCTATTTTGCGCTCATCCCTTGGAAGCATCTCAACCAGCCGGAATCGAAAAAGATTGTTGACCTCACCTGGCATCCGGTTGATCAACTCCCTAAGCTCGCATTTGACCATAGGGAAATTTTGAAATACGCTGTTCGGCGCCTGCGCGCGAAGGTCAGTTACAGCAATATTGTGTATGGACTCATGCCCAAACAGTTTAGGCTATCAGAACTTCAAAGGATGTACGAAGTCATCATCAACGATGATCTTGATAAAAGGAATTTCAGAAAAAGAATGCTTGCCACAGGTTTGCTGCAAGAGACCGGCAAAAAGGATCTCAATGGAGCGCATCGGCCTGCCAAACTCTATCAATTCAAGAAAATGGAAATCACCTATTTTAATTAAGAGACACTATGAACAATTCTCCTATCCCTGAATTTTTTGATGCGAACAAGGTTGACACAATCTGGAGGGTTCCTTATGAAGAACGCGCTAAACAGGCTCAAGATTGGGCGCGCCAACACGGAATTCAACCGGCCTCCACTGATTCGACCAAAACCTGGCTGATGCTGATCGATATACAGAACACTTTTTGCATCCCAGGTTTTGAACTTTACGTGGGCGGCCGCACTGGACGCGGTGCAGTGGAAGACAACGTGCGTCTTTGTGAATTTATCTATCGCAACCTGGGAAACATCACCCACATCTCTGCTACTATGGATACACACACCGCTATGCAGGTCTTTCACGCCATCTTTTTTGTCGATAAAGATGGAAATCATCCCGCGCCCTATACCGATATCCAGGCTTCTGAAATACGCGAGGGCAAGTGGAAATTCAACCCTGCAATCGCTTTCCAATTTGGCATTGCGCCTGACTATGGCCAGCAGATGATGATCCATTATTCCGAAGAGTTGGAAAGGAAAGGCAAATACGCGCTCACGATCTGGCCTTATCATGGCATGCTTGGCGGTGTAGGTCATTCTTTGGTTTCTTCTGTGGAAGAAGCAATCTATTTCCATACTGTGGCCCGATTGGCGCAAGCCGACTTTGAAATTAAGGGAAATAAACCTTTTACCGAGCATTATTCAGTCATCGGTCCGGAAGTGTTGACTGGTCCAATGGGCGAGACGCTGGGGTCACACAATCAAAAATTCATTCAGCAATTGCAGCAATTCGATCGATTGATCATTGCAGGGCAGGCAAAGAGCCATTGCGTCGCGTGGACGATCTCTGATCTACTGGAAGATGTTGCTATGATTGACCTTGAACTCGCGGAGAAAGTTTATTTACTCGAAGATTGTACATCTCCGGTGGTTGTCCCTGACGTTGTGGACCACACCGACGCGGCAGATGCCGCCTTCGAACGATTCGAAAAAGCGGGAATGCACCTCATCCAGTCCACCGAATCCATATCAAATCTTTGATTTGAGTTTCGAAGCTAATATTCGTAAATCAAAAATCCTCATCGAAAATTCTATGTCCATCTTTGACAAAAACCGCCTCACCAACGAAACCTTCAAACTCGATATCGAGCGCATGCGGCGCGGCTGGTATTCAGATAAATATTTCGAGAACATCGGCCGCATGCTGATCACCTTGGCCTCTGAAGGATACTCATATTCAGGCCAACAACACAATTTGCCTTCCAGCATATCACCTGAGAACATCGCAGTAGGCGACATCGAAGTGGAAATGCAGTGGTTCACGCGTCGTTTGGGGAATACCATTGTTGTCGGTGTGGATAAATCACTGGAAATGCTCAGGCATGGGACAGGCTATTGGGAAGGCGATCAATTTATCGAAACCGCAGATACGCTGGAAGTGTGGGCGGTTCACGATGGGACGGTTGTCAAATCTGATGGCAACCCCTTGAACGCGGAGCCTGTGCTTAAAGTGCGCGGGCGATATCGTGATTTTGCATTGCTTGAGACGCCAACATTGGGCGTATTAACTCGTTCGAGTCGGGTTGCCACGAATGTTTATGAAACGCTCACTGCAGCACGCGGCAAACCGGTGTTGTTCTTTCCGGCGCGCTTTGATCTGCACGAAGTGCAGGCTGCAGATGGATATGCTTACAACATTGCCATTCAACGTTTCAATATGGACTTCTCCAGCCAGATCGGTTCTTTTGTTTCTACAGACGCACAAGGGGATTGGTGGGGAGGGGCCGGGGGTGGGACAGTTGCACACGCGGCGATTGCTTCTTTCCTTGGAGATACGGCAGAAGCTATGATGCAGTTCTCGCGCATTTTGCCTGCACGTATTCCTCGCATTGCCTTGGTAGATTTCAATAACGATTCTGTGCGTGATACGTTGCGCGTGATTGAAGCGATGTTCACAAGATACAGCGAGCTACGCGATCTTGGCGATGAAGCCGAAGCCGCGAAATATGTCCTTTACGGTGTTCGGCTGGACACAAGTGGCAGCTTGCGCGATGTCTCCGTGGAGCCGTTGGGCGATCCCGCTCTGGACTTGGGTGTGAACCCGCGTTTGGTGTTCAACGTTCGCCACGGGCTGGATTCAGCGTTCGAAAGTTGGGATATTCCAGCTTCCTGGCGAGAGGAAGCACGTAAGTATTGTCGTAATGTGAAGATTGTAGTCTCAGGTGGGTTCAACCCGGAAAAGATCCGCAAGTTCGAAAAGCTGGGTGTCCCGGTGGATCTTTACGCAGTTGGTTCTTGGTTGTTCAACAACAACGGCGGCACCGTGACCGATTTCACAGGCGACGTAGTACGCGTGAAAGTGCACGATCGATGGATCAATATGGCAAAGGTGGGGAGAATGCCCTTGGATAACCCGAACTTGGAGCGGGTGTGGTAGGATTTGAGCGCCCTGAATTTGAAGGATGTAACCCTACGTATACATTGATAGATTATTATCCTTAATTAATGTTTGATGGTAACCGAGGTATATTTTGGCCGTCTTGAATATATAACTTGACGTTTACAATTCGTCTCTCTGCACTCACATAATCCCTTTAAGTTATAGAGAATTTAAAATATATTAATAGACTTTTCAAGCTTCTGTTTTACAATGAAAGTATGGAGCGGGTATGTCAATTTCTCGTCGTGACTTTTTAAAAGCTTCCGGACTGGTGGCTGCATGGACTGCATTGGCGGCCTGTACCCCAAACACGCCGACTGCTCAGAGTACGCCTCACCATGTGGAAGCTCCCACAAATACAACTTTGCCTCAACCCGTTCTGGATCCTACACAAACTGCTCTTCCATTGCCTATCCCTGTTCCAGATGGTGAGAAACTTCTTCTCCATACGTTGCGCCGTATGACCTTCGGCCCGACCCCTGAGATGTTCGATCAAGCCAGGCGACTCGGCTTGGACGCGTTCATTGAGGAGCAATTATCTCCCGACTCAATCGCGGACCCTGAAATTGATTCACTGCTTCAACCTTACTCGACGCTCACCATGAGCGTTGGTGAGAGACTCCAACTGAACGAAAACAACATATCAGCCAGGGAATTAATCGAGGCCACAATTCTGCGCCAGTGGTACAGCCGCCGACAGGTTTTTGAAATGCTGGTGGATTTTTGGGGTAATCACTTCAATATCTATATCGGAAAGTTCCTGTGCAAGGTATTGAAAACAGACGACGACCTCTACGTCATTCGTCCAAATGCACTGGGAAAATTTAGGGATCTCCTATATGCCTCCGCGAAAAGCCCGGCTATGCTCATTTATCTCGATCAGGCGGAAAGCCTGGGCGAATCACCAAATGAGAATTATGCGCGCGAACTCATGGAGCTTCATACAGTAGGTGTGGAATCGGGGTACTCACATCATGATGTCGCCGAGTTGGCGCGTGTGCTCACGGGATGGACCGTCTCGGGACCTGGGAATAGCAGGATTGGTCCTGGTGTTTTTTATTTCGACCCAGAGATCCATGATTATGGTGAAAAGCATGTCATGGATCTGATGATTTCACCCAGCGGTCAATCAGAAGGTGAGTTGATCCTGGATATGCTCGCGAGTCATCCTAGCACCGCTCATTTCATCAGCCGGAAGCTTGCCCGTAGATTTGTTTCTGATTCACCTGACCCTGCGCTTGTAGATGCATTGGCGCAAGTCTTTATGCAAGCTGATGGTGACACACGTCAACTTCTGCGGACGATACTGAATTCAGAACAATTCAAAACCTCGATAGGACAAAAATTCAAGAAGCCGTTGGATTTCTTCATCTCTACTCTGCGGCTCACAGGCACAACCCTCACCGGGAATTCACGTAAACTGCAGGAGCAATTGCGTTTACTTGGCCAGGTTCCCTTCTCATGGCTGATGCCCGATGGATACCCTGATTCTACAGAATACTGGGCAACAACCAGCGGATTACTTGACCGCTGGAACTTTGGCTTTTTGCTTGTGTCGAATATGATCAAAGGTGCAGAGGTGGACTTGGACGCATTGACCAAAGATGCCTCATCTCGAGAAGATGTAGTAGATGTGTTGAGCCTTCGTTTTTTGGGCGAACGGTTGCCCGATGATGCTCGTTCCATTCTGGTTGATTTTGCTTCATCAGCTGACTTGAATAACGTTATTCCCTCAGTGGCTGGGTTGATTCTTGGCTCACCGCATTTTCAAGTGAGATGATTGTTCGGGATGCAGTTCAACTGCATCCCGAACGAAGTTGTGCAAAAAGGAAAACTTAATGGATACAAAATTTTCACGTAGAGACTTTCTAAAACTCGCCGGGAGTTTTGCAGTTGCTCCTTCATTACCCTCCTGGATGCCGCGTATGGCATTTGCTCCACAGGGTGTTGAGCCGCCTGGGGATATCCTTGTTGTCGTATTTCAACGCGGCGGCATGGATGGGATCAGCGCGGTCATCCCACACGGCGACCCGGATTACTATCACCATCGCAGAAGGCTTGCCATTCCGGAGCCGGAAGATGGAAGCAACCAAACCGGTATTGACCTTGACGGTTACTTTGGCTTACACCCCTCGTTGCGGCCACTCAAAGATTTATGGGATGAGAAAACATTGGCGATCGTTCATGCGGTCGGTTCACCGGACCCGACCCATTCTCACTTCGACGCGATGGATTATATGGAACGCGGCACACCGGGGGAAAAAGCCATCCCTACCGGTTGGATCGGCCGTCACTTGCAAACTGCTTCTTGGCAAAATGACTCGCCGTTCCGCGCCATCGGTATGGGAGGTGTGATGCAGGCCGCGTTGCGCGGACCTGTACCGATCACTACGCTCAAATCGATTTCGGATTTTCACTTGCAGGGTGATATTTCTCAACTGAACGAAATTCGCGCGCGGCTCGAGTCTCTTTACAGCCTGAGTCCCACATTGAATCCGGAGGCTGTTGATACGTTCAATGCCGTGGATATTCTGGCCAAAATTGATGTTACCAATTACACACCTGCAG
>Ga0081539_10003917_pt1 | contig 17290 bp, 18 predicted proteins | sample TabmetS4T2R2_FD_71023 | JGI IMG/M metagenome (GOLD analysis project Ga0081539, IMG submission 71023) | Tabebuia heterophylla rhizosphere microbial communities from the University of Puerto Rico - S4T2R2 | ecosystem: Host-associated > Plants > Roots > Rhizosphere ...
CGACAGCGCACCTGGGTAGGCTCAGGCCAGACGAGAGGAGCTGGAATGGCGGACCAGGCTGTCGGCGACATCATCAAGAACATCACCGACGAGGTGAAGCTGCTCGTGCGCGATGAGATGGAGCTGGCCAAGATGGAGCTCGTGCCCGCCGCGCGGAACGCCGGGATCGGCGCCGGCCTGTTCGGAGCCGCCGGCTACTTCGCGATCTGCGCGCTCTCGGTGCTCTACTTCGCCGCCGCCTTCGGTCTTGTCGCCGCCGGCCTCGACGCCTGGCTCGCGTTCTTGATCGTCGGGGTCGCCCTCTTCGTGATCGCGGGTATCTGCGGCCTGGTCGGGCTGATCGCCGTCAAGCGGGTCAAGCCCCCGGAGCGGACGATCGCCGAGGCCAACAAGACGGTGGACGAGGTCAAGGCCGCCGCCCAGCACGCGCTCGCCGCCGCCAAGGCGCCCCAGATCGAGGGCACCGTCGTGGAGCGCCGGGCGCTTCGTTAGTCGAGCCTGTCCAGCCTCAGCCGCCACGCCGTCCCGCCACTCAATCCGGCCAGACCTCGCTTCGCACACCGACCTGCACCCCGCACACCCACCTGCACCCCGCACACCGCCTGCGGCCCGCACACCCACCTGCACCCCGCACACCTACCTGCGGCCCGCACACCGACCTGCGGCCCGCACATCGTCGTACGTGTGCGGATCGGAGATCGGTGTGCGAACGCGAAGAGATCAGCCTCCCGCCGGCGCCTCAGTTGCGCAGCCAGTGATCCATGACGCGCAGCGAGTTCGCATAGATCGTCAGCACGGGGTTGACGCCGCCGTTCGTCACGTGCGTCGACCCGTCCACGACGCGGAGGTTGTCGTGGCCCCAGACCCGGCCGTACGGGTCGGTGACCGAGTGCGCAGGGTCGGTGCCCATTCGGCACGTCCCCGCCTGGTGCTGCCCGCTGCTCGGCCCCCAGTCGTCCGGCTGCCGCGGCCAGGGCACGATCGTGGTGGCCCCGCTCGCCGCGAGCCACGCACCGGCCCGCTTTCCGAGGAACTCGTGCACCCGATGGTCCTCCGGATGCAGCCGGCCGCTCAGCTGGGCGACCGGAATGCCCAGCGAATCCCTGACGGCCGGGTCCAGCCGCACCCGTGAATCAGCGGAGGTCACCTCCTGCACCGGCCCGACCACCCGCTGCATCCGGGAGCTCAGCCGCCGCATGCCCTCCTTGGCCGCGAGGCCGTGCAGCGGCAGCAACCCGGCGGCCAGGAGGTAGTGGAACGTGCTCACCGGCGTCGGCACGAACTCGTTCGCGAGCATGCCGCCGCCGACCAGGCCCACATTGTGGTGCCGGTAGTCGTTGGTGGCGATGCTCGGACCCGGCCCGACGAAGTCGTTCACTGGCTCCTCGAAGATGCCGAGCGCGCCGCCGTAGAGATGTGCCTGCAGGTGCCGGCCGACCTGGTCATTGTTGTTGCCGAGCCCGTTCGGCTCCAGATCGTTGCCGCTGCACAGCAGCAGCCGTGCGGACTCGATGGCTCCGCCGGAGATGACCACGTCGGCCGCGTCAACGGTCACGCGCCAGATGCTGCCGCCGACGTCGCCGACCAGCCGGACGCCCGTGACCCGACCACGAGCGTCAGTGATCAGCCGTTCGGCGCGGGTGCCGAGGAGCACGTGCAGCCGGCCGGTCGCAGCAGCGCGAGCGAGGGTCGTGTTGTGCGAGCCGTTCTTCGCCTCGATCGGGCAGGTGAAGCCGACGCACTGCCGGCACCGGGCACAAGCCGGGCGGCCCCCGTACGGCTGGGAGTTGATCGCCAGCGGAACCGGCAGCGTACGCAGCCCGAGGGCGCTCGCGCCGCCTGCGAGCCGCTTCGCGGGCGCCGTGATCGGCATCGCCGGCATCGGGAACGGCCGAGAGCGTGGGGCCGGCATCGAGTCGCCCTCGGTCGAGCCGCAGACCCCGACCTCCCATTCGGCCTGCGAGTAGTACGGCTCCATGTCGTCGTAGCCGATCGGCCAGTCGGCGAGCGCGCTGCCCTCCGGCACCCCGTACGTGGTAGCCATCCCGAAGTCTTCGGGGACGAACCGCCAGGCCTGTGCGCCGTAGATCCGCGTGCCGCCGCCGTACGTGTAGGCGTTGCTGCCCCAGCGCGGATCCCAAGCCGGCAATGTGACCGATTGACCGCCTACGACCAGCGTGCGCGGGTTGTGCCCCGTGGACGGCAGGGTCAGATGATCAAGACCGACGAACGTCCGGGCGTTGCGCAGCTGGTCACGGGCCAGAAAGGCGGTGTCGGGGAAGTCACCGCGTTCGACGACCAGCACCTGCCGCCCGGCCTCGGTCAGGGCGCAGGCGGCGACCCCGCCACCAGCTCCGGTGCCGATCACCACGGCGTCGTAGCGCGGGAGCAGCTCGTCGCGTCGGACTGCCGCACCGCGGTCGATCTGGGGCACCTCCACCGCCGGCCAGCCGCCTGCCGGCTCCGGGCTCCAGCCGAGCGAGTGCCACGACGTTGGCGTGGCGTAGAACGCATCGTTGGCCAGCGTCGCGAACCAGGCGTAGTCCGCATTGCCGGTCAGGGAGTCCAGCACGGCCGCTTGCCGATCCGGCGCGGTGGCAGCGAACGAGCCGCCCGCCTGCTGGTCCAGCAGGTCCAACACCGACCTCAACCGGTCCGGCCAGCCCGGTTGCTCGTCGAGGCTGATCGTGTCCCAGAAGCCGGCGACGCCGGCCGTCCACGCCGAAGGGGACACGTCCGCCGGGACGACCGCGTCCAGTGCGCTCCGCAGCCGCTGGTCCGGATCGCCTGAACCCATCTCAGCATCGTGCCAGAGACGAGCCAGCGGCTGCGTCGACGGCCTCGTCGCGAGAAGGTGCTGGCAGATCGCACTGTCAGCGAACGGAAACCGCCTGTCTCCGGCACTTTTGCTGAGCCCTCGGCCGACGGCAGTTAGCCTCGGAGGCGTGATCGCGACTGCGAGCGGAGTCCGCCGTACGTTCTACATCCTGACCGCGGGCAACACGCTGGCGGCCTCCCTCATCTGGGGCATCAACACGATCTTCCTGCTGGACGCCGGGCTGTCCAACCTGGAAGCCTTCGCCGCGAACGCCTTCTTCACCGCCGGCATGGTGATCTTCGAGATCCCGACCGGGATCGTGGCTGATTCGTGGGGGCGGCGGGCCTCGTTCCTCTGCGGCACGATCACCCTCGCGGTCACCACCGCTTTGTACGTGCTGCTGTGGCAGGTCCGGGCGCCGTTCGTCTGGTGGGCGATCGTGTCGGCGCTGCTCGGCCTCGGCTTCACCTTCTTCTCCGGCGCGACGGAGGCCTGGCTGGTCGACGCACTGGTGGCGACCGGCCACGAAGGACCCCTCGAGGCCGTCTTCTCCCGCGCGCAGGTGATCTCGGGCGCCACGATGCTCATCGGCTCGGTGGCAGGCGGCTATCTGGCCCAGCTCACCAACCTCGGTGTGCCGTACGTGGTGCGCGCCGCCATCCTCGTCGTGGTGTTCGTCCTCGCGCTGATCCTGATGCACGATCTCGGCTTCACCCCGCAACGGGACGGCGGGCCACTGCACGAGATGCGGGTGATCTTGCGCCATTCGATCGACAACGGCCTGCGAGTGCCGCCCGTCCGAGCCCTGATGCTGGCCGGCTTCTTCACTGGTGGCGTTGCGATCTACGTCTTCTACGCGCTCCAGCCGTACCTCCTCCAGCTCTGGGGCGACCCACACGCATACGGGATCGCGGGCCTGGTTGCCGCTCTCACCGCGGGCGCACAGATCATCGGCGGACTGCTCGCGCCGGTTTTCCGCCGGCTCTTCCACCGCCGGACCTCCGCAATGCTGGCGATGGAGGTGGTGGCGGTAGTGATGGTGGCCTTGATGGGTCTGATCGCGAACTTCTGGGCGGTAGTCGGCTTCATCCTCGTCTGGGGGCTGGTCTACGCAGCGGTGCTCCCGATCCGCCAGGCCTACCTCAACGGCCTGATCCCGTCGGAGCAGCGGGCGACGATCCTCTCGTTCGACTCGCTGATGAGCAGCGCCGGCGGCATCGTCGCCCAACCGGCACTGGGCCGCAGCGCGGACGTCTGGAGCTACCCCGTCTCGTACGTGATCTCATCGGTCTGGGCCGCCTTGTCGCTGCCCTTCCTGGCCCGGGCACGGCGGCTGGCCATGCCGGCCGACACCGAGAGCACCCCGGCAAAGGAGACGCCGACGGATCAGCCGAGCAGGTAGATCCGGGACTCCCAGGCTTCCAGCTCCAGACCCGTCCGTGTCGGATGGGTGGCGAGCAGCACCCGTGCACCGCTCAGGTCGGGCACCGCCTCAGCCGGCACATTCGCCGGCTTGGAGGAGCAGTTCGCGATCATGACCAGCAGCTGCTGATCAAGGGTCCGGGTCAGCGCCCAGACCTGCTCGTCGTCGGGCAGCAGCAGCTCGAACCGGCCCTCGACGATCACCGGATGATCACGCCGGAGTTTGATCAACCTCTGGAAGTGGTGGAGCACCGAGTCCGGGTCGGCCATCGCCGCCGCGGCGTTGATCGTCACGTAGTTGGGGTTCACCGGCAGCCACGGCACGCCGCTGGAGAAGCCGGCGTGCGACGTGTCGTCCCACTGCATCGGCGTACGGGCGTTGTCCCGGCCCTTGACCGACAGCGAGTGCAGGATCGCGGCGGCGGCGACACCGAGGCTGAGCGCCGACTTGTAGTAGTTCAGCGACTCGATGTCCTTGAACTGATCGATCGAGGTGAAGTGAGTGTTGGTCATGCCGAGCTCTTCGCCCTGGTAGACGTAGGGCGTTCCCTTGTGCATGTGTTGGACGGTGGCGAGCGTCTTGGCCGAGTTGACCCGGTGCTCCGGGCTGTCGTCGCCGAACCGGGACACCGCCCGCGGTTGATCATGGTTGTCCCAGTAGAGCGAGTTCCAGCCCGCATCGGCGAGCCCGACCTGCCACTCGTTGAGGTTCTTCTTCAACGCCGGCAGCGAGAGCGGCGCCAGATCCCACTTCGTGCGGCCCGGGATCGCGTCCAGGCTGACGTGCTCGAAGGTGAAGACCATGTCGAGCTCACGGTTGGCCGGGTTGGTCGCCGAACGGGCGACGTCGATGGTCGAACCGGGCATCTCGCCGACGGTCAGCAGGTTGCGCTCGGTCAGGCCGACCGCCGCGTTCATCTCGGCCAGGAACTCGTCCAGCCGCGGCCCGTTGGCCGAGTAGAACATGGCCGGCACCGTCGTGCGGCCGGCCGCCGGCGAGCCGTCGATCAACTCCGGGGCCTTGGAGATCAGGTTGATCACGTCCATCCGGAAGCCGTCGACACCCCGGTCGACCCACCAGTTCATCATGTCGTAGACGGCCTGCCGGACCTCCGGGCTCTCCCAGTTCAGGTCCGGCTGCTTGCGGCTGAACAGGTGCAGGTAGTACTCGCCACTGCGCTCGTCGAACTGCCAGGCCGAGCCGGAGAACACCGACTCCCAGTTGGTCGGCTCGGCGCCCTCGCTGCCCGGCTCGAAGCCGGGCCGGGCGGGACGCCACCAGTACCAATCGCGCTTGGCCGAGTTGGGATCACGCGACTCCTGGAACCACGGGTGCTCGTCGGAGGTGTGGTTGACGACCAGGTCCATCACGATCTTGATGCCGCGCTCGTGCAGGCCGGCGATGATCAGGTCGAGGTCGGCCAGCGTGCCGAACATCGGGTCGACGTCTTGATAGTCGCTGATGTCGTAGCCGTTGTCGTCCATCGGCGAGGTGTAGACCGGGGACAGCCAGACAACGTCGACGCCGAGGCCGGCGAGGTAGTCGAGCTTGGTCAGGATGCCCGGCAGGTCGCCGGTGCCGTCGCCATTGCTGTCGGCGAAGGATCGCGGATAGATCTGGTAGACCACGGCCGACTTCCACCAGCCGTCGGGCCGCGCCTGAAGTGTCTCTTCGGCCAATGTCGTCACGCTCGCGATCCTTCCACAGGATCTGCTTGACATCGGGGGGACGACGCCCCGAACCTCCCGCTGCGGCGCCGACCGCGGGGCGCTTTGGAGGAAGCTGCCGCTTCCCCCGCTCGGCCGTTGATCACCTCTCGGCCCGACCCCGACCGCTTGCCGTTGGCTGGTCACGATGCGCGGCCGGGACTCCCATCGCCGTGAGCCGGGTTTCGAGCGCGGCGCACTCGGCCGCGAGATTGGCACGAGCGGCCGCGGTCAACGCCCGGCCCTTGCTCGTACGGAAGATCTCGCCCTCTGCCAGTCGGGTCAGGATCTCCAGCCGGCCCGCGACGAAGTCAGGCTCCGGCACGTGGGCGTACTCGGCGCGAATGGCGGCGGCGTAGGCCGCGTAGTCGTCGGGCTGCGCCGCGAGGATGGCGAGGTCGGCGTCGCACAGCAGCTCGCCCTCGGGATCCCGGCTGCCCGGCACGTGGGTCGCGGTGAGCCGTACGAGCCGCGCGACCTGGGTGAGATCCTCCTGCTCCAGCCCGACCCGGCTCAGCTCGCGCAGCGCAAGCCGCGCCGATGCTTCCTCATTCGGCAGCTGACCAGGCGGGACGGCATAGACGGCGTCGTGGAACCAGGCCGCGAGCCGGACCAGGAACAAGTCCTCCGCAGCAGCAAGCTCGTCTATGGTCTGCAGCACCTGGGCCAAGTGGGCGACCGTGTGGTACCGCCGGTGCGGCTCGGCATAGCGGGCGAGCAGCGCCGCGCCGACCTCCTCCTGGCCGGGCAGGGTGTCGTTCCAGCGAACCATCAGCTCTTGCGCCATGTCGTCAGTGGGCATCCGGGCCTCCAGTGCTGCGGCGATCGGTGAGATAGCGGGCCGGCACCTGGATCGAGCGCGGATGGTCCCACGGACGCTGCCAGCCGGCGAGGTCCAGGATCCCGTCGAGCAGGTGGGCGGTCAGACCCCAGATCAAATGGCCGTCGACCTCGAATCCGGGGCCGCTGTAGCCGGACGGATGGTGCACCCGGACCCGATGGTCCGGATCGGTGAGCAGGCTCACCGGCACCACAGGCACCGAGGCGACCTCCCGCGGATCGGTGGGACCCACCGGACTGCGATCTCGCCACCAGGCGATGACCGCCGTCACGTCGAAGCCGCTGACCGCCACGTGCAGTGTGGGCAGGGAGCCCAGAACCTCGATCCCGGCTGGATCGACCCCTGTCTCCTCGGCGGCCTCCCGAAGCGCGGTGCCGGCGAGGTCCGGGTCGGCAGCGTCCACCGCACCACCGGGAAATGCGATCTGGCCGGCGTGGGTGCGCATGTTCGCGGCCCGCTCGACGAACAAGATCTCCGGGCCGTACGGGCCGTCGCCGATCAGCACGAGTACGGCGGCCTGGCGCGCGCCGACACCGGGCCGCGGGCCGGCGATCCGGCTGAGCCGATCATGGTCAGCCAGCGCCTTGACCAGGCCATCCAGCCAGTCCGGAGGAGCCAATCCTCGATCGCCGCTGGCAGCCCGTCCTCGCGCTGATCCAGCGCCCTCATGATCATCACCGGCGTGCGCCGCGGTGCGCTCGTCGTCCCGCTGGTCTCGAGAACGAGTCACAGGGCGACTCCGAGGTGCTGGCGGGCCAGATCCCGCAGCTCGGCCGTGGATCCCAGCGGGCCGGCGTGCCGGTAGACGACCTTGCCCTGGGCGTCGACCAGGATCGTCTGCGGCGGCGCGCTCACTTGCAGGGTGCCGGCCAGGGTCTTGTCGAGATCCTGCACCTGCGGGTACGTCCAGCCGGACAGCCGGGCGAACTCGATCGCGAGATCGGGCCGGGGGTCGACGAAGTCGACTCCCATGATCACCACGCCGGCCGGGTGCCGGGCCGCCACCTCGGAGAGGTAGGGCGCCTCCGTGCGGCAGGGCCCGCACCACTGGGCCCAGACACTGATGATCATCGGACGGCCGCGCAGCCCGGCCAGCCGTACCGGCCGGCCACCGCCCAGGCAGGGCAGCGTGACGTCCGGCAGGCCGTCGGGCCGAGCCGGCACCGATGGCTCGGAGGCGGGGCAGTCCGCGATGCCGGCGGCCTTCTTCTGCGCCGCCAGGTCGCCGCTGCCCACCGTCGACGAGGGCTGCGACCGGCTGGCCTCGGTTGCCGTCGCTCCCGGCGAGCGGGTCACGATGCCCCCGCCGGCGCAGCCGGCCGCGCCGAGGAGCACCAACAATGCAGCGACCGTACGGGGAAGGCGCCAGGTCATCCGCGCGGCTCGCGGAGCAGCTTGGCGGCCTTCACCGGGCTGGTCTCACCCTCCCCGTACGAGGGGCAGAGGCGGGCGACCGGGCAGGCGCCGCAGGCCGGATTCCGGGCATGGCAGCACCGCCGGCCGTGCCAGATGAGGTTGTGAGACAGCTGGACCCAGTCCTGCCTCGGGAACAGGGCGGCGATGTCCTGCTCGGCCTTGTCCGGATCGAAGTGGGTGGTCCAGCCAAACCGGCGCGCCAACCGCCCGACGTGGGTGTCCACCGTGATGCCCGGCGTGCTGAACGCGTTGCCGAGCACCACGTTCGCCGTCTTGCGGCCGACGCCGGGCAGTGTCACCAGGTCCTTGAGCTTCCTCGGCACCTCTCCGTCGTACCGCTCGACCAGCGCGGCGCCGAGCTTGATCAGCGTGTCGGACTTCACTCGGAAGAAGCCGCTCGCCTTGATCATCGCCTCCAGCTCCTCCCGATCCGCCGCGGCGTACGCCGCCGCGTCCGGATATCGGGCGAACACCGCGGGCGTGATCAGGTTTACCCGCTTGTCGGTGCTCTGCGCCGACAAGATCGTGGCGACCAGCAGCTCGAGTGGGTTGCTGAAGTCCAGCTCGATGTGCGCCTCGGGATAGGTCTGGGCGAGGATGCGGTTGATCGCTCGGGCTCTCCTGACCAGCGCAGTCCGCGAGCTGTCCGGGCTCATGAGAGCAGCCTACGAGGCGCCGCCCGACCCGGCCGCGCGAGCGTCGGCGGGGTCCCGCGTCCGTGCCTGGATGACCCGGTACGCTCCGCGGGCCGGCCTGAGAAGGCCCCACCCAACCGACCTGAACGGTAGCCTTGCGAAGTGACGCCGATCACAGGCGATGCCGAACAGGAGGCATTCGTGGATCCCGAAGTCTTGAAGAAGGCGCCCCTGTTCGCGCGCCTGGACGACGAGGCGGCCAGCGCGTTGTCGGCGGCGATGGGAACCATCAAGCTCGCCAAGGGAGAGGTGCTCTTCCACGAGGGCGACTCCGAGGATCGGCTGTATGTCGTGGTCAGCGGCAAGATCAAGCTCGGGCGCAGCGGGTCGGCCGGCCGGGAGAACCTGCTCGCCGTCCTCGGGCCGGGCCAGATGTTCGGTGAGCTGTCACTCTTCGACCGCGGACCCCGTTCGACCACGGCGACGGCGGTCACCCCGTGCGAGATCCGCACCCTCGAACACGACGAGCTGATGGGATGGCTGACCGGCCGTCCCGAGGTCGCGCAGAGCCTGCTCGGCCAGCTCGCGGCCCGGCTGCGGCGGGCCAACGACGTGGTCGCCGACATGGTCTTCTCCGACGTGCCAGGGCGTGTCGCCAAGCAGCTGCTCGAGCTGGCCCAGCGGTTCGGTGACAAGCGGGACGACGGGGTTCATGTCCACCACGACCTGACTCAGGAAGAGCTGGCGCAGCTCGTCGGCGCATCACGGGAGACCGTGAACAAGGCGCTGGCCGACTTCGCTGCCCGCGGCTGGATCCGCCTCGAACCCCGCTCCGTCACCATCCTCGACGTCGAACGGGTCGAACGCCGCGCCCGCTAGGCGCCGCCCTCGCTCGCTGCCCGACCATTCACTTCGCTCTGCCGGAAACGAACGTGCACGTTCGCTGTTGTTGCGATGCGCCGGCTGCAACCGGCGCATCGCAGGGCTAACGAACGTGCACGTGAGCTTCCGTCGGGGGGGTGCCGGCCGCTGTCAGGCGGTGCCCAGGGTCACGGTGACGGTGGTCGGGGCGCCGCCGTCGCGGGTGTAGGTCACCTGGACCGCGGTTCCGGGAGCGTAGAACCGGGTGGCGGCGATCAGGCCGTCGGAGGTCGTCGGGTGGAAGTCGTTGATCTTGGTCACCACGTCGCCGGCCTGCAAGCCTGCCTTCTCCGCCGGGCCGCCCGCGGTCACCGACTGCAGCTGGACCCCGTTGGGGGTCGCCAGGCCGGAGTCGTCGCCGGCCACCCGTACGCCGAGGGCGGCATTGGTGGAGTGCCCGGTGCGGATCAACTCGTCCGCGACCCGGACCGCGACATCCGACGGGATCGCGAAGCCGATGCCGATGTTGCCCGACTGGCTGCCGTCGGAGTTGGAGCCGGTGCTGGCGATTGAGGAGTTGATGCCGACCACCGAGCCGTTGAGGTCGACCAGCGGCCCGCCCGAGTTACCCGGGTTGATCGCCGCATCGGTCTGGACGGCGAGGTAGACCGCGTCATTGGTGCTGCCCGAGCGCACCGGCCTGGCGGTATTGGAGACGATTCCGCTGGTCACCGACTCGGACAGGCCGAGCGGGGCGCCGGCCGCGACGACGGTCTGGCCGACCTTCAGCGAATCCGACTTGGCGAAGGTCGCCGGGACGAGATCGGCGACACCGTCGACCTTGATCACCGCGAGGTCGTTGGTCTCGGACAGGCCGATGATCGTGGCCTGTGCGTTGGTGCCGTTCCCGAAGGTCACTGTGATCGTGCTCCGCTGCTGCTGAGCAGCGTCGACCACGTGGGCGTTGGTCAGGATGTGTCCGTCCTTGTCCAGGACCACGCCGCTGCCGATGTCGCCGCTGTTGCCGCTGCGGACGGTGATCGTCACCAGTGATGGGTCGATCTTGGCCGCAGCGGCGGTCACCGTGCCGTCCAGCGCCGGGCTCTGCGAGGCCTGAGCCGAGCTGACGCTGATCGGCGAGCGAGTGGCTGCGGAGCCCTGGTAGAGATAGGCGTACGAGCCGACTCCGGCGCCGGCGCCGATCACGGCCGACAGGACCGATGCGGCGAAGACAGCACCGACCCGCTTCCGGGGCCGTGCCGGTGTCAGGACCGCCGTCCTGGCTGCCGGACGGGGCTGCGCGGAGACGGGCGGTACGCCCGCAGGAGCCGGGAAGTCGGCGCCGCTGTACCCGCCGACCCGGCCGTCCGGCATCACGTACGGGCCCGCGCCGCCCTGACTGTGACCACCGTAGGAGGATTCCCAGCCAGCCTGTCGCTCATCTGTGCTCATGCATCGACCGTTGCTCGGCATTCTGTGCCCGACCTGTGAGGTCTGAATGAGATTGCTAATACCCTCCTTTTGGGGCGCCTTCGCGCGATCGCGCTTTGATGACCTTGTCTTCCTTCCTCGATCACCCGACCCGCCAAGAACACTCGCTATCGCTCAGGGCGGGTCGTGCTCACTCAGTCGGCGGTATCTGGGCGGAGGCGATCCCCGCACCCCCGGCTGAGGCCGCGCGATCTATCGACGCTCAGGCACCCGGCGAGAGATAGGCCAGCTGGGCTCGTACGGACTGCTCGGCCGCCGGCCACAGCGCACGGTCGACGTCGGCGTAGACCCTGGCGACAACGTCCGCGGCCGTACGGTCGCCGGCTTCGAGCGCGGCCCGGACCTGATCCAGGCGCTCCTCGCGGTGGCGGCGGTAGTAGTCGAGCCAGCCCAGCGGGTCCGGCACCCGCGGACCGTGACCCGGCAGCAGCTCGACCACGTCGTTGCTCCGGACCAGGTCGACGAGCAGTCGCAGCGAGTCGAAGTAGGCAGCGAGATCACCGTCCGGGAACGTGATCACGGTCGTCCCACGGCCGAGCACCATGTCGCCGGTGAGCACCCGGTTGACCCCGTCGGCTCCGGTGCACAGCAGTGAGATCGAGTCGCTGGTGTGGCCCGGCGTCGTGCGCGCCAGCAGCCGGACCCCCGGCGCCTCCAGCACGTCCCCGTCGGCCAGGCCGTCCGGGCCGATCTGCAGCCGGGGATCGGCGGCGCGAACGCCGCAACCGGCCCGCGCCGCGAGCTCCGCGGCCGCCTCTGCATGATCAGCATGTCGGTGAGTGAGCAGGATCGTGCTTATCGCCCGGCCGCAGGTCGTCATGATCGCGGTCAGATGATCATCGTTCAACGGGCCCGGGTCGATCACGATAGGGGCGCCCCGCCGTGGATCGCCGACGATCCAGGTGTTGGTGCCGTCGAGTGTCATCGGTCCTGGATTCGGCGCCAAGATCACCCGCAGCCCGGAGCCGGCGTCGCCGCGCCGGCGCGGATAGCCGAATGTCCAGCCATCGCCGGCGCGTCCCAGTCGCGGCAGCACCGGCTCGATCACCCGATCGGTTGCGATGGCGAGCAACTCCGCGACACTCGAGGCATCTGCAAGCTCGAGCAAGATCGAACGCGTCGGCGGCATCAGCGCCAAGTCGCCGCGATCCGCGGCCGCCAGCGCGGCCTGCGGGGTTGACCAGTCGGCACGGTCGGTCTCACCGGAGATGTCCTGCGGCTCCTCGCCCGCCGGCAGGGCCGCGAGGAAGAAGTGGGTGTCGTAGCGCAGCGGCTCGATGTGCGGGGTGATCCAGTGCGCCCACGGAACAAGATCGTCGACGCGCAGCGTGACGCCGGTCTCCTCCAGCGTCTCGCGGACGGCACAGGCACGGATCGGATCGACCGCCAGTTGGGGGCGGGCGGTCGTCCCGGCCGGAGTCGGCCGAGCCGCGGGAGGGCTCAGGAGGCTGGTCCCCGCCGCGCTGGCCCCAGCCGCGGGAGAAGCCGGGATGCTGGCGCCCGCCGCACTGGACTCAACCGCGCTGGCCCCAGCCGCGGAAGGGTTCGTGAGACTGGTGCCCGCTGAACTCGGCCCGGCCCCGGATGCCTCTGCGGCTGCCACTGCGTCCGCGGGATCCACCCGGCCGCCCGGGAAGACCGCCATGGATGCCGCGAACGGCATCCGCGAATGGCGGTGCTGCAGGTAGACCTCTAAGCCGCCGGGCGTGTCACGGACCAGCACGACGCTGGCCGCCGGCGATGCCAGCGGGATCGGAGCATCGTCAGCGCGGGCCGCGGCGAGGGCGATCTTGTCTTCCGGCACGGGCGCCGGCAGCCGTCCCAGCACGTCCCAGGAGTGTGACGGCATGTCTGCTCGACCGTTCTTACGCGTCAACCGGCTGAATGGACGGCCTGGACTTCGCGCGCACGATCAGCTCGATCTCCACTGGCGCGTCCAGCGGCAACGAGGCGACCCCGACAGCGCTGCGGGCATGCCTCCCCGCCTCCCCGAAGACCTCGCCGAGCAACTCGCTCGCCCCATTGCCGACCGTCGGATGTCCGGCGAAGTCCGGTGCGCAGCTGACGTAGACCACGACCTTGACGATCTGTGTGACGGCGTCCAGGCTGCCCGCCACCTCCGCAACGGCGGCAAGCCCGTTCAAGGCCGCCGCCCGCGCGCAGCGGGCCGCGTCCTCGACGCTGACCCGTGATCCGACCTGACCTGTTGCGAGCAGCTGACCTCCTTCGAGCGGCAGCTGGCCCGAGGTGTAGATCAGGTCGCCGACCCGCACGGCCGGCACGTACGCCGCCACCGGCGCCGGCACCGGCGGCAGGGCCACACCGAGCGCGGCCAGCCGTTCCGATGGCGCGCTCACCCGGTGGGCCCCGAGGTGGCAGCGGCGATCGGTCGCTTCAGGTAGGCGACGAGGTTTTCCGGATTGAGCCCTGGCACGACCTGGACCAGCTCCCAGCCGTCCTGACCCCAGTTGTCGAGGATCTGCTTGGTCGCGTGCACCAGAAGCGGCACCGTCACGTACTCCCACTTGGTCATGGCCCAAAGCTATATACGGCATCGTCCGGGGAACGGTCCCCGGGTCCTCTTCAGTCGAGGCAGAGGCAGAACGGATGTCCGCTCGGGTCGAGCAGGACGACGAAGGTGCTGCTGCCGGCGCCCTTGACCCGCTGAGCTCCGAGGGACTCGGCGAACCGGGCCGACTCCTCGAGATCGGACACATGGAAGTCGATGTGCAACTGCTGCGGCACCTCGTTGGACGGCCACGTGGGCGGCCGGTGGTTGGGCGCGAGCTGGAAGGCCATCTTCATTCCGTTGTCTCCGCGCAGCGTGATCCAGTCCTCCTCGTTCGCGACGACCTTCCAGCCGAGCAGCTCACCGTAGAAGGTGGCGAGTCCCGACAGATCGTCGGTGTCCAGCACGATGGTGTCCATCGCGACAGTTGGTCGATCCAGTTCAGCGGTCATTCCCCCATCCTGACCTGAGCCACTGACACTTTCGTACGAGCCCTCGACGTGGGTCCGGGCGCTCATGGGCGCTCGTTCGGCGGGTCACCGGAGGGCCGGCCACTACGATCGACACATGACGAACGAGCTGGCCGGCGAGATCGTCAAGGACTGCGTGAACCAGATCGGCTGCCATGAAGTACCGCCGTTCCCGCGCCAGGTGCCGGCCGGATTCGCGTCGCAGGAGGCGCAGCAAGTATTGCCGGACTCTACGGTGATGGCCGCCCTCCACCGCATCAGCGCGATCACGGACCTGCCGTGAGGTCGCCGCGGCACACGTTGCACATCGTCAGCGGCAAGGGTGGCACTGGCAAGACGACGATCGCGGCGGCGCTGGCCTGCGCGCTCGCGACCAGCGGCCGCCGGGTGCTGGTCTGTGAGGTCGAGGGCCGGCAGGGGATCACCGAGCTCTTCGGCACCAGCCGGCTGGTCGACGCCGAAGAACGCCGGCTGTTGCGCACCCCCGCCGGCGGTGCCGTCTTCGGCCTGGCCATCGATCCCGAGGACGCGCTGCTGGAATACCTCGAGACCTTCTATCACCTGGGGCTGGCGGGGCGGGCGCTCGACCGCTTCGGGGCCGTGGACTTCGCCACCTCGATCGCACCAGGACTGCGGGACGTGCTGCTGACCGGCAAGGTCTACGAGGCCGTACGCCGCGGGATCAAGCAGCGCCCCAACTCCTACGACGCCGTGGTGCTGGACGCCCCGCCGACCGGGCGGATCGCCCAGTTCCTCAACGTGCACACGGCTCTGGCGGGGCTCGCCCGGGTGGGACCGATTCGGAACCAGGCCGATTCGATCATGAGACTGCTTCGCTCGGCCACCACGGTCGTCCATCTCGTGACGCTGCTGGAGGACATGCCCGTCACCGAGACCGAGGAGGCGGTCGCGGCGCTCCGACCGACCCAGATCAAGGTCGCGACCGTGATCGAGAACATGGTCGTGCCCACGCCGCTCGATGATGATCAACTTCGGAGCGCCGCGAGCCAGGAGAAGCCGCTCGGAGTCCCGGGCTGGACTGAGAAGCTCAACGCGGCGCTGACACTGGAGTTCGCCGACGAGGCAGCCCGAACGCTGCAGCAGCGCGAACGGCACGTCCGGCTGACCTCGCTCCGGCTGCCGATCGCCCAGATCGCATTCGACCCGGCTGGCATCGACGAAGCGGCGGTGTTCACGATCTCCGACCAGCTCCGTGATCAGATCCGGCTGGAGGCGGTCGCCTGATGACCGCGCCGTTCTTCGACGTCGACTCCATTCTCGGCGATCATGAAACCAAGATCATCATCTGCTGCGGCGCCGGCGGCGTCGGCAAGACCACCACCTCGGCCGCGTTGGCCGTACGGGCCGCGGAGGCGGGCCGCCGGGTGGTCGTGCTCACCATCGACCCGGCACGCCGACTGGCCCAGTCGCTCGGCGTCGGCGAGCTGGACAACACGCCCCGACCGGTGGCCGGCGTCGACACCGCGGCGGGCGGCAGCCTCGACGCAATGATGCTCGACATGAAACGGACCTTCGACGACGTCGTGATCGCGCACTCGACGCCCGACAATGCCGCCGCCATCTTGGACAACCCCTTCTACCAGGCGCTGTCGTCCTCGTTCGCCGGCACCCAGGAATACATGGCGATGGAGAAGCTCGGCCAGCTCCATGCCCAGTCCGAGGCCGCCGGCGAGCGGGGCTGGGACCTCATCGTCGTCGACACCCCACCCGCCCGGTCGGCGCTGGACTTCCTGGACGCGCCGGAGCACCTGAGCTCCCTTCTCGATGGCCGGTTCCTCCGGCTGCTGCTGGCGCCCGCCCGCGGCCCGCTGCGACTGATGAGCGTCGGCTTCAACTTGGCGGCGTCGGCCATGACGAAGATCCTTGGTGGGCAGATCATCATCGATGTCAAGACGTTCGTGACCGCGTTCGAGGCGCTCTTCGGCGGGTTCCGGCAGCGCGCCACGCAGACCTTGGGCCTGCTGTCCTCGCGGCACACGACGTTCCTGGTGGTTGCGACGGCTCAGCGAGACGCACTTCGCGAGGCGGCCTACTTCGTCGACAGGCTGACCGAGGAACGGATGCCGCTCGCCGGCCTAGTCATCAACCGGGTGCACGCCACCAAGTTGTCTGTCTCGGCCGCGCGGGCCCTGGCCCTGGCGGAAGATCTCGATCCGGTAACGACACCTGTCGAAATCGAGGCGTTACGGCGTCATGCCGCGCTCAAGCGCGTGATCGAGCAGGAGGCGCTGCTGTTGGATCGGTTCACCTCGACTCGGCCGACCGTGGCGAGGACGCTCGTTTCGACGTTAGCGAGCGATGTCACCGATCTTGACGCGCTTCGACACATTGGTGTCCTGCTTGCCGATAAGGACTGAGCTCCAGGAGACGACATCGGAGCGCTGCCGCAGCAGCAGTCGCCGTTCACGCTCGGTCATCCCGCCCCAGACACCCCATTCGATCCGGTTGTCCAGGGCCTCCGCCAGGCACTCCAGCCGGACTGGGCATCCAGAGCACACCAGCTTGGCGCGCTTCTGGTCTGACGCTTCCGGAAACAGTGCATCTTCCATGCCCCGACACTTGGCGTGCACAGTCCAGTCGTCGCGGTGCACCGCAGTCATTGCTGCCTCTCCCCTTGACCCACACCCTTGGCCGCACCGGGCTTCTCCCCGGCCCTTGGTGGCACGGCATTAGGAATGTTACGAATGGCCCCTCCCGCTGGCTAGACGGGGACCGAGAACTTTGCCTGTTTGTGACCTTTCGTAACCTGCGTATGTTACGAATCGCCATCGTTCACGCAAGAATTCCGTTGGCCTAGGCCCTCACGTACGCTGTCCCCTATGCCGCTAAGTCCGAAACGCGTGGGGAGCGTTGCGTACTCGCTGGTCATGTTCGTGATCGTCAGCATCCTCGCGGGGGTGCTGATCGCCGGTCTTTTCGTGCCGATGGCGGGCGTCGCAGGGGTGAGCAGCAAGGCTGCCGTCGCCGAGCTCGACAACATTCCGGCCGAGCTGTCGACTCCGGCGCCTGCCACGCGGTCCAAGGTCTTGATGGGCAACGGCAAGGTCCTCGCCTACTTCTTCGACGAGAACCGCATCCCGGTGGCACTGGCGAAGATCG